>Ga0210027_1002582_pt1 | contig 15418 bp, 13 predicted proteins | sample CryGeymeta201510_FD_183978 | JGI IMG/M metagenome (GOLD analysis project Ga0210027, IMG submission 183978) | Groundwater microbial communities from Crystal Geyser aquifers in Utah, USA - Crystal Geyser metaG 2015-10 (SPAdes) (version 2) | ecosystem: Environmental > Aquatic > Deep subsurface >...
TCACTTGTTCATCACGGTGCTGGCGTATCAGGCGGTACAGGTGATTCGGCGGCAACTTCAGGCGAAGGGGAAGCACGCGCGTTGGACGAGTCTGCGCGAGACGCTGTCGGTACAACGCCGGGTGACGGCGAGCTTTACCCGCAAGAATGGCCGCACACCCTGCATGTACGCCGTGCCACCCGTCCGGAGGCGGCCTTGCAGTCGATCTACACGGCACTGGGGATCGATCCGCTGCCGGGAGGTACCGTGCGATCCGTCGCTTGAACGGTGGATGACGCGGTTGTAGTGCCTGAGGGATGCGCAATCAGTCGTAATGGGCTGATTTATAAGGGGGTGTTGGGGTGGGTGTTAAATGTGGGCTTGCCGATGCAGCGGCCATACCACGCGGCCGATCTGATCGCGCTGGATTTGCAGCGCAAAGCGGGTTTCGTGGCGGTCGAGGCCACTACGATGCACCAGCAGGCCGGCGGGCTTGTGGATGGCGATAAGCCAGTCGCCACGGTAGAGAATAGGTAGGGTTTCGGCTGGGCTGGGCATACGGTCAGGCACCGCAACTGAACGGCAAAATGGGGTCTGCCAAAAATAGCGCTACCCCATTTTGCCCCGACCTACTCCACCACCTCATGCCAACTCACCCGGCCGCCAACGCCAGCGCCGAGGTTGCTGGCGATGGACACGAGATCACCGGTGAGAAGGTTAAGCAGCGCGACCCCCGTGCCGGTTTTGCTGCCGGCACGCAGGAAGGTGGCGCCGCCCAGGGTGGCGCCAGTCTTGATACCGCCACTGCGGGCATCATCGGCATTCAGGATGCCGTCGCCGTTGCTGTCGAAGGCGGGATAGGCAAGCAGGGTACCGTTGGCGTAGTCCAGCGCCATCAGCCAGCCGTCGCCGCCATGCTCGCAGGGGGCGTCGCTGGGGATGAAGGTGCTGAAGTAGATGACGCCGTTGATCAGTTGCGGAATGCCGGTGAGACGTTCGCCGGCGCTCGGCAGATCCAGGCGCCAGCCCAGGTAAGCGCTGGGCACGCCGCCATTTTCGCAACTGGCCAGGTCGGCGGCGTTGCACCAGATTACCGGCGAGCCGGTAGGTACGCGCACGCCGATCGTGGTGGTGTGGCCGTCGATCACACTGCCGGCGGCGTATTCGTTGAGCGATTGGCCGAGCAACCATTGCCTCCCAGCGATCGCCTCCCCGGCCAGGGCGCCACCGCCGGCGCCGGCGCGATCCCATACACCATAGAAACTTTGCACGGCGGTACTGGTGGTGTCGACGGCTTCCAGGTATTTGCCGGTGCCAAACAGCAGCATCACGCCGCCCAGTTTGTGCACGGTGATTTCCGGCGGCGCCAGGATGGGCTGCGCATTACCGGCGCCGTCGTGGGCGGTGAACAGCGGTTGCCCGGCCAGGGCGACCTGCCACTGGCCAAGGTCGGCGTTACTGACATCGAACTTCCACAGATTGCCCTTGAGGTCGCCGGCATAGATCACATCGGCCTTGCCGTCACCATTGCGGTCAAACGGCACCGGAGTGGAAAGGCCATTGCTGCCGCTTGCGGATTCGGCCACCAGCTTGATGTAGTCGCTCCCTACCGTCCAGGTGCCATCGGTGCCGCCGTTGAGAAACAGGATGTACAGGGCGGCTTTGCCGGCGCCGCTGTTGTAGCCGTTGCCGACGATCACCGCCCAGCGGCCGTCGTTCATGCGCACGATCTGACGCGACTGGCCATTGGACAGGTTCCTTGCCGGCCAGTTGTAGGTGTAGCCGAGGTCGGCGTCATCATCCACCGTGAATTCCCACAGCGCCAGATCGGCGGCGCGGGTCTGGATGAAAGTGGCATCCGGGTCGGTCACATCCAGCGCGAAGTAACCCTTGCCACCGGCATTGAGCCCCCCCACCAGCACGGTCTTCCAGGCGTCGTTCACCACCGCATCAGCCAACATCGGACTGCCGTCGACGAAATAACGGTGGCTGTAGCCCTGGGCCGTGAGCTGGCTCAGGTTGGCGTAAACCGGGGCGGGGACGTAACCGAGGACCTCCTTGCCAAGGTTGGCATCCCCCGCCTTGACGTTGAAGCCATGCAACATGCCATCGTTGCCACCCGCCCAGACGATAGGAGGGCGAGTGCGCCAGGTGCTGGCGAAGGCTTCATAGCCCGGGTAATCCACGTCCGAGTAACCGGCGGCGGGGGGGGCCATGTATATGGGGTTGGAGTTGACGATGTCGCCCAAGGGGCCCGCGCTGCGTTCCCGCAACTGGCCGGCGGATTTGCCTTCATGCTGGGTTTGCCCGCGCAGCCAGGCGACGCGGTCGGCGCCGCGATTGTCCAGACTGCCGGCGGCATCGCGGTTGAGCGCGTCAAGTTGCGCGGCCTGGCCATTTAGGCCAGCCCAGGTGAAGGGCAAGCCATCACGACTGACCGAACCGTAGGTGATCAGGTTGCGCGAGTCGGCGCTGACGCCTACCTGGGTGCGCAACAGGGTGGCGGCATCCCACTCCTCGTTGCTGCCCACCGTGCCGTTGGCGGCGATGGTGTAAGCCAGCATTTGGCCACTCCAGCCATTGGCGTTGAAGCGCGCCTGGTAGAGACGGCTGTCGGAACGAATCGAAGTGGAGTTGGTACTCACCGCGCTGGCGGCGGCTCGCTCCAGGATGGCGGTAAAGGTGCGGTCGAGCGCCTGTTCCAGGCCGAGCGGGTTGGACACCAGGAAATAGTTGTCAGGGATGCCGTCGCTGCCATTGGCGCCCGTGCTGGTGCGGCTATCCCATTCGGTGGCCTGGTCGGGCAGACTATTGGCGCCGTTGGCCTCGCTGAACCCGCCCCACTTGGCGGCGTACCAGAGCGGGTCTTTCAGGGTTTCTGCGGTGGCCGCGCCCAGGGTGTAGGTGGCGGCGCTGGCGGCGTCGGCAAGCTGACAGTTGCTGCAACCGCCGGTCCCATTCACTTTCGTGATCGGGCTGACGCTGATGCCGGTGGGATCGGTGTAGTTGAAGCCTTCGATGCCGGAATGGAAGTGCGGGCCATCCTGGGTGGTGCCGCTGACGATATAGCCGAAGCCCTGTGGATTGCCGGTGGATTCGGCGATCGTCTTGGTGGTGACGGTCAGCGTGTTGGCGTTGCGGTCGAGGTGCCAGGCAATCACGCCCCAGACGTCCTGGTCGTAGTCGCCGCCTTGCTCACTGTCTTCCCAGTTGAGATAGGCCATGCCGTCGGCCGTGGTGGCGGTGACGGCCTGGTAAACGATCTTCATGTCCACCAGTTGTCCGCCGCCCTGCGGGCTGCCGTTGAACAAGCGATAGGCCGGTTGCAGGATCACGCGCGGGCTGGCTTCACCGGTCAGGGCAATGCGGATCTGCGGCACGTTGGTGGCCAGTTGCACGCCATAGCTATTCACTTTCAGGGATTTTGCATCGTCGTCGGGAATCGCCAGGTCGCCGCGGATGCGCTGGGTGTGGGACTGGTAGGCGAGGCCATCCATCAGCCAGGAACCCTGCAGGGTCGGGCCTTCCGGACAGATGCCGGCGATGCCGCCGAGGCTGTTCAGCGTCTTCGCGCTGCATAGCTCGTTGTTGTCGGTGCCATTCTTGCCCATGAAGAAACTGTGGCCGTTGAGGCCTTCGCCGGCGCCCACCGTGTCGGTCAGGCTGCTGGCGGTGCTGGCGCTGCCAATGGCCGTCATCTGCGTGCCGCCCAAGTCTTCGTCGTTGCTGGAGACGCTGGCGTTGAACATGACCACGTTGAGTGGGGCGCAGTAGTTGGTTGTGGTAAGCGGGTCACTCCAGGTAGCCAGCGGCAGACCGAGGAGGTTGTCCTTGCTGCCGCCGTTGGCGTAGGCATACGCGGCGGTGGCGCTCTGCCCGGCGAAATAGCGCAGCGACTCGTAATACACCTCGGACATCGGGTTGCCCCAACTGGTGCAGGAATTTTCCGTGAGGCTGGTGAGCTGCCAGGTGCAATTGTCGCCACTGGCGCCCAGGTAGGTGCCATCGCTGTAGCTGTAGCCGTAGATGCGCAGGTAATTGAGGCTGTTGATGATGCCGGCCGGGGTGGCGGCGGAATTAGTGGTACGCGGGCTGTTCGGTGGCGTGGCGGGTTGCACGAAAGTCCCGTCGCTACCGACGTTGACTTCATCCGTGATCGGCCCGACGTTCTTGCGCAGCACACCGCCGGAGATGTTCTTGGCGTAGCTGCCCGTCATCAGGCCGAATTGCAATTGGCCCGCGTCGCCGTAGTACTGCAACAGGCCGATGGGTTTGCTGTTGCCGTTGGGATACTGCTTGCAGCGCTCCGTGCCGAGCAGCCCCGGCACACAGGCCTTGACCCGCGCCACGTAATCGTAGGAACCCAGGCCATTAGCGATGCGGCCGCTGGCGGTCGTGGTCTTGTTGGGCGACAGGCTGCTGGCGTAGAGGCCCGTGAGCGCGGCGCGGTTGCCGTTGGTGCGGGTGGCGCCCGACAGGCTGGCGGTGCTTTCGCCTGGGTTGGAGCCCTCCTCCCGCCACAGGCATTGCCAACGCTCGTTCGCTGCCCAAAGCGCGAAATTGCCCTTGGCGACACGAATCAGAGGGGAATGGGTGTTGTTCTGGGATTTGTCGGTATTGATGCCCAGGGTGGCATTGCAGATCGTGATGCCGGTCTGGGTCCAGTTCTCGATACTCCAGGCGTTGTAAGTCCCCGCGCCGTGGACTTGCTCCAGCACCACCTTGATCTGTCCAGCGGCGCAGCCATTGGAACCGGCGACCAGGCCATTGAACATGTTGATGCCGGTGCCGTTGACACAACTGACCGCGCCGACCAGGTAATTCGTAGTTGGGTCGCTGACGGCGCGGATCACCACCTGGTCGCCATAGGCGAAGCCCGCGGTCGACGCTACCGTGAAAACCATCGCGGCGGGCACGCCCGCGGGAATCGCCAGGTTGCTGACGCTGGCCACCGGAGGGGGCGTGGCCGCGGAAGAGAAGGGCGTGAGGCGGTCGATATCCGTGCCGTTGTAATACTTGGCGAAGGCATGGGCGTCGGTGGGCAGGTAGGCGCGTTCCAGCACGGTGAGCGCGTTGGCGCCACCGGCGGCGAAAGTCTGGTCGGTCGAACGCAAGCCCCCGTAGAGTAGTTTGCGCACCGCATCCATGCGGGTCATGGTCGCCCAGTTGAGGAAATTGCCGCTCCACAGGCCGATGCAATATTTGTTGTCCGTCGTCGAGTTGGGCTCGAACCGCAGATTGCCGGCGGAATAGCTGTAGCACTTGTACGGATCGAAATAGCCGTAGTAGTCGATGGCGTGTTTGTAGCCGGTCTCCAGTTGGCCATCGCCGTCGAGATCGGAATAGTCGTTGTAGGCTTTCTTGTAGAGCTGCTGATCCTTGGAGACATCCAGCATCACCTGTGGCGGAATGCTGGAGCTGATGAACAAGGGGCGCGGGGAGAGATCGAGGGCCTGGGCCGGGGCGCTCAACAGCAAGAGCAGTAGGATGTGGTGAGCGTAGCGAACCGCATCGCCCGCGGCTGCATCCGTCGATGCGGTTCGTTCCTCACCCCATCCTACGCATGCACTCAACCAGTTCCAGAAGCATTTCATCATCTACCCCTCAAGCACGGTAAATCTCCTGCAAGGTCACCATCGTGCCGGGGTGGGAACCGACCGCGCGCACCGTGATGCGGTAGTAGATGCTCTCACCCTGGCCCGCGTGCTGCTTGCGGAAGCCTTCGATCAGATAACGGGGTTGTTGCAGGACGCCGTTGATGCTGGTGGCCCCGGTCAATTCCCCATAGTCGATGGTCTTATCGGCATTTTCGAAAATTCCTGAAGTGTTCCAGACAGTGCTGGCCATGCCTTCCGGGGTATTGGCGGCATAGCCTTGCGGGCCGTTATAGCAAAGGCCGTTGGTGCAGGCGCGGTTGAAGCCGGTCAGCCCGTTCAGGGAAGCGGCGATATAGGCCTCGGCATCACGCAGCGCCATTTCCGCCGCCTGGCTGGCTTGCTTGCGATCCTGCCAGGCACCGGACATGCGTTCCTGCATGAAGGCGGTGGTGATGGAGGAGTAACCCAAGGCGGTGAGCACACCGAGGAAAGTCAGGCTGGCGATGAGCGACATGCCACTTTGTTGTTTGCGGTTGCCGCGAAACTGTTTCATGGGGGCTTTCATGGCGATCTCCTTACAAGCCGCGATTGCGGAGTTGGAACGTGGCGCTGAGGACACGGCGCAGGCGGGTGTCGGGCGCGGTCTGGGGGGTACCGGAACAATCCTGGTATTGCTGGGCGGTCGGGCTGGTGCCGCGGCTGAACGCTCGGACCACCGCGCAGACCCGCACAGTGCGCACCTGGCTCCAGTCGCCGGGTTGGGCGGCATAGCGCTCGACGCTGTAATCGCCGTCGGCATCGACGCCGTAGAGCACCTGGAAGGTTTCCACGCCATCGGCCAGCACTTCGGGGGCGCCGCCGCCACTGGCACAAACCAGTTCCTCATTGGCATTCAGGAAGAACTCGTTCTGTACCGTGCCGCTGGCGGCGGCATTGCCCTGGCAATCGGTGCTGGCATCAAAACTCACCGCCAGGTAGTCGCTGCCGTCCTTGCGCTCACCGGCGCGGGTGGCGACCACGCCATGCTCGCCACTGATAGGCGTGCCGGCAAAGGCGAGTTTGGGGTCGCTGTAGTCAGTAGAGATCGCAGCGTAGCCGGCCTGAGTGATCTGGCGGCCCAGGGTGTCCATGAGGAAACGGCTGGACTCCTGAATACGGGCGTTTTCGCCTTGCACACGGAAGATTTGCAAACTGCCAGAGAGGATGTAGCCCACCGAGACAGTCAACAACAGGCCGATGGACAAGGCCACCATCAATTCCACCAGGGAGACGCCCGCTTCGCGACGGTTCAATGGGGTTTTCATGATTGATGCCTCAGGAAGAAGCAGCGGGTATCGGCCGCCGGCTCGCCACAGGCGGTTGCGGCGTCCGTGCCGGTCTGCCAACCACTGGCGCCGGCCAACTGCCGATCGTGCCAGCGCACGCCGACCAGGAAGATGCCGGCGCTGATTTCCGCGACCTGGCCGGCCCCATTGGGCAACAGCGCCTGGTTGCTGGTGTTCCAGCGGTTGTGGTCGAACTGGGCAAGCTGTGTCGGGGTGCAGTCGCCGCTCTGGCAGTTCACCTCGATGTCGGGAATGCTGGCGTCGATTACGTCGTATTGATTGGCCATCACGCCCGCCGGGTTGGCGTTCATGCGCTCAGCCATGTCCTGCGCCTGCTGCGCCGCCACCGAGGCGAGATAGGCGCCCTGGTTGCCGCGCAGGGCATCGACCTGAAGGTTGGCCACCCCCAGCAAGCCGGTGGATAACACCACCAGGGTCACCAGCACTTCCAGCATGCTGAAACCCGCCTGAGGGGAGGCCATGGGGAAGGAACCGAACCGTGTTCCGAGTTGAGCCGAGAGATGTTTCATGCTGCCGCTCCTTTCGCAAACCGTTAACCGACTCGGTCGGATAAGGTTGCTATGGAGCGGCGAGAAGGACGTCCGAAAAGACGTCTTAAGACATCGCGCGTTCCGAGATGCAGCTCGGCTACCGTTGCTTTCGCGCCTGCTTTGGCATTCGCGTTGGCTTTAGGCCCGTGGCTTTGCGCCTCCGCCTTTCGGCGGGTTTGCCCTTGATCTCGACCCGAAATGGCTGCTTTATAGCAAAAACAACAAAATCATGCAAATTATTTTTTATTTGTCATTTTTGATGATTTTTTCAGCGTGTCACTTGCTGTTCGTGAGGAGGGGGTAATCGCGCGGCAGCAGCAGCCACATGCGGCCTTTCTGCTTCATGGCGCCGGCCAATTTGCCGGCATCCTCGCCAAAGCCCCAGAACAAGTCGGCACGCACGTTGCCGCGGATGGCGCTGCCGGTGTCCTGCGCCAGCACCAATCGGTTCAGGGCTTCCCTGGCGTTGGGACGGGTCGTGGCCAGCCAGACCGGCGCGCCCAGCGGGATGCCGCGCGGGTCCACGGCGATGCTGCGTTCGCTGCTAAGCGGCACCCCCAGGGCGCCCAGAGGACCGGACCCCTGGCTGGGTAGCTCACGGAAAAACACATAGCTGGGGTTGGCATTGAGCAATTCCGGCAAGCGTTCCGGATGCTTCCGTCCCCACTCCTTGATACCCTGCATGGAGGCCTTGTCCAGGGTCATTTCGCCCTTTTCAATCAGCCACTTGCCGATCGAGCGGTAGGGATGGCCGTTCTGGTCGGCGAAGCCGACGCGGACGATGTCTCCATTCTCCAGGCGCACGCGGCCGGAGCCCTGCACCTGGAGGAAAAAGAGTTCCACCGCGTCTTCCACCCAAAGCATTTCCTTGCCGCGCACCGGCGCCGCGCCCGCCTCGATTTCCGCGCGGCTCCAGTAGGGCACCACCTTGTTGCCCTGCAGGCGGCCGCGCAAGCGCAGGGTCTTCAACTCCGGATAAATGGCGGCCAGATCGACCACCAACATGTCGTCCGGCGGCCCATAGAGTGGGTAGCGATAACGCGAGGTGGGGAATCGGCTGCCATGCAACAGCGGCTCGTAATAGCCGGTGATCAGGCCATCGCCACCGCCCTCAACCTGGCTGATCTGCCAGGGCTGGAATCGCTGTTCCAGGAAGGCGCGGATTTCGCCACTCTCGGGCAGGGCGGGCATTCGCGAAGCGGCCTGGCAGACGCCGCTCCAGGCCGGGTTACCGCGCAGGCCACGACAGGATTGCAACCAGGCCGGCCAGGCCAGAGTCAGGTCGTCCTCGCGCCAACCTGGCAATTGCCACCAGGACGCCGGCTTGAGCCAGGGCATGGCGATGGGAATGAGCCTGGCGGCTTCTTCCGGCGGCGCGGTGAAGGTGGGCTCTGCCACGGACGGCCCAAGCGCGGACGCGACAGGCAACGGCGGAGACAGCGGCGGTGGAGGGGGTGGCGAGGGCTGCGCGGACAGCGATGGCTCACTCGGCTCGGGTTCCGGCGGCCTGGCCTGAAACAGGCCGCAGCCGGCCAGCGTGGCCAGCGAGCCCATCAGAAAAAACCGGCGCATCAATGCAAAACGCGCGGCACGGACAAGATGAACTCGGGAACCGCGGCCTCGAACTGGCTGCCATCTTCCGCCACCATCTGGTAGCTGCCTTTCATCGCGCCAACCGGGGTGGCAATGGCGGTGCCACTGGTGTACTCGAACTGCTCGCCCGGTTTCAGCAACGGCTGCTCGCCCACCACGCCCAGGCCGCGCACTTCCTGCACTTTCTGGCGCGCGTCGCTGATGAGCCAGTGGCGGGAAATGAGCTGTGCCGCCGCCTGGCCGGTATTGGCGATGGTGATGGTGTAGGCGAACACGAAACGCTCCGCGCCTTCGTCGGATTGCTCCGGGATGAACTGCGTTCTCGTGGTGACGGTGATGTGGTATTTCCTGCTGTCGGCCATGGTTATTGTGCGGCTGGATGAGGCTTCTCGGGCGGCGATTGCACACGAATCGCCCGGGCCTGTCCAGTGCGCGGAGCAGGTAGGGCGGATGCCCGAAGGGCGATCCGCCATCTACTTGGCGGAACCATTTGGCGGAACCGCTTCGCGTTCCGCCCACCTGGCTGTCCAGCGTAAGGGGCGGGCAGGTAGAATTCACCAGTTTCTTTCAACAGACCGGGAAAACCATCATGGCCGACTATCAAATCGCTCCTTCCATCCTCTCCGCCAACTTTGCCCGGCTGGGCGAAGAAGTGGACAACGTGCTCGCCGCCGGCGCCGACATCGTCCACTTCGACGTGATGGACAACCACTATGTGCCCAACCTGACCATCGGCCCGCTGGTGTGCGAAGCCCTGCGCAAACACGGCGTCACCGCCCCCATCGACGTGCATCTGATGGTGAAACCGGTGGACCGCATCATTCCCGACTTCGCCCGTGCCGGCGCCACCTACATCACTTTCCACCCGGAAGCCTCCGAGCACGTCGACCGCAGCATCGGCCTGATCAAGGAAAGCGGCTGCAAGGCCGGCCTGGTGTTCAACCCGGCAACGCCGCTGGATGTGCTCGAATACATGCTGCCCAAGCTCGACATGGTGCTGTTGATGTCGGTGAACCCTGGCTTCGGTGGCCAGAAATTCATTCCCTACGTGCTCGACAAGGCCCGCAAGGTGCGCGCGATGATTACCGCCGGCGGACACACCTGCCGCCTGGAGATCGACGGCGGCGTCGGCCCGGCCAACATCTGTGAAGTAGCCAAGGCCGGTGTCGACACCTTCGTCGCCGGCTCCGCCATCTTTGGCGCCGCCCGCGACAGCGACCCGCACCGGTACGACACGGTGATCGCCGCCATGCGCGCGGAACTGGCGAAGGCCTGATGTAGCGCCGGCGTTTCGCCGGCGTCTTTTTATAAACGCCGGCGAGGCGCCGGCGCTACAAGAACGAACATGAACTTCCCCCTCCCCCTGAAAGCCGTCGTCATCGACCTCGATGGCACCCTCCTCGACACCGCGCCGGACCTGGCCGATGCCGCGATGGCGATGGCCGCTGATCTTGGCCTGCCACCAGTCGATCTGGCCGAGGTGAAGACCTACATCGGCAACGGCGTCTCTCGCCTGGTCAAGCGGGTGCTCACCCGCGACCTGCACGCCGACCCGGCGCCGGAACTGTTCGCTCGCGCGCTGCCGATCTACGAGCGGCACTACGCCGAATGGGTCTCGCGCAAGACCTGCCCCTTCCCCGGCGTGGTTGAAGGCCTGCAAGCGATCAAGGCCAGCGGGGTGCATCTGGCCTGCATCACCAACAAGGCCGCGCGCTTCACTCACCCGCTGCTGAAAGACACCGGCCTCATCGACTTCTTCGAACTCATTCTTTCCGGCGACACCCTGCCGGAAAAAAAACCCTCGCCGCTGCCGCTGCTGTATGCCTGCTCGGTATTCGAGTGCGAGCCGGCGGAACTGCTGCTGATCGGCGACTCCCTCAACGATGCCCAGGCCGCCCGTGCCGCCGGCTGTCCAGTGTTCTGCGTGCCCTACGGCTATAACCGCGGGCGCCCGGTGGCGGAACTGGACCTCGATGCTGTCGTTACCAGCCTGGCCGAGGCAGCCAAACTGATCGCCCGTAAATGAACCTGAAAACTCTGGAATCCGGAAAGGCGAAACCCGTCCGATGGCGGGTCTGAGCCACGTTTCACACCTCGCGCCTAACTCCTTTCAGAGAGACATCATGTTCAACGAAGAAAAATTCAACAGCCTCGCCCGCCAGGGCTACAACCGCATCCCGGTCATCAAGCAACTCCCCGCCGACCTCGATACGCCGCTTTCGCTCTACCTGAAACTCGCCAACGAACCCTATTCCTACCTGCTGGAATCGGTGGTGGGCGGCGAGCGTTTCGGCCGCTATTCCTTCATCGGCCTGCCCGCCCGCACCGTGCTGCGCGTGCATGGCCATTTCCTTAGCGTCGAGAGCAACGGCCTGCCGGTGGAACAGTGCAATTGCGACGATCCGCTGGCCTTCATCGAGGCTTACCTGAAGCGTTTCAGGGCGGCGCCGGTACCCGGCCTGCCACGTTTTCCCGGCGGCCTGTGCGGCTATTTCGGCTACGACACGGTGCGCTACATCGAGAAGAAACTCGCCGACACGCGCAAGCACGACCCGGTCAACACGCCGGACATCCTGCTGCTGCTCAGCGACGAACTGGCCGTGGTGGACAACCTCTCCGGCCGCCTCACCCTCATCGTCTACGCCGACCCGCTGGAGCCCGAGGCCTACCTGAAAGCGCACCAGCGCCTGAGCGAATTGACCCGGCGTTTGAGCCGCCCCGCCGTGCCACCAGGCGGCGTCAAGGGCAATAGCGCCGAGGCGGAATCGGAATTCGGCGAAGAGGCGTTCAAGGATGCGGTGGTGCGCGCCAAGCGCTACATCAGCGACGGCGACATCATGCAGGTGGTATTGAGCCAGCGGCTCTCCCGGCCGTTCCATGCGCATCCGTTATCGTTGTATCGGGCGCTGCGGGGCCTCAACCCCTCGCCCTACCTGTTTTATTACGACATGGGCGGCTTCCATGTGGTCGGCTCCTCACCGGAAATCCTGGTGCGACTGGAAGGCGAAGGGAAGGAAAAGCGGATCACGCTGCGCCCCATCGCCGGCACCCGGCCGCGCGGCGCCACCCGGGAAGAAGACCAGCGCCTGGAAGCTGAACTGCTGGCCGACCCCAAGGAACGCGCCGAGCATGTGCAACTCATGGACCTCGGCCGCAACGACGTTGGACGCGTCGCCCAGGTGGGCACGGTGAAGGTCACCGAGAGCATGGGCATCGAGCGCTACTCGCACGTCATGCACATTGTCTCCAACGTCGAAGCCAAGTTGCGCCCGGAACTGAGCGCGATGGACGTGCTGCGCGCCACCTTCCCGGCCGGCACCGTCTCCGGCGCGCCGAAGATCCGGGCGATGGAAATCATCGACCAACTGGAACCCACCAAGCGCGGCATCTACGCTGGTGCCGTCGGCTATCTCGGCTTCAACGGCGACATGGACGTCGCTATCGCCATCCGCACCTCGGTAATCAAGGACAACATCCTCTACGTGCAGGCCGGTGCCGGCATCGTCGCCGACTCCGTGCCCGAGAGCGAATGGCGGGAAACCTGCAACAAAGCCCGCGCCGTGGTGCGGGCGGCGGAACTCGCGCAGGCGGGGTTCGACGGCGAGGCGGATTAGCAACATAGCGCCCGTGCAGTCTGATAATTTTTCGCCATGCGTGAACTTCACCTCATTGTCCCCGGCCTGTCGGCCTGGCGGGATTTCCCCCACAGCGAGCCGACCCCCATGCCAGGGCTGGAACGGCTACTGGCGCGCGGGCGGGTGGCGGGTGGCGAGACCAGCCTGGCGGACGCGTTGTGCCAAGCGTTCGCCGTCGCCCGGCAACAGGACAGCCCGCTCGCTCCCATCACCGCGGCCTACGATGGCCTGAACGTTAGCCGGGGCTACTGGTTGCGCGTCGATCCGGTGCATCTGGAAGTCGGTTTGCGCGGCATGACCCTGCTGGATGCCGAAAATGTGGGCTTGAGTGGGACAGAAGCCGAAGCGCTGGCGGCCAGCCTCAAGCCGCTGTTCAAGGAAGCCGGCTGGCACCTGCTGGCACCCGTGCCGGGGCGCTGGTATGGCCACCCCGCCGACGCCATCAAACTGAAAACCACGCCGCTGGACGAGGTCACCACCCGCCAGGTGAATTCCGCTTTGCCGGTCGGCCCCGACGCGGCGCGGGCCATGCACCTGATGAATGAGGCGCAGATACTTCTCCACGACCACCCGGTGAACCAGGCGCGCGATCGGCGCGGCCAGATGCCGATCAACAGCCTCTGGCTCTGGGGCGGCGGTGAGATGCCGAAAGCGGAGCGCCGCTTTCGCCAGGTGCTGGCAGGACAAACGGAAGCGCTGGCGCTGGCCCAATTGTCCGGCAGTGCCAGCGCACCCTGCCCAGGATGCCTGCGCGACATCCCGCTCACCCGCTCCACCCTGCTGGTGTTACCGGAATTTCCCGCCGACGCCCGTGCTGAGGATGCCGCCCGGCTGGATGGTGACTGGTTCATGCCGCTGCTGCGCGGTTTGCAAAGTGGGCGTATTCGGCACGCCAGCCTCACGCTGACCGGGCCGGAAGGCGGCGGCGTGCGGTTGCGGATGCTCGACGCCTGGAAGGTCTGGCAAGGTCGATCACAGTAGAGTGGGCAGGGAAGTTTTCCCTTGCCCACCGATTTCGCCGCATCAGCGTACAGCGGAGTCGTTGCCGCTCTCTCAAGTTGTTCTTGGGGCGACTCGGGCGCTTTTGCCGCAAGCTCGAAACTTCGCTCCGCTCGTTTTCCCTAGGCTCTGTTTGCGAATGCTGTGGTTAAGCATGACAACCCATAGCCAAAGAGAGCCACTGTGGCGGATTCCGGCCGGTAGGCGATTTTTTATCGAGGATCCGGAACCATGCCAGATAGTTTTCGAGATAACGTGTGGCCACGCCGTTGAACTTCCGGACCCAGGTTTTGAGCCGGCTATGGTACGCATTCACGTTCTGGATATGCCAGGCGCCATCCACACGGATTCCGGCGGACAGGTTCACCGCATGATGTTCGATGCCGAGTTGACGGGCAGCGGCGGCGAGCGCGCCGCTGCCAGCGTGGCGGCGTCCGTTGCCTTGAGCACACAATCTGCCGTCACACCGGCCCGGTCGCGCGCCACGAGAACCGACACCTGCTCGTGAGACAGTCCGCGTTTTGCAGCCTTGCCCCCACGTTTGCGGGCCTTACGCGGCAGCGTTCCTTGCCCCTTGAACGAGAGCAGAAACATCGTTTCATCCACCTCCGCGATACCCGCCAAGACCTCCAGCTTGGCCGCCTGCGGCCCTTCCAGGAAACGGTGGCGCCAGCGATGAGCCGTCCCGACATGGATGCCGAGCTCCTTTGCAGCCGCGCGGAGTGGACGGCCGTCCCGCAGAGCTTCGGCCTGCCCCAGCCATTTCTCCCGCTTGTGCAGTCCGGAGAGCGGCGTGCCGCTCAAAGCGTTGAACCTAGATTCCTCAGTTGACCGCTCCCCAGCCCTTGTGAGGCCGCATGGATGCTGACGTTATCGCCTCCGGTTGCACTCACCATTTGGGTGACGCCGCTACGCGCCCGATTGCACGGTTTTCGAGCCATCTAGCTACGTTGTTCCTCCTTGCGGGCCCCGGCCCGCTGCGCGCATTGGCAACTGAGCGCGCCTTGCCAGACGACTCGGAAACCGCACACTCGGGCGCGTTCAACTGGTAAAGTCGAGATGTGGCGCGGTGGCATTAGGTGCTGCTTATCTGTTTCCGCCCCTTTCGTTTGACCTGACTTTGACACTTCCAAGTAACAAGCCCGGCGGGAAGCCGCATGGCAGTAGGCATCCCGAGGGATGGCAAAAACAGGTGTGTATCTAGGCGGAGAGACGGGTCAACTTAAGTTGAGCAGCAGTTGTGGAGGCTTGATATTCAATAATTTCAATCGTTTACCAGCTTCCAGGCCAGGATCGGTGACCTGCCAAACGGTACCGTTCGGGCTCGACAATTGCGCCAGCTGGATCTGTTTCAAATCGTCCCGAATATTGCGCCAAGTATCTTGGCAATCGTGTTCGATCGCCCGTTCCAGCAGCAGCGACAGCACGGTGATGGCGATGTGGGCATGGATGCGGTGCGGCGCCCAGTGGAACACCGGGCGCATCCGTAGGCCGCTCTGCATCGTCCGCCAGGCCTCTTCCACCCGTTGTTGCTGCTTGTAGCCCAGCGCCATGTCTTCCACCGTCAGGCTGTCGTCGTTGCTGTGCACCACGAACTTGCCGTCCAACTGAACTTTCTAGTATAGTGTCTCATAAATGACTATACATATTTGCGACCCTGCCTATACTCGAAGCAGAGCCTGTTTCGAGGAGGGAGCCATGGCGAGGGGGCGGATTATGCTGGAGCTGGAAGAGACACG
>Ga0210027_1002595_pt1 | contig 15385 bp, 8 predicted proteins | sample CryGeymeta201510_FD_183978 | JGI IMG/M metagenome (GOLD analysis project Ga0210027, IMG submission 183978) | Groundwater microbial communities from Crystal Geyser aquifers in Utah, USA - Crystal Geyser metaG 2015-10 (SPAdes) (version 2) | ecosystem: Environmental > Aquatic > Deep subsurface >...
GACGCGCTGGCCAACCGAGCCGGGCATGGAACTTTTCGAGACGCTGGAGCAACTGGCGAAGAAACTTAAGCAATGGGAGGCGCTGCGCCCGCGCCTGCTTGCCGGACTCGAAAAAGGTTCTCACCTCATGCTGCTGGCCGACATTTACCTGCGTGACGAGGAATGGGACGCGGCCTGGGCTGTGGCGGAGAATGTCAGGACGCCCAAACCAGCCTGGGGTTGGGAGAATCTGCGCCTGCATGTTGCGCAGGCGTCCGATAAGCATTGCCCTGAGAAAGCCATCCCTGTCTACCTTGACGCGGCTGAGAAATTGATCGCGCGGCAGGGTCGAAAGAACTATGCCGCTGCCGCCGGATATTTGCGCCGCGCCCGCGATCTGTTCAGCAACATAAAGAGAAGTGATGAGTGGAAGAAAACCATCGCCGACTTGCGCGAGCGCCATCGCAACCTGCCGGCGTTGCAGGATGAGTTGAGGAAGGCCGGGGTATGAGAGGATGCCTGGAGGAGATTGGGAGGCGCTGACCGCGTACGCTGGGAAGGGGAGGAGGTTGTCCGATGAGGAGTTGAATGAGGTGATCGAGGAGGTGGGGGTGAGGCCGGGGGTGGTGAGGATGTAGAATCAAAGATGGCCTGAGAAGACAGGTCATCTTTGAAAACGGTGAGTATCCTTTAGTCAGAGCATAGGCGACTCCTTGATTTAGGATTTTTGAACTTTCGTGCCATCGACTCAGGGGGAGCTGCTTTGAATACCGCAATCCTGACTCGTGAGGCTCAATCAACCGGCTAGCGGGCGCTTGTTGTATTCTTCCGTGCTCATCCGCGCTGGATTTAGGACTGCTTTCATACGTGCAACCATCTCATCCTCATTGGGTTCCTTTTGGCGGGCAGTAAGTTCTTGCTGGCGTTCGGCTAACCTTCTCTCATACCTGCGTGCTGGCGATTCCCAGGGATCGTAGGGTTCGGGCTCAGGCAGAGGCATCACATTCCACGTTGCAGAAATAGAACGGGATGGAATGGTAGGCTGGTTCTTAGGTGTCGAACGCAGAATGGCGATTGCCTTGGCTACGGCGAGGATTAGCGCACTAATAACAGCGGCAATGCCGGTCGCGCCTCCCACAAAAATTACAAGATTAATGGTGGCGTCTGTCCAGCGTTGGCGATTGGCCACATCCTGAGCAAGGATTTGCATGTCATGCTCAAACTGGGCGTCCAGCATTTTCTGCTCGCGCTGGATGGCTTGGATCTCGGCCACTGTTTGGGCTTGGGCCAATTGTTCTTGCAGTTCATAGGTGGCTTGTTGGTGTGCCGCTTCGATTTGGATCCGTTGGGCTTCTGCCTCGGCAATATCGGAGTTGAGCCATTTGGCATCTTTGACATTCGCACCTAGAAGGGCGGCCATCAGAATGACACCGAAGAAACCGAAGAACATCCATTTGGCGGCGGAGGCGATTGGGTTTGAGAATTGTTGTCCGTACATGCTGTCTCTCTTTCTCTGCTTATGCAGTGGTTGGGAGAAGGAAGTATCTTGATTGCATTTTACAGGTTATACGGCTTATTGCAATTTCACTTGTTTCGCGGATGTCTGGCACGAGTCTTTTGCAAATCTCACATTTGCCTTTCATAATTGCAAGGTGGAACAATAAAAAAACAAGCCGTCTGGCGAGTAGCAGCCGGCTTGTTTTTGCTGGAAGGGGTGATTTTTTTATCTTTCGATAGGCGCTCCTTGTGGTGAGGATTGAACTTGGTTGGAAAGATGGATAGGCAAAAGATTGTGTTTGGTTTATTCGATGGTCGCTCCTTTGGTGAGTCGGTTTTGATCGTTGACCCTATTGTACGCAGGCTGGTTCGGAGCGCAATCGCGTATTCCTGTTGAACAGCCTGCATCCATCTCACAAATATCTCACAGCAAAGTGTTGACTTTTTGAGCAAATGGCCTATACTGATAACAGACAGGAACCTGTGAAGGGAGACGCAAGATGGGAAATGCCTTCTACCGCATCAAAATAGGCTTGTATGTTTTTGTGATTGCCTTGGTGGGGATGCTGTTTGCAGTGCGCGCTTACAATGCCCTGCAAAAGACGGTTTATCTTACGCCGGCTATTTTTGATAATGGGGATGTTCGAATTTCCCTGAGTTACCCCGCCAAAATTCTGAGTCCCAAAAACGAGACTTCCTACCCGCTGACGATTTCTTTCATCAGGCTGAGAGATTTATCCCAGTCTCACGCGTATGAGATTGTCTTCGAATCGTCCACCCTGTTGTTTGTGGACGCGAAAGGGGCTGAAATAACGCCGCGTTTCCAAATAACCAGCGAACACGTCTTTATCGAGCAAAACGTCTATGTTCGCCCTTTCCAATCCGAGAGGTATCCCGCCAGCCATGCAATTTCTATAAAAATCCTGGTGGATGGGCAGGAATATCTGAGTCAACCCGATCCCATTGAGATAAAGACCGAACCAAAATGGCTTTCGTATTTGAGCTTGGCCGCGGCCTCCCTTTTGGAGATTTCCATCGCCTCCGCGCTGGTGACCTGGATTGCCAACACGCTTGACACTACATGGAATGCCAGAAAAGAGTTGATTAGCCAGATGCAGAATGATTTGAGCAATCTGGCGTCCCTTCCGCTTTTGGAACAGATAAGAAAATTCAGGGAACTGGAAAACAAAATTAGAGATGCACATCTGGAGGAAGATCTGAAAGATGATCTTCAACGGATACGAAAATCATTGTCATCAGAATCCGACTCAGAATCCAGGTTTTTGCAAGCGATTGGCAACGCTTTGAGAAAGGGCGGCCCGAATGAATTGACCCAAGTGAAAGAATTATATGAATACGTTTTTACGGGGCAAAAGGGGTTCGAGAAACACCAGGTCAGCATTTCTGCACTGGCGAAAATTCTTGACTCATCGTCAATAGTGCAAGACGCAATCCCACTCATTTCTGCCATTGTGAAATTATGGGATGATTTCGATGCCGATGTCAAAGACTTGATTGTCGGCGCATTGGAAAAACTTTCACAGAAGACACCTTTATCCGAAATCCCCGCTACTGACTTATATGCCCATGCCTTTATCAACTTAAATCGCCGCCGTCTCTTCCGAGATACTGAACTCCAGAAGATATTTCCTCAATTGGTTGATTCTGCAACGGGGAAACCACGCCCCTTGGGTTATAAAGCTACATGGCTTGATGTGTCGAAACCCAAAGATAATCCAAAAGTCCTTGACTGGCTGAAACAACACGCCTTGATTGCCAATCCCTTTGGTTGGGATGACCTTAAAAATTCTCCATTTTATCCTGAGGGATTTGTCCGCCCAGGCCAGTGGGAAGCCTTCCTGGATCCTGTCCCGCTGTTTGCTCATTGTCCGACCACCGAAGATGCAAAGCCACTTGCTTTTCTTTTGCGCGTCGAGTGTTTGCCTGTAAGAAAAGATGAACAGAAAGACCAAATTGAGAAATCCAAACGGCAGATTTTTCCAATTTGGATTTCACTTGAACAAACCTCGCTTGCGCAGTTGCCGTTCCCTGCTTTGGCACATTCTGCCGCTCGCGCATGGTTGGATATTCTTCCGCTATGCCCAGATGCCCTGCTTGACCTGCCATTGTCGGAACAACAGGCATTGCTCGAATTGCTTTGCTGGTCATTGAGCTCGAATGATGCGGTTATCCACCTACTTAAGCGAAGCGGACTGGAAGATAATACAGTTGGTCAGGTGTTGACCCGAAAGATTAGCGAATTTGAGAACAGATTTTCCCCGGCACATTTGCCACAGGATGCTGTTTTACTTTCGTGGCTGAAAATCAGGCCGCCCGAATTGAATCAAACCTACCTGATCCTTTCAATAGACGATTTTCGTTTTGGAATACATCCCTGGTGGTTTGAGCCATTCAGTTCTTTGATTTCTACTCTCTTTTTGAATGGGATTATGACAAAAGCAGTTTCGTCAACCCCTGCGCCAATTTCGCTTTCACTTCCAGAAATGTACATGTCATGGTCTGATAAGCAATTGAGTTTATCTCTGGAACAACAATTTAGTGTCGCGGCGAATTTGGAAGAAGCAAGAATAATGGGAGCATATTGCCGCTTTCCCGAGCTCTTTGGTCCCGGTGCAACCGAAGAAGAGACAACCAAGAAACTCATTTCCGCCTCCCATCATTCCCTGGCGCGCATGCTGACGCTTGGCAATCGCCTGCTCCAAAAACACTGTGAAAAAGAAGTACCAGAGAAGTACTTAACCCTTGAAGAATTAAACGATATACTTAAAACAGCATGAGCGAATCCTTGGATCTTTCCCAAACCTTTGAATCCCTGCGCGCTGAGGCGGAAATGCCTTGGCTGGGACAGGTGTTCCTTCCGCCGCGTGAGTTTGGCCTGATGACAGGGCCGTATTCGATTCTCGTCATGGGAGAAGAAGGTTCGGGGAAAACGGCTCTTGAAATCCAGTTAAAAGCCTATGCCGCGCAAAAAGAGACTTCCCGTCTGCTGATCGCTTCGTGGCGGCCCCAATTGTCAACCGAGGCGGCCTCAAGCGATCAGGTCGCGGAGGCCTTCATGTCGCAGGCCATGGATTCCCTGTCTTTCGCGTTTCTGCAAACGCTTGTTCGCGAGCCAGTCATTTATTCCTCTGCCCCTTCCTGGGCTCGGGACTTTCTACTCTGGTTTGTTCAGCGATATTTGCAGGGTGACCGAGAATTCCACCTTAGTCGTTTGACGGAACAGGCCGTTCCTGATGGAGCAGAAATTGTCAAACGGCTTCTCTCCGAAAAGCCGCGCTCCCTTTTCCCGCAGTCTGCGCCTGCCTCTGTCTTGCCGCATTTGACCGAGGCTGTAAAAGCGTTGGGCTTTGAAGGAATTTGGATTTTTGTGGGCGGCTTGGACGCTCTCTTTCGCCTTTCGCCCGACCGATTGGAGCAGTTCCTGACCGACTTCCTTTCAACGCTGGAATATTTTGAAGACCCCGCCTTTATCTTCAAAGTGATCGTCTCTCGCGATTTGGGTCTGAGTTTGCAAAAGGCGCGCGGTGTGGTGACGCGGCGCTTTAAAACCCACCATCTCAAATGGCAGGAAGAAGAATTAATCCGCTTGACAGAAAAACGCATGGCGCTTACGTTGAAACGCGAAAACGTTTCACTTGGCGAGCTTTGCAAAGATGTTGCATGGCTTCAATGGCTGAAACGATACGCAGGCGATTCGCCGCGCGGCTGGCTGGAACTGACGCACCCGATCCTGGCGGTTTATTTGGAAAAAGGAAAGAGCCTTTCCAAGACAGAATGGCTGGATGTCTATCGCCAGTCGCCGCCGCCGCTTCGTCTGGACCTCGAGACAGGCCACGTTTTTATTGGCTATGGCAAAGTGGATGTTTCAGCGATCGGTTATAAACTGCTTGCGTATTTGTATGAGAATCGCTATCGTTCCTGCACAAAAATTGAACTGTATTACCGCGCTCATAAAGAGTTGTCCAAAGAGCCGCGAACCAAAGAAGATGCTGGATGGGAAGACCTCTCTTCCTGGGAAGGAATGATGGACACTGCTTTGTGGCGTCTGCGACAGGCAGTTGAGTGGAACAAAGATGAAGCATCCCCGCTCTATATTGTTAGTGAACGAGGACAGGGGAAAATCCACCTTGAGAATACCGCGTGAGACGATTGTGAGATATTCAACAGGTAGGCGTAATTGTGTTGAATGCAATCCCGCATAGAATTCATCTACTTGCTGTATAGACAGTGTCTTTTGTGCATCAGTGCGCTGACAATTTTCATTTTGTATTCTTGATTTTTTTGGGAAAAGTCGCCAGCGTTCAGGTATCGTGTTATGGAAAAACTCTGGCTTGATCACTTTGGTTTTCACTTCGATCCGTTTGAGCACGAGGAAGCCTCCTCCGACCCAAACCTCAATCGCTATTTAATTGGGTACGAGGCCTTCTCGGTTGCCTGGAGTGAAACGCCTGCCTTGATATTTTCTCCTCCTGGCGGTGGGAAGACTGCTTTGAGAATCTATACTTTTCGCGCCTGCTGGACGGGGGCAGGGGGGTATCAGCCTTTTCCCATCCATTATCACCTGCCGCATTACTTTCAAAAAGGCGATTTCTCCACGTTGGAGGAACATCTGGAGCAAGTCGTTCATTCGGGGGCGCATGCCTTGTTCCTGGCCTTTGCCTATTATCCGTTGATCTTCCTGAAAGCCTCCCCATCCCTGCAAAAACAACTGGCGCAATTCATTTTTACGTGGATCCCGAACATTGGTTATTATCTGGATGTTCTTCGCGATGGCAAGCCTGACCAAGTCGCGACACAGTTGGATCGTTCCTATCAATTGCACCAGACCCCTGATCATTCCCTGCTTTCCCTTTTGCGTGAGACGCTGGAGAAATATCTTGCAGAACAACCGTCGCCTATCAGCCTGTCCATTCAAAAGGTTTTTGAACGATTGACGAAATGGATCACACAAGACCTAGGCTTCCGTGCCGTGTTTTTGCTTTTGGACGGCGTGGACGGCTTCCCCGAACTCGCCAGGTCGCCTGGTTTCGCGGCGGAGTCTCTGGTCAACTTGTTTGCCAATGCGCCAACCTGGACTGAAGAGCGTATTTTTCTCAAGGGCTTTTTGCCGCTGGAAATCCGTACTCACCTTCAGGCGCGCCTCGAAAAGCAATGGCCTGCCTTTGGTCAAGTCGAATTGAAATGGGACGAGGCCATGCTGGCGGACCTGATCCGCCGACGGGTTTACGCCGCCACCGACGGAGAGTTCGCTTCGCTCAGCGCCGTCAGCGCCCTGCCCTCGGTTCAGGATCTGGAACTAGAACTGGCGCGCGCCGTTTATCCGCTCCCGCGCGAGGCGCTGGTTCTGGTCAAGCGCATCCTGTTCGCGTACGAAGAACGCTGGTGGGGAAATCCACACTCTGAGAAACGCATTCAAGTCGAAGATATCGAAAAAGCCCTGGCTTGGTATCGCACGGATCAGGCGCCCATCATTGAAGAGTTAGCCTCCATTGCCAGGGGGTAGGCAGACACTCGCAGTTTAGGAGAAGCCATTATGGCAGAGACTTTCATATCATCCTCCCCTTATGATCCGAAAAAATTTATTAATCGGGAAGAAGAAATTAAGCAAATTATTACGCTTTTGCGGCAATCTCAGCCGCGTGTCAGGGCGGTAGTCATAGATGGGGATCGCGGCGTGGGGAAGACCTGGCTTTCCCTGCATTTGCAGCGCACGGTTCTCAAAAAAGAAATTACGGGGGTGGCCTCCTGGCTGTTCAGCCTGTGGAGCCCTGGCGAGCATTATCGTCCTGAAGGAGACAAGCCGCAGGAGAATGAGCGTTTTGTACGCGAAGGCGAGAAGTTGGAGATTGACGAATTTCTTGACATCATCATCCATAGTTTATCCATCGAACTCCCGCCTAATCCCGTGCTGGCCGAAAAAGTAGATGCGGTCCGTCGCTATGTCCAGAGCCACGTGGACAACCGCTTTGTTCTCATTCTCGATTCGGCCTATGAAAGCGACTGGTCCCTGCTGGAGCAGTTGGAAACTCATTTTCTTGGCAATCTCCTCACTCTGAATAATTTCTTTGTCCTCGTCACGGGACGTGGCCGCCCATACCCATGGAGGGTTCCGTATCTGATCGAGGCCGTTCGTTTTGGGCTGGGGAAATTCTCGGTGGAACAGATCAAAGAGCAATTGAAAAAATTTAGCCTGTCTGCTTCTCTTTCTGTTGATGAAATTTACGCAATTGGCGCGGGCTGGCCGCTTTGGGCTGGGGAAATTCTCGGTGGAACAGATCAAAGAGCAATTGAAAAAATTTAGCCTGTCTGCTTCTCTTTCTGTTGATGAAATTTACGCAATTGGCGCGGGCTGGCCGCTGTTTACCGAGCACCTGGCCCGCGCCAAAGATCGAGCCGAGGCGCTGGACATTGCGGCTGATATTTTGTTTGCCGTCGTTCCCGCCTATGAACGCGCCCAGATCCGAAAATACTTTGAAGCGTTATGTCCACTGGATGGCTTTGGGGAAACAGAAGCGGCGTTGATGGTGAGAACGTATAAACAGAACGGCGTGCAGGATGGGCGTTCCCTCTGTAAAAAAATGAATGAAACGCGCTTGATTTCCTGGAAAAACGGCCGTTACGAAATGAATACACCCGTGCAAAACATTCTGCGGCAATACCTGCCGCACAAGGATAAAGATGCTTGGATCCGCCTGCACTGCGCCGCCTATCGCCATTTCGAAACCCAAGCCAACGACCGCTCGCTGGAACGTTTCCAGTCTTTTTTCACAGGCCTGATGGGAAATCATGCAAAGGCATTATCCGAGGCGGGAATTAGCGACCCGCACACTTGTCCAGTCAGCAATGCCGAGGAGGCGAAATCATGACTTCTTCTTTCTCCGAACAATTCACTGGTTTGTATGCCACCCCTGAACTGGTTGGGCGGCGGGACATCCTGGATAAATTCGAACGTATCCTGCGGGACCCCTCGACGGCTCCGCGTTTGGTCTTTCTCCATGGCCTCGGCGGAATCGGCAAGACGCGCCTGTTGCAGAAGGCGCTGGAGGTGGCCCGCGGCTTAGAGAACTGCCGCATCGCTGAAGATGTGGTGGACTTTTATCACATCGGCTTGCATACACCGATCGGCTTGACCCAGGCTATTTTCAAAATTCTCCCTTTCCCATTTGGTTACTTCAAGGCCTATGAATCCGCCTATAGCGCCCTCAACCGAGCCCGCCTGAGTGGCAATGTAGTGGAATTGGATGACCTTCGTAAAGACGCGTTAAAGCAATTTGATGGAGATTTGAAGAAGCTGACAACGTTACAAGAATCTACCAGCGAAAAGCAACCACCAAAACCACCAAAACGCATTGTTCTCGCTCTGGACACTGCCGAGCGCATCGTGTATGGCTTAAAAGGCTGGTCGGATGAGATTCCTCTTGCCGAGTCGTGGAATTGGCTTGTTGAACACCTGCCAACCTGGCAGAACGTGGTCATTTTCGTCGCGGGGCGCGATGAGGCGCGTCCCGCCATTGAGAGCATGAAGGCGCAAAAGGCGGTGAAGGTCGAGGAAGTCGAGGTTGGATCGTTCAGTCTGGAGGAAAGCCTGGGGTACTTCGATAGGGTGGCGCAATTGCTTCTTGAAGAGAAAAAGGAATATCAACTGGCCGAGCGCCTGAAGAATCTTCCTCTCGACTTCAAGAAAGGCGCTCATGCCTATTCCGAGGGCCGCCCCATTATGCTTTCCCTGCTGGTGGATTATTTGAGTTTCCCTGGCGAAAGCGATGTGCCGTTGATCCTTCATCGGGCCCCGCCCTCGCATATTACAACAGAAGACAAGCGTCGTTATGAAGAGGCTTTGTTTAATCGTTTACAACAGGGGGAATTGGGCGAGACGCTCATTGCACTTGGCCGCGTTCCCAAGGGGGCAGACGAGGAATTGCTGGCGGTTTTGCTGAACGTTTCTCCTGTCGAAACGCGCAGGCGTTTGAACGAAGTTCGCAATCTATCGGTGGTCAAGATTCGCCCCGATGATCAGCGCGTTTTCCTTCACGACGAGATGTACGCCCTGCTCCAGCGTCATGTGTATGATTTCTCCTATGATGCTGAAAAGCAAAAGGCAGCGTTTGAATCTATCAAGGAATATTACAAAAACCAGCGCGAACGCATCTCCCAACGCTTGAACGAACTCTATGCGCCTGTTGAGGAACATGGCAGGGAAAGCCTCGACCTGAAGGCGCTGGGCGAAGCGCACACGCACTATCAGACTCTCCTCACCGAGATCATGTATTACTACCTGCGCTATGATCTCGGCCGCGGCTTTCGCACTTATTATCGTTTCTCTCACGAGGCGATTATGGCGCGCGATATGCTGATGGATTTGCAATTACAGGCCGAACTGTTATCCTATTTGAGCAGGCCGCCCGTGCCGATTATTGAAAAAGATATTTCTGTTAAGATGATTCTCGCCAGTCTCAAAGTACGGCCGCCCGCCCGTTCTTGGGCGCTGGGACAATATGGAGATGGAATAACCGAGGCGCATGCAATCATTGAGCAGGTGAAAAATGATTGGCAGAAGGAATATCCGACCCTCCTGGCGGCGCTCCATGCCTGGACTGCCAGTTTGCACATTTTGCGGGGCGAAAAAGGGGATTACGATGAGGCTGAAATTCATCTCCAGAAAGTTTACGATCTCCTGCCAGAAAAAGAAGTACTCGAACCATTTGCCGATCCGCTCTATCCAGGTACCCTGCTCTGGTACAAAAAAGCCATTGCTGCGCTGTCCCACCGCGTGCATGGCTATCTCAAACGTGTGAAAGGTTTCATGACAGAGGCTGTCGAGGAATACCAGAAAGCCGCTGTCTTGTTGCGTGAGATTGATCTGCGTATTGAAATGGCAATGACCATGAATGACATGGGATTTGCACAAGCGGAACTGGGCGAATGGCATGATGCGCGTTCCAACGTGAGCGACGCCCTGCGTTTGCGCAGGGAACTGGGGCCGCGCGTGCCTGTGGCGCTGAGTTTGAACACCTTGGCGGCTATTCAAGTGCGCGAAGGGCAATATGCGGACGCGCGTGAAAACTCGGAACGCGCCCTGTCCATTTTTCGCGCTTTTTCTCATAAGCGCGGTATTGGCATGGCATTGGTTACCCTGGCCGAAGCGACGCGCCGTTATGCGGGTACAGTGCCGCCACTGATTTCTGTGGAAAAGCGCATAGACTTGTTGCGGCAGGCGCGCGATTATGCGCGTGAGGCGAACACCTACTTTATGGAAACAGGAGAAAAATCCAGGCAGGTGGAGGCGCTGATCGAAATCGGCTGCGCCTGCCGAGATTGGGTCTGGAGGCTTACAGAGTCGCCTCGGCCTGGAGATTCCCTTGAACGCTTGTATCGAGAGAGTCGGGACGCCTTGTTGGATGCATCCAAATTTGCGGGGGAAGCGCGTCTGACGTATTGGAAAGTGGATGCGTTGGTCAACCTGGCTTGGCTGGAGTTTTATCTGCTCGAAAACGAAGCAGAAGTATCCGAGGATCACCCGCTTTCTGTGTCCATCAAAAAGGCAGAAGGGGCTTTTCCTGATGAAGCCGAGATGGATAAACAACCTCAGGTCTGGGCGCAAAAGGGGAAATTGCATATCCTCAAAGGACATCTTGCTTTCCGTTGGTTGGAACAGATACGCAAGCAGTCGCCAAAGGGCATGACGAAGGAAATAGAGGATGTTCTGACCGAGATCGCGACAAATTATGCGCGCTCATTGGATTACAGCAGCCATTTTGCTCACGATTATCAGGGCATTCGCCAGGGCAAAGACGGTATGTCCGAGCGGCTTAAACTCCTGAATGCCGCTGAAATGCGGATTGTCTGTAACAGAATTAAATCGCTTTATCCAAACGACTCTGTCATTCAGACCTTCCTGACCAATCGCGCCCTCTGGCAAACAGGCTAAACGCTGGATTTTCTGCTCCGCCCAAAACACAGTGGCTTTAGAAAAAAGTCACTGTGTTTTTTTTGCTTAAATCTTGTATAATAGTTTTTGCTGGAAGGGAGATTATATGAACGATATGTTCCTACTCGTCGGAACTATCCGCTTCGAAGAGGATGATGATTGTGCGTGTTCGCATGATCTGGCGGGAGTTCCCAGTCAAGTCCAAGTGGATGGTCAGCATTTGCTGTTGGAGGGCAAAGCGTTCAAAACTGTACCTGTCAATCATCTGTTTCATGTTATTACTTGTTTAGAAGTTCAACCTATGGGAGGAAATATCTAATGCTTCCCCAAGATTTCACCACAGATGTTGTCAAAACCGCCATTCAACTGGTGGTGGAGAATGCTTTTAAATACGGGCTTCCTGCCGCGAAAAGAAAGTGGGAGCAGGTAAAAAAAGAGAATGTTGGGAAAACTCCAGCGTTTGCTTTAAAGGGCGATCTTGTCAATCGCGAATCTGTGATGCGTGCCTTTAATGCGGCATTGGACGAGAGAGACACCACACGGGTTATCTATCTTTGTGGACCCGGAGGGGCAGGCAAGACGCGTTTGTTGGAAGAAGTTTCCAGAAAAATAACCAACTCAACAAAGTCACTTCGTTGGGCGGGCATATTTGATCTCTACCATACCGATTTGCACAACATTCTTCGCCTGCAGTCTGCAATCATTGAAAGCCTGGATACAGACAAGCGCTATTTCGCAAAGTATCGAGACGCGAAAGAACAGTTTAGTCAGAAGAGACGTGATGGAATATTTTCACTGACGCCTGATGCAAGCGTTCATGCCGAAGTCGCAGCGTTGAACCAACTTTTTGTCAGCGAACTCAATCAATTTACATCAAGGTATCGCGCTGTGCTTGCCTTCGACACTTTGGAAAACATCGCCGATGAGCAGGATTTAATACAACAAATATTTGGGTTCGAGTCGGATAAAGGGACTCTTTCCACCAAACAATGGTTGTTGGACTTATCCCGAACCGTAGTGAATACCGTAATTCTTTTGGCGGGGCGGCCAAATCCAGATTTGAGACTTCACCTTGAACAAATCAACCAGGCCAATGAGGGCAGAGTCGAGGTTATCGAAATTGGCGGGCTTACACGATCTGACGCCGCTCACTTATTGAATGCTTACATACGAAAAGCGCCTCGCCCAATAGCAAGTCTGCTTACGCAAAACGCTGACAGGGTGTGGCAGATAACAAAGGGTTTACCCGTCCAGTTGGCTTTGATGGTTGAGTTGGTTTTTCAAACGCCCCAGATATTGGAGAACCAGGGCGCCCCGGATGTTTCCGAAACGGGGAAAGAAATTGTTCGTACTTTTTTTGATTGCGAAAATCCTGATAAACGTCCTCTTTTTTTCCTGGCATTAGCCCGGAAAGGCCTTGCTCCTGATTTGTTCCACTTTTTAGAACCAAAGTGGTCTAAAGAGGAATGCGCCCAAAGGTTGGCGAAGACCGAGCAGTTGGCTTTGGTCAAGAAGAGACACGGAGATAACGAACTTTTTTTACACGACGCTCTTTATGAATTGTTTGACAGTTATTCGTCTTACTCAGAACGGGAGATTGCTGATTGGTTTCAAAGATTTTTTGAATATTATCAGGAGCGGCAACGTGAAGAAAGCGGGGATCGTTCTCGTTGGGAAAAATCCACAATCAGCCTTCTTTATTATGATTTGCGGCGCGATTCCCTAAAGGCTTTCTACCGAACTTTCGTGCGTTGGAGCGAGATCGCTATCAAAGGGTACGAGATGGAGTTGGAGACGCAATTGCGGAACGAGGTACTCATCTGCTTGCACAATGACTCTAAATATAAGCAAGTCGCTGAGTCTGGATTTACGGAGACTATTTTCAATCAAGACAATGTCGTACGATGGATAGAACGTTTGATTATGAAGACGCAATACGAGCGAGCCGCTGAAGTAGCGGAAACTTTTCTGATTTTTGGGCCAGATGAGTTTTTAATGGATTCGCGATTACCATTGATCGGTCTTTCTGAAAGAAATGAAACCATTTTGAGGACAATCATCTCCACTGCTCCTCCTATTTTCTGGGCGTCCTTGCTCACATACTATGGGGAATCTTTGACTTATTTGATAAACCGTCCTGAGAGGCAGATTAACACTGTTCTATTGAAAGCTATCGAGTTGTTGGAAAGTTTAACGCTTGATAAAGATCATCCTCTCTGGTGGTTTCGCAATCGCCTGTTAGGACGCGCTTATGACAGGCTGGGGTATCTCGCACGCGTGAAGGGCCATTATAAAAGCGCTGTGGATTATTATCATAAGGCTTTGCCGTTTTTCAAAGACACAGAAATAGACGATGAATACGCTTTTACACTGAACAACCTGGCATTCGTGTTGGCGCTTCTCGGAGACGCACAACAGGGAAGAGCCAGGGCTGAGGAAGCTCTTGGCAAGCGTCAGAAACTGGGACAGCGTTACCCGTTGGCGCTGAGTTATAACACCCTGGGGTTAATCAGGGCTTTGGAAGACCCAGGCGGACATAGTGGGCAACAGGATTGCGAATATGCATTAAGTATTTTTGAGGAACTTAACACTCCAAGAGGCATTGGTTTGGCTTGCAATGCGTTGGGATTTATTTTACGTAAACGGGGCGATGGATGGAAAATGTCAATGTGTACCCCAAGTCAGGCAATGCAATGGTACGAGGAATCTGAAAAATTTCTGGAACGCGCTACTGAAATCCTTCTGGATGGTGAAAAGATCCGACTTTGGGAGGCATATAACGAGCTAGGGAGTTTGAACAATGACTGGGGTTGCCTCTTGCGTTCTTTGAATAACCAACAAGGCTTTCAGCAAAGATTCGAGAAATCCATTGGATACCAATGGCAAGCCTTGAAATTGGCGCAGGAAAATAACATGGGTTTCCAGGAAGTGGATGCTTGTGATGACATTGCCCAAGTGTATGTAGATTTAAGCAACTTTGACGAGGCTCGGAAATGGCTGGAGCGAGGTAAGTCTTTGATTCCATCAGAGTTTAATTTGGAGAAAAGTATAAGCGCTGGACAACATAATTCTTCTGGGGAAATTTACTGGTTGTCTCTTGGCAAATTACAGTTAAGAGAAGGCATCCTGGAGATACGCAAAGCGGGGAATATCGGAATTGATGAAGATCCTATATCCTCCGGAACTCGTCGTCTCTTATCCTCGTTTCTCTATTTTCAGTTGTATTCAACGCATCCGAGGTTTCTGGAACGAAAAGGGCGGGAAGTCGCATTCACGATAAGAGAATTGGCCATATCTCGCAAGGTTGTTGATGATGCAATCCAACAATTGGAGAGGGAGTATAATCTTCACTTGTCAGTTTTGCTTTCTGCACTATCACAGGGATAAGAACATGAAAAACCTTCCTGAAATACTTTGGGCGGCAGACAATCAAATTCCGTATGAGGATGATTGCGCTTGCGCGAGCGTGTCTGGACCTCATATTCTCCACTCATCAGCCAAAGATGCAACCACGGAAGAAGACTGTGCTTGTGTCGAAAATAGCTCTCGGCCTCTATCTTCGTTGAATGATTGCGCGTGTAGCGCATCTCATCAACGAATGTCTTCGCTGATTGAAATTCCAATGAAGGATGCAACAGTTGCTATTTTTAATCCAAAAGGCCCACAGAACGCTGTCGTTATAAATGACTTCACCAGGCAAATTCTAAACGCATTTCAGAAGCCCGCTTCAATACAGGAAGCAGTCAAGCAGGTCCCCGAAGTGGAGTTTTCTGTTGCCGTTAAGACCGCTCTACAACTCTCCCGCCTGGGGCTTTTAGTGGTTGAAGAAGACTGTGGACCCGCGCAACGTCCTCCTGCTACTCTCACCTCCTGGCTCCACCTCACGGACCGCTGCAACCTGCGCTGTGACTACTGCTACCTGCCCCACGTCCGCGAAGATATGTCGCCCGAAACAGGCCG
>Ga0210027_1002622_pt1 | contig 15282 bp, 14 predicted proteins | sample CryGeymeta201510_FD_183978 | JGI IMG/M metagenome (GOLD analysis project Ga0210027, IMG submission 183978) | Groundwater microbial communities from Crystal Geyser aquifers in Utah, USA - Crystal Geyser metaG 2015-10 (SPAdes) (version 2) | ecosystem: Environmental > Aquatic > Deep subsurface >...
GTCAAAAGACGCCTCGTGAAGTCAACTAAAGAAAAAAAGGACTCACATTCTTTCGAATGTAAGTCCTTTATCTGTATGGTGCGGCTGGCAGGAATTGAACCCACGACCCCTTGGTTCGTAGCCAAGTTTAATTGCATTTCGTCCCCAGCAGGCCGCCACAAAAGAAAACGCAACTCATTGAATAATAAGGATTATTAGTCAAAATCGTATCCGTTTATAGCTGACCGTATACACTCCTAGCCAGACACTTTGTTGGGCACATTGTTGGGCACATTTTTAGGTTGCCCCGTTTTAAGGGAATGTTTATGGAAGAGTCCGCCAAGACCGTAACGACTGCCAAGCCAAAAAATGGCAAGCGATGGGAACACAAGGAACTTGAGGCACGAATCAAGGACCCCAACATCACACGGGTCTGGGAGCAAGGCGGCCTCTACGGTGTGGTGCGGCGTGGCAAAGATGGCATCCCGTCTGTGATGTTTCGCTGGAGGTTTCGCTATGACGACAAGTTGGCCGACTTCACCGTTGGCACTTGGCCCGGAGACAGCTTGAAAGAAATCCGCGATGAGCACGATAAGGCAGTCGCCCTTCATAACACCGGGAAAAACCCCACTACCGAACGGAATCTACAAAAGTTGGCGGCGGCTCACGCTCAAACAGAACAAGTGCGCATCCATGAGGAGGAAACGGTTCAAGCATTGGCACTCAAGTGGCAGTCATTGGAATTAACGAAGCGTGGCGACAAAGGGCGCAAGGACAACGGGGTCGAGGTAATTCGTTCATTTGAACGAGATGTGTTCCCCAGAATTGGTAGTGCTCCGATTCAAAGCGTCCCGCGAAGTAGTTGGACAGAGTTATTTGACGAGGTCAAGGCTCGTGCACCACGCATGGCGGCAAGACTTTTTGCCGACCTGACCCAATTCTTGGATTGGTGCGAGCGGCGGGATTACATCGAAGTCTCGCCACTTCACAAAATCCGCAAGAGTGACATTGCGTCACCATATAAAGAGCGTCAACGATTTCTATGGAACAAAAACAGCAGCACCCCGGAAGCAGAACTCTTGGAACTTAAAGCGAAACTGCCAAGTGCCAAACTGGAACGCAAGACAGAATTGGCGATTTGGTTGATGATTTCGACTGGGTGCCGCGTCGGCGAATTGAGCATGTCACCATGGAAGAATGTGAACTTTGCCGCCCGCGAATGGACTTTTCCCGCGACAGACACCAAGAATGGCATCGAGCATCGCGTCTACATTTCTGACTTCACACTTCGCCACCTCAAAGAACTGCATCAGATTACTGGTCACACAGCGTGGTGCCTTCCGTCAGATCGCAACCTCAGTCACGTTTGCGAAAAGAGCATTACCAAACAGATAACGGATAGACAACGAACTGAAGCCATGAAGAATCGCAGCAAGGCAACAGCCACGCTCCAACTCAGCGGAGGACGCTGGACTTCGCACGATTTGCGGCGAACTGGTTCTCACATCATGGGTGCAGTAGGTGTCGATCCCCTGACGGTTGAGTCGTGCATCAATCACGTGATGGAAAAGCTAATGCGCACCTATCAACAATCAATCACATGGAAATCAAAGCAAGACGCATGGATAAGTCTTGGCGCAAAACTTGACGAGGTACTTGGTGACGAAGCTCAGCACCAAATTGCGCTTTCGCCAACCGAAGAACTCTGACAAAAATAGTATCTGACTTTGGATACTTATGGAGTAACATTGCATCACCGCTTCAGTCATGAGACATAGAGGCGGTAGTAATTGACCGGTAGAACCTCCGGCGACGTTTTGAACCGTTGTGTTACGACACCCACCCCGCTAGGTGTTGTCGTAAACAGCGGTTTTTTTACGTCTCCTAACTGGAGTCCTTATGGCTATTACTATCCTCAAAGCGGCAGAGCCGCGCACCTACCCACGCGGCCACGCAAAGCCCCTTCCACGCCCAGACCTGAATGTCCCGGGCCGTTTGCGTGTGGGACATTTAATGACCGTGTACAGCCTTGGTCATTCAAGCGTCTACGCGCATCTGAAACGAATGCTGTTGCCGCAACCTGACGGATACGTCGCAGGACGCCCCTACTGGCGATCTGAGACGATCAAAGCAGATTTAGAAAAATAGACTACTTAGCATCAATCCAGTGACTATTACGACTTGCTCAATAGCACTGCTACAAGGGCAATAGGGAGTTAACTGTTTTTCCCCGCTCAGCTTGGAATACTTTGACATCGCAATACTGGTGTGTCGATCCAAACACACTAATAAGCAAGTTCTAGGAAGCGCAAAGGAGTGCGTCAATGACCATATCAATTTGGTACCCACAAATCATCGACAGAATCCACATGACCATCAGCATCGGTAAAAACAGTCACCTATATGGTGTGTTGATTGGACAATTGACCGGAATGAAAGATATTCAAAGTAATCTGGTTCCCAATGGCAAGATAACGGTCTCCAAGCAAAAGTATGTAACCAGACTGGGTTATTACCCATCAGACAAAAAGCGAAAGATTGCAGACTTGGAAATTGGGTCAACAAAATCGAGCCATATGTACTTTAAGTTGGGCATATATCCGTCGAAATTTCAATCCAATGAATTTGCAATTTTAAAAGAGCACTTGGAGATACTATTTCAGATACCGTACGACCTGATGTTTCATACTGCAAAGGTTTCATACATTGAGTTGGCGGCAGATTCTATGACTCATCGGTTTCAAACTTTTATACCTTTTCGTCAGCGAATAAACTTGTCAGAGGCATGGCCCTTGGGAGATGTAGAAAGGAGTACCGTGTATCTAGGTAGTAAACTGAGTAAAAAACGATTGTGTATCTACAACAAGGCCAAGGAACTTGCGGATAAAAAGTGTGTAGGTAAGTACAGAATCAGAACAAGGTTTGAGGCACGGTTACGTCATATAGGCATTTCTGCATCCGAGATACAGGAGCATCTGCCAAATCCATTTTCATGTTTAGAGATTGCCAATCTTGCGAAGGCAAGGGATGTGTCAACGTCTGCTGAATGGCACTGCTTTTTAGACCAGTGCCTTGATGTCGGGTCTGCCACAGCCCTGTCGCAGTGCACGAAACCTGTTCGTATGCAGTACATGATGGCGCTCAGAACTTGTGCGCCTAAATGGTGGAACCCTGACTACCTCTGGCAGGTGCTACCTCGGGCGCTTGAAGCAATTGCACCCTGACGTGCGCACTCAATTGCGCATCACCAGTGCATGACCGGCATTGGCACCACCGGAACCGCTGATGCAACCGGTAGGCGTGTTCCCGGAAACATTGGTCATAGCTCACAGAATCAGGTGTTTATCAAGCCCTGGACAGGCAGAGTAAAGTGCATGTTGTCAACAACCACCGACAATGTGGTGTCTTTTTTTTATGCGGAGGTCATTTTGGTAAAAAGAACTTTTTTGGCGATTTTTGTAATCGCTTTAGCTGGTCAGGCACTTGCGGTCAACAAGTGCACCGACTCTAGTGGCAAGGTGACGTTTCAAGAGAAGGCGTGTGACGCGGACAAGAGTCAGGCCAATGTGAAAGTTTGGAAAGATGGTGGTGACGGGGCAGATGCGCCTAGTCGGAACCCCGGTGGAATGGCGGCTGCAACAGATTTGGTCGCACTTCAGGAGGCAAGTCTCGTTATCCTGCAAAAAAAAGGTGGTTCGTTTGTTGTTTTTACTCTGCATCCAAGGTGGAAAAATGACAACCCGTCAAAGGTTTCCATTCACTTCAAAACACAGTTTTTTGACTCGTCCAGAACAGAAATCGGTGTGAACAATCGCATTCAAGAAGTTGATCCCAAGTCAGTTTCCACAACCACTGAGACCATTGGAGTTTTTGAGGGCAAGGCATCAGACAAGTTCGACTACAAAAAAGTTGTATCTGTCGTGGTTACGTACCGAGCAGATCGAGATAAAGTTGAAAAGAAGTTCACCAATGTGACAATAAATAGAGTCACGGAATGATGGTTCTGATTGGCTGACAACACGGCCAATGCTGACTGCCATGTGTCAAACCGGCATCGCCCACCCCGTGGGGAACCAACTGAGGACTGAGACGCAAACTGTGATCGTATGGGTATGGCCGTGATTTGAATTGCAATCTGCTGACCACTACTGGAGAACGTCACCGGCTACCGGATTGCTTTGCCGCCGTGATAGTCAACATCAGGCAGTACTGCTCAAGAAAGTGGGCATAGGGATGAGTATCTGCGAGGTGTTCGTTGGCGATCTTGACGATCCAACCTTCAAATGGGATGGCGGTGACTGGAATTCAAACATTCCAGCCCGACTATCCCCGATTTTCCCGCCGCTCCCAGAGTTACAACCGGACCTACGACGAGTGGGTGCCCGCTGCTGGTGTTCCGTACAAACAAACTGATTTCGGTGGACACGTTGCACAGGTCACCAGATCACAGATTCTTGAATTCATTGCCAGTAGCTACAGAACCAGTGCAACATTGACCACGAACCCGGTTATTGATGTTCTGTTGACTTATCAGGCTGCTGAAATACTTCGGAGCTTCATTTTTAAAAAAATTCCAACCTCTTAAAACGGCCTGTAAGCCATTATTTACGAGTGTTTGAGGGGTAGGTATCCACTCCAAACGGCATTTTTTACCCTTCAAACCAGTATTTCAGCAGCCTGTTATATTGAAAAGCTGGATGGCAACCGAGTATATGGATTAGTGGCTACTGAATGGTGAGTACCGTGAAGATAGAGATATGCAAATGGGTTGCAAATATCTTTTCAGAAAATGTCCAAAAAGCTGTCAATCTGATAAGGTAAATTATTAAGGAGATAACATGCCAAAGAAAATGCCACTTCGCGGTCAAGAACTTAACAAATTTCCCGTGGATAGAATATGTTCAGATTCCTATTTGCTTGAAGATGATCACTCAAACATCAGTGAAGATGTTGATCAAGAAATCAGAGAAGCCAACGCGGTTGCAATGGAAAAATTCGGGTACCCAAAAGAAGCCGTTGAATTAATGCGTAACCCACAACCGGTGCCGCCAAAGACCGATAGTGAAACTGCTGCCTGATTAGAAGGAACAGCGGAATGAAAAAGGTAGACAAAGAAGATGCTGATTTGAAGCGAATGCGGGACTTCCTTGACAGCATTCACTACGATCAGCCTGTTGACTGGCGCAACGCGGACACCGAGCCACCAGACGACGACGCACCCTCGCGCAAGAGCAGTGGCAAACCGAAACCGGCGGACAAACCAAAGAAGTCTCCGTGACGTGTAGTCGGAATTCGATGACTTTTTGTTGCTGTCACTGATGCCTGACAGAACACTCCAAAATCACCCAAAAAGTATTCTAAAACCGGTGTTTTCGTGACCGGCTTCAATACTGCCCATTTGTAAACATAGCGGGTACAAATACCCAAAGCAGTGGTAAAACCGCATTTATGTCTAACCCGCTCACGGCACAAATTGCGGGGTCAAACTGACTCAAATACCACGATTATTGCTAATGACGAACTGAGTCCTGATTACATCAGATATTCTCAATTTCCGTGGTCAGAATGATCTATATATTTAATTAAAAAATATCTCTTAAATACTGGTGAAACCCTTTACTTAAGGGGTCAATTTGTTAGGCTTGGCACATGACCTTGACAAATTCGATATCAAAAACTTTTCAAAATAAACCCACTTCTGTGCCGTTGGTAGTAAGAATATCTGAATTCCAAGTAAATACCACGCCAGATATTATTACGACCACCGCTGATCGCTGGCTACTGGCCTCAAACTTGCAAAAGTCTATCCGTCGTGGGTTGACAGATACGGCGATGGGTACCGCCAGCAAGCTGTTGACCGTCGATACTCGATATTTCTGGCGCAGGTTGCTGGTTATCGCGTACGAAGACATTGGCTTCGGAGACCTTCCGACGTGTCACGACCTGCTGAAGACCTTCCGACGCGAAGCCCTGTGTCGTGACCTCGGGCCTGAACGTGTCGCCCGGTATTTTGTGCACGAACTCGCAACCGCATGTAAGAGCCGCAGTCTTTGCGATGCTCTGGTGAATCTGGAGTACTCCAGCAAGCGCGAGAAATATGAACGTCAGTGCTTGGCCCTGACATCCGAGCAGTTGCTTGCCATGGCCTGCGATTTGTCGATGCCGGTCATGGATCGGATGGCGGCACTCAGGCACATCTGTGGTTACGGCCTGTTTTCCGGTGGCCTGTACCGAATGCAGGTCAAAGCCAACCCGGTGTTGATGATTGAGGTCTGTAGCCGCCTTGGACTCAGCGATGTGGAGACCACTCTGTTTCGATCTGGTCAGAACGTGGCGGAATCCCTGAACATACCGATCCCAGTTATCGCTCCAATGGTCACAGCCAGCAGTCGGTCAGAACATGCTGTTTCACAAGCATTTGAGGGCCAATCAGGCGTTCTTTATGCGGCACTAGACAGGCACACCCGTGCAGGGAAACGCTGCTATGCGCGACTTGCCAAAGATGAGCCGCTGTTGAGCAGGTTCTTTGCCCAGCGACCCGCCCTTGATCCGGTGGATGTGCTGGGGATCATCATGTTCATCGTCGAGGGCGCGGTCTTGGATCGCTGGCTGGAGTTCGATGGGGCTGAACAGTTGCGTTTGGACCTGAAACAGAACCTTTTTGCATACGCTGGAATTTCAGGCGACGACCAAGCAGAAATTCTGGAACTTGTGAGCCGAAGCCAAGAGCGGCTAAACGGCATTCGCGCTGGGGTAATCGGCAAATGAACTGCCTTGCTAACGCCCGTTTAACTAGCAATAACACCCAATTATCGCTACCTATTTTGGTGCAAGAAAACCCATCTGTGGTTGCCGACGCACCGCTTGACGTGCAATCAATTGCACACCAAGGCACTGCAATTGCGCAGCCAGTGGCGACGGTCACACCCTCGGTCACTCAGTACATCAATGCCGCGATTGCCGACAACACCCGGCTGGCTTACCGGCAGGATTTGCGTGACTTCTTGAACTGGGGCGGTTTGGTGCCCTGCACCCCCGACATTCTGGCGGCGTACATTGCTGACCGTGCACAGACGGTTTCGGCCCACACGATCAGTCGCCGGGTGGTCGGCATTGGCCGTGCCCACGTGAGCCAAGGGCATTCCGACCCGACAAAGACAGATTTGGTGCGTACCGTGCTTCGGGGTGTCCGCCGTGTCAAAGGCTCTGCACAACGACAGGCGGCACCGCTGTTGAAGGCCGATGTGCTGACCATGATCACCTGCATGGAAGGAATCAAGGGTCAGCGTGACCGTGCGCTGATCTTGCTGGGATTTGCAGCGGCACTGCGACGGTCAGAACTAGCGGCACTGGACTTCGCCGATATTGAGTTTGTTCGTGAAGGGCTGGTGATACACCTGCGCCGCTCAAAAACAGATCAAGAAGGCGTGGGCCGCAAAATCGGTGTGCCATTGGGCCGCACCAGCGCGTGTCCGGTCAGGGCAGTTGAAAAATGGCTTGAGGCCAGCAAGATCACCAGCGGCCCGATCTTTCGGGCAATCAACCGGGGCGGCGGTGTCGGGCGATCACAGTTGACGGCACAGTCAGTTGCACTGATCCTGAAGGACTACGCCAAGGACATCGGATTGAACCCGGCGAATATCTCAGGGCACAGCCTACGTTCCGGTCTGGTCACCAGCGCCATACAGGCGGGTGTGGCCGTTCACAAAATCCAACAGCAGACCGGCCACCGTTCGGTGGAAATGTTGTCACGGTACATACGTGATGCAGGCCTGTTTGAAAGCAACGCAAGTGGGGCGGTGTTATGACCTGAACCCGTCCAAGCATCCAAAGCGGCGACTCCCAGTGCGTCAACACCGGGAGCCGCCTGACCACGTTCAAACTAAACAGGAGTTTTCGTATGGCTGAAAATCATTCTAGCGGTGACCTGCACCAGCAGATTTACAAAAAGTTGCTGGTGGTCATCCCCCACCTTGAAAGCATTGCCGAGCATGCCAAGTCCGTGGTGCCGGGCTATATGGACTTGAATCTGGACGTGCTCAGACGCGGCAAGGACAAGACCGTTATTGCGCTCTCCCACTATTACAAGCATGCGGGGGACATGATTCCCGACCCGGATATGGTGCTTGCGGTGTACCCAGACCGGGCCATGGCCGAGGCCTTGAGCTATCAGGACAGCTATCTCTATCAGGAGGTTTACAGCGATGGAGGCCGATTGGTGGACATTCGGGCCAAGCGCGAACTGAACAAATTTCTGAGTCATTGGCTGAGCAACCTGCGTATTCAAGGGCATCGCATCCATAGCCCGGTGGTCACCGTCGCAAGAAAGGACGTGACCTGTGCATAGCCAGTCAAGCACCATCCAATTACCCCCCAGTGACTGCGTTGGCAGGCGGTCAAATGCCGATTTGCTGGGTGACCTCATTGGCGTACAGGAGTCACGCCAGCATTACCGTGGGTCATTGCAGCCGTTCTTTGCCGATGGTGAAGCCCAGTCATACACAAAATGTGCGGTAGCCCGTGAACTGGTCAGGCGCTGGCTGGGCGAGGAACTTAAGCGCAAAGCCGTGTTTCCACACCCGCAATCCGTGACCGACTACCTGAAGGTCCACTTTGCTGGTCGTGAGTACGAAAGCTTTGTTGTGCTGTACCTCGACGCACAAAACAGCCTGATTGATGTGGAAGAGCTTTTCCGTGGCACCCTGACGCAGACTTCGGTTTACCCAAGGGAAGTCGTCAAGTCGGCCCTGCGTTTCAATGCAGCGGCGGTCATGCTGTCCCACAATCACCCCAGTGGTTCGGTCACACCCAGCCGTGCCGATGAACATCTGACCCAGACGCTAAAGGCTGCGATGGCGTTGGTTGATGTCCGGGTGCTGGATCACCTCGTGATCGCCGGGAACAACTCGCTCAGTTTTGCAGAAGCTGGCTTGTTGTAGTTGTTTTGCGTGGGATCACTGTGCTGATCACCCACGCACACTTTCTGGCTGTTTAGTTCGCAGCCAGCCTTGCCATCTCGATTTATGCAATTTTTGCCTCAATACAATGCTTGGAAGCATTGCAAGCGAAGACAATTCGAGGAAATCAGTCTCAGCCACGCATAAACTCGATGCACTGCTGTGTCGAGCCATAAACACCCACAGCTTGATGGCGGTACAGAGTCGCCCAAAGACGAAATAGGAGATTTTGTGTCACGACTGACTGATTTGATTGCCCAGACAAAAGCCAAAAACCCGCAGTTGGGGGCTGATCTGGACAGAGAGTTCAAAATCTTGTCCTCACGCCTACCGTTTGGCTTGAATTTTGAGAGACACAGCCCGGAGGCGGTTGAACTGCCACAGCGGGTCATCCGCAAGGGCGATAAAGTTCGCGTCTTGCCAGAGCGTGGCTCAATCAAGCGCGGTGACCAGCGTTTGTGGCAGGTCAGGTCGATTCTCAAAGCGGGTGACAGCAAAGTGGCCGAACTTGAGCTACTTGGAACCACGGACTCGCAAACGCAGACCGTGGCTTTAGCCGATTTGGTAGTGGTGGCTGAATTCCGTGACACCATTTATCCGGGCTTGGTTAGTACTGGCAAGGTACAGCGAGGCGAAGGCGACAAGCCATTTCATACGGTCATCAATGGCGAGAACTACCATGTGCTGAAGGCATTGACCTATACACACCGTGGAAAAGTGGATGCTGTCTATATTGATCCGCCATACAACACGGGCGCGAAGGATTGGAAATACAACAATGACTACGTCGAGAAGGATGATTTATATCGCCACAGCAAATGGCTGGCGATGGTTGAACGTCGATTGTTGATTGCGAAGGATTTGCTAAATCCACAAGACTCTGTGTTGATTGTTACGATTGATGAAAAGGAGTATTTGCGGCTTGGGCTGTTGTTGGAGCAGCTTTTCCCAGAAGCGCGGATGCAGATGATCAGTTCGTCAATCAATCCTAAAGGTTCTGCACGCGGCAAAGAGTTCTATCGAGTTGATGAGTACATCTTTTTCCTGACATTTGGTCGCGCTGTAGTGCAAGATTTTCTTGTTGCTGGTCTGTGCATTTCAAAGTTGGATGCGGTGGTAGATACTGAATCCGACCCGGAATCGGAAAGCGATGAGAACGTTGTGGAACTACCAGATGTTAGGTGGGCCTCACTGCTGAGAAGTGGAAGTGGCGCACAACGCGAGGAATCACATCTGAAATTCTTTCCCGTGTTCGTTGATCTGAAAAAAAGAAAGATAGTTGGTTGCGGTGACCCACTCCCTTTAGGTGAGCATCCTAGTGTTGATGCCGATAATTTGGACGTACGTGACTGTTGGCCAAAGCGACAGGATGGCAGTGAAGGTCGTTGGCAATTGAAGGTGGACTCCTTCAGGAGTTTGCTAAAAAACGGACATATCAAAATTGGTTCAATTGGTAATGAAAAAGTAACTTTTTACTACTTGATGGAAGGGCAGCGGAAGAAGCTAGAGAGTGGTGAACTGGTTGTCACTGGAACTGACGAATACGGCGGAATAGAAGTTGGGTATTCTGGGGCTGAATCAATCAGTGGCAGGCCAAAAACTCAATGGATGGCTACATCGCATAGTGCTACAGACCACGGTACGTCCATGCTTCGCAAAATTGTTCCGGGTCGGTCATTTCCCTTCCCTAAGTCGCTTTATGCAGTTGAAGATGCGCTTAGGTTTTTTATAGGAAATAAAAAGTCCGCCACGGTTCTTGACTTCTTTAGTGGATCAGGAACCACTGCTCATGCCGTAATGCGTCTCAATCGGCAGGACGGGGGAAAAAGACAATCAATTTCCGTAACAAATAATGAGGTGGCTGCTGACGAGCAAGTCGCTTTGCGAAAGAAGGGACTTCGTTCAGGTGATGTTGAGTGGGAGCGGTGGGGTATCTGCGACTACATCACCAAACCGCGTATTGAAGCGGTGATTACGGGGGCAACTCCTGAGGGCAACCCCATAAAGGGAAAATACTCTTTCAATGATGAGTTTCAAATGGCCGAAGGGTTTGAGGAAAACGCGGAGTTCTTCACCTTGACTTATGAAACCCCTGTCTCGATCAGTCAGAACCGCGCGTTTGCTCGTATCGCCCCGCTACTTTGGCTTCGTGCTGGCAGCCGTGGATCGCGTATTGACAAACTGCCAGATGCTGGGTGGGCCGTGGCAGACGCTTATGGACTATTGGTTGACGTGGATGCGGCAACGCCATTTTGCAAGGCAGTCACTGCTGCGAGTAGCCTGCATTTGGCCTACATCGTGACCGACGATGACCGTCGCTTTCAGGCCATTGCTCACCGTCTACCAGATGGCGTAGAACCAGTGCGTCTGTATGAGTCATACCTGACAAATTTCAGTTTTACTAACGGCGAATAACAAGGCATTAGGAATGAAGTTCACTCTCAAGGACTACCAATCGGACGCGGTGCGCGATGCCTTATCGAATTTAAAAAAAGCGCGTAAGCGATGGCGTGAAGATGCAGATAAACATGCCTTCTCGTTAACCGCTGTTACAGGCGCAGGTAAAACTGTCATGGCCGCTGCTGCGTTTGAAGCACTGTTTCATGGCGACGATGAGTACGATTTTGATGCCGACCCGGGCGCTGTGGTGATTTGGTTTAGCGATGACCCTAACCTGAACGAGCAAACCCGCTTTCGGTTGATGGAGGCTTCTGACCGAATCCGTCATACCGATTTGGTGGTGGTGGAAAACACTTTCAACCGTACCAAGTTTGAAGCCAGAAAAATCTACTTCCTCAATACACAGAAACTAGGCAAGAACAGCTTGCTGGTGCGCGGCCATGACCCTGAAGAACTGGACGAAAAGGCCGGCAACCTATTGCCTGAAACTCGGCCTGACATGCACTCGCACACAATGTGGGACACCATCCGAAACACCATCGAAGACCCGGAACTGACCTTGTACTTGGTGTTGGATGAAGCGCATCGTGGCATGGGTAATCCCAGCAGTGCGGCGCAAAGTGCCAAGAGCACTATCGTCAAGAGACTTATCAATGGTGCTGCTGGTGTGCCCGGCATTCCGGTGGTGTGGGGTATTTCTGCTACCGTAGAACGCTTCAAAAAGGCCATGGAAGGTGCACTGAATCGCAGCATCTTGCCAGACGTGGTGGTGGATTCAAGCAAGGTGCAAGAGTCTGGACTAATCAAGGACACCATCATCTTGGATATTCCTGATGATGTAGGTGATTTCGATACGGTGTTGGTGCGCCGCGCCACTGACAAACTTAAGGAATCTACAGACGCTTGGGCCAAATACGCCAAGGAGCAGGAAGAACCAGAGACCGTGCTTCCCCTGATGGTTTTGCAAGTGCCAAACACTCCCGACAGAAACGAGATTGGACGTGCCTTGGATACCGTTTATCAACAATGGCCGGGGCTGCCCAGCGGAAGTGTGGCGCACGTATTGGGTGAACACACTACTCAGCAATACGGCAGCCGCAATGTTCCGTACATTTCACCGGAACGGGTACATGAATCGAACTGGGTGCGGGTGTTGATCGCAAAAGATGCCATTAGCACGGGCTGGGATTGTCCCCGTGCGGAAGTGATGATTTCGTTCCGCGCAGCTACGGATCGAACACACATCACTCAATTGCTCGGGCGCATGGTGCGTTCTCCATTGGCCCGACGTATTCCCGGCAATGACCGCTTGAACGCGGTGGATTGTTTGCTGCCCAAGTTTAATGCAAAGACAGTGAACGAGGTAGTCGATGCACTGATGAAGGGTGATGACACGCTGCCAGCACCCAGCGGACGTGTACTTATCAACCCGATAGAGGTAAATCCGAATCCTATGGCTTCGCTGGCCGTTTGGCAGAAGTTTGAGTCATTGCCATCACAGACGAGACCTCAACGTAGTGCGAAACCTGCGAGGCGATTGACTGCATTGGCTCATGAACTCGCATCTGATGACATATTGCCCGGCGCTGGAAAGCAGGCACATGCTGACATGCACAAAGTGCTGGATAAGGCCCAAGAGAGTTACAAGACTCAAATCGAAGCCAGACGCAAAGCCGTAATGACGGTGGACGGAAAAACAGTGGTGGCCGACATGAAGGGCAAGTCCAAGACCTTTGATGAGTTTTGGGAAGCGGCAGACATGGCAGTGATTGACGATGCCTACCGACGAGCAGCACGCATATTCAGCCCAGACATTAGCCGCACCTACGTTGACGCTCTCGCTTACAGGGTCGCAAACCCAGACGAAACCGACGATTTCGAGGAGGCACTTGTCGAAGCGCGTGTTTCAGTTGCTGCACTTGGCATGGTGACGGAAGTGCAGATCGGCTTTGATTCCGAAGCTGACAAGCTGGCCAAGGGTTTGCTGGCGAAATACAACGCTGCAATCAAGGGTTTGTCGCATGATCGACAGGAGTCATATCGTTTGGTGCGGGAGATGAGTGCTGAACCCCAAGACGTGGACTTGGTAAAGCCAGAGGCCAGATTTGAACCAACGAAGGTACGCGAGAACGACGTTGAAAGGTCAATTCCGACGTACAAGAATCACCTGCTTTGCGATGGTCAGGGCATCTTCCCGGCGGAAATGAATGCTTGGGAACAAAAGGTCGTTGAGACAGAAATGAAACGGGAAGGCTTCTCTTTCTGGTATCGCAATCCCCAGCAACCGGGCCAATCGTCACTCGGTATCGCTTACCTCGAAAATGACTTGTACGGCATTGTTCGTCCTGACTTCATATTTTTCGCAACCCAAAGGGATGGGACAGTGGTCGCTGACATTGTTGACCCACACGGTCTTCATTTGAAGGATGCCTCACCAAAGTTAAAAGGACTTGCCTTGTTTGCCGCAACGCACGCCAATGCCTTCAGACGTATTGAGTCTGTTGCTGAGGCGATGGGCAAATTGCGGGTATTGGACTTGACTAAAGAGGATGTGCGTAAAGCCATTGCCGATGCAAGCGATGCAACGACCCTTTTCAGCGGGGCGCTGGCAAGAGATTACTGAAGGTCTTGGAAGATTGATTCGTGGGAGGCGGGGAGGTCTTGGCACCCATCCTTTGCATTGAAGCGTGCTTGTGGTGTCGTAGCGTGACTAATACTTTGAAGGATTCGACGTGAAGAGAATTTTTGTACCTACAGCATCGGGCAGCGACTGGCAGCAACTGCTTGCGAAGCCTGTTACTCACTGGAAGCAAGGGGCCTCAGCAATGACTGCCGCTGCTGCTTGGGAGGCGGCTGATGGTGCTTTGCCGCCCGAGATAACCCGCATTTTGGAATCTTCTCGTGAACCACTGCTCATGGGTCAACAGTTGCTGGCGGCGCTGCCTGAGTGGCAAGTCCCATTACCGGGTGGCATCACCACTTCAAATACTGATGTTCTTGCAATTTGCAGGAATGAACGGGGACTGTGCATCATCGGTGTCGAGGCGAAAGTCCTTGAAGACTTCGGCCCACTGGTCTCCAGCAAACGGGCAGAGGCATCATCAGGTCAAGGTGAGCGTCTGGCCTACCTTCATTCGCTTTTGCGCGTTGACAGATTCGATGACTCGATTCGGTACCAACTTTTGCACCGAACCGCGTCTGCGCTCCTGACAGCCAGAGATTTTCATGCTGCTGCTGCCGTTATGCTGGTTCAAGCCTTCGACACGCCTGTGGCACGACGTGCTGATTTTGAAGCGTTCAGAATGGCGATGGGCGCACGGGAAGTCGCGCCGCTGATTTACAAGGTGGATTCGTTCACTGGCCCTGCGCTGTATCTGGCGTGGTGCGATGGCGACTCGCGTTTCAGGGACGTAGCGTTACCAAGTGCGCATCAATTCATGGTCGAGACAACAGGAACATCCACGTAAGAGCGGCACAGTGAGGGAACACAAGGGCGTAAAGGGCAGTCCAGTGTTTTTCCCAGTGCGCAACCACTCACCCCTAACCCAATGTTTTCAAGGCAGTCCGGGCGATCCTAGGGGCTTCCACAGGGCGTTTCAACGTGCTTTCACTTATAAAGTGTCAGCAGGTTTGGGTAAAGTACTCACAGGAGGGTGGCAGCCAATTTGTAAGAGACTCGATCAGTTCTGCACTGCAATTGGTTGCAACGATGGACAGAAATGGACCTACATCCTAACCCTGGCCTAACCCGGACTTCCAAAAGAAAAAACCCTGCTACCGATTAAGTAGCAGGGTTTCCAGTAGCCATAAGGCTTATAGTGGCTCCTCGACCTGGGCTCGAACCAGGGACCTACGGATTAACAGTCCGGCGCTCTACCAACTGAGCTATCGAGGAACAAGCCAAGAATTATAGATGTGGTTTTTAGTGCTCTGGCCCGTCACAGAC
>Ga0210027_1002631_pt1 | contig 15257 bp, 13 predicted proteins | sample CryGeymeta201510_FD_183978 | JGI IMG/M metagenome (GOLD analysis project Ga0210027, IMG submission 183978) | Groundwater microbial communities from Crystal Geyser aquifers in Utah, USA - Crystal Geyser metaG 2015-10 (SPAdes) (version 2) | ecosystem: Environmental > Aquatic > Deep subsurface >...
GGCTATTCTACTCCGTCCCGTTGGATATCCCAATCCGCCTCCACCACCCGCGCGGACTTGTGACGGTAAAAGTTGACGGCGCAGACCCACAATGGCCTGCCGTTTCCGAAAGCGCCCCCCGACTTGTTCGCCCGCCTGGATTTAACATATAATCAGAACATGCAAGTTTTGCGAATCATCTTTATCAGTGTCAAAGGAGAATCCTATGGAAACACATGCCTGCCCCAAGTGCAATACGCCCATGGATGAAGGTTATATGAGTTGGTCCGGGAGCGGACAGTCTGGGTACGTATCCAAAAAGCAGACCGGGATGCTCAGAGTGGTCACCAAGATCGCGCTGGCGCGTGCCTGCCCAAACTGCGGGTACGTTGAAATGTATCTGGATCCGAAGGAATTGAAGCAGAAGATCTCGTGAGAGTAGACGGAGCCGGTCATGCCGATGTGACTGGCTCCAGAATTTATTTGATAAAGCCCCTCTCCTCCGCTTCCACCACCCGCGCGGACATGTGACAGATAAAATCAACGACGCAGTCTCGCAATGACCTGCCGCCTCTAAAAGTAGCCTCTTCTCTCAGACCTGACACCTAAATTTTGTGCAAAATACCCTACAAGTCATCGCGAGGTTGGTTCATCGAAAACCTTTTTGTACACGGATTACGCGGAGGTCCCTCCTGCAAATACATCAAAATGGAAGTTTTCCCCACTTGCCGCGCGCCGTGAATGACGACGATGTCGTCTGAGTGAAGGTACTTGGTGATTTCGTCTACAACGTTTCGTTTGAAAAGGGAAGTGGACATGGGCAAACTCCTTCAAAATCCACCTTGTTTTATATCAAGTAATTTGTAGGGTCAACCATGAAAATTATTGGAGATCATTTCTTCGAATTTCCCCACCACCGCGGACCGCTCCGCGTCCTCATCACCTCATCATATCGAAAGCGGACAATCCTCAGCCCCAACGCGGATCGCGGAGTATCCCCGACGCGTAGCGAAGGAGACAACATCTTTTCCCGCCTCGCATTTTCCCCAGTTCACTTCCATCCTTTGCCGCGTTCCCACTGTTTCACTGGCAGTTTTTCGCCAGTCAGGACTTCGCGCAATGGGTATTCCAAAAAATGCCAGATTCTATTTACAACCACCGTCAAGTCTTTGACGGAATCGTTCGACAGTTTCGCCTTTTGCAGGAACAAATCCCATTCGTCTTGTTTTGAAACAGCGAATGATTCCCGCAATCCGTATGGGACTTCATCTTTCAACTCGGCGGGACGATTGGCAAACGTGGCTCGAATGGCATTTGCCACAGATCGGCTCTCGAACTCGAAGGTTTCGGTGAACAGATAAATGTCGTAATAATCCTTCCAGCGGCTGTTCGCTTCCGCAAAACGGATCATGGCATGAAACTTTTCAGAGATGATTGATTCTGGCGGATACCCTTTGAGGCGCGGCTTTTCCATGCCCGCAAGAAGCACGGGGTATTCCATACTCAATGTTTCGGAAGCAAGTTCATCTGAAAAACCGACATCCACCTGAACGGGAATCCTCATTTTGCCCAGGCGTCCCACGAACGTGACGCGAACCCCGCCTTGGTCTGCTTCCGTTTGCGTTTCGGAAATCCGTAAGATCTTTTCATCGAAGAGAATGCCGTCATCAGGAAACGGAACAGCCAGCGCATCGCGAAACACGGACAGAATGTCCCATTGCGCGTTTTCGGAGATTCCCAGAAAGTCAATATCGCGCGTCGTTCGCCGCATAGGAATCCCCAACCCGTAAAACATCAAGCCACCCTTGAGAATGAAATCGTTGACATGGGACGTCTTGGATAGACGGTAGAGAAACCGCTCCATCCCGTAATACTGCAAAATCTCATTGTAGGATTGCGCGACTTCACCCACCTTGTTCTGCAACCGAGCCTGAATGGAGGCGGGAATGTTTTGGATTTTGGGTTTCATAGCAGACTCTTCATGTAGGGCATCATCAGTTTCTCGACGCGGTTGGCCTTTGCATATTCCAGCAGTTTATGCACATCCATCTTCGGCTGGCGGATGTAGTCCTTCAGCGCTTCCAGCGCCACGTCCTCCCCGACGCGGTTCCTGAATTTGAAGCAATCCGCCACGGTCTTTTCGCGGTTGTAGATTTTCACCTTGACCCCATCCAGCACATGGACATCCACCCCGACAGAATGCAGGGAATTGGTCACCCAAAACACTTCGAGCGGCGGATAGTTCAGGCGCGGTCTCGGCGTGTTCTGCGGCAGGGCGACATAAACGCTATGCGGGATCTGCGTGGTGAGTTCATAGAAATACAGCGCCGAGATCAGGCAGATGACCGCCTTCGGCACACGCAGGCTGACCTGAACCAGGTCGGGATCGCTGGGCATTTCGCTTTCCGCCAGCCGATAAATTCCCCGCCCATCTCTGACCAGTTCCCCCTGCTTGAGCATCTCGTAGATGACATGCTCCGGCACGCCCAGCCGTATCGCTTTGGCGGCGCGCAGGATTCCTTCGTGTGTCTCGAAGATGGTTTTGTAGGGAGCGTATTTGTCTGCCATGAGAGGCATTATACAAGAAAATCAAGGTATTTGCAAGAAAATACATAGATTTTCTTTTCTGCCATCGCCACACATTGACCGAGCATCTGCAAAAGAATAAATCATTCAAGAGAGCCGTCATTCACTTGTAAACCCCAAAAGGGATGAACATCTCAGGTCTCAGCGAAAACGCCCATCGCCGAGTCTCCCCTCGCGAAGCACCCTGTGGGCAAATCCGACGATTCAACTGCTCAATTCGCAACCCAACTTTCCATTGTCGTATTTGGGGGAGATGTCCAACGGACAGAAGGGGCACCGACCTGTACCCGAGCGAAGCAAGTGGTAGACGCCCGATGGACAAAGGGGGCTACCCCGCCATTTGAATTTACAGGTCAATATCCAAAAAGTGATTTTACCCCATACATAAACCTTTACAAGCCTTGCTAACCATCCACCATCCCACCCAGCCCGTTTAGATTGACTGCCCCATCTGCTTTCTCGTAATTATCAAAAAAGCTTCTTGACTTTTAGCGACAATAGTTGTATAGTAACATCAAGTATTCAAATCCTGTTATTTCACACAAAGGAGGCTAAGATGGGCATCGAAGGTTGGGGCGCACTCTGTTTTGGGTTGGTAATAGGGTGGGTTACCTATCGCACCTTACGGCGCAAGGAAGGTGCATCTGCACTTTCAGATATTGCCACAGTTATCGGAGCAGTAGGAGGTGCAGCTGTAATAGCTCTCTTTAAAGTAGGAGCACTGTTTGGAGCCTATAGCATTGGATTAGCTATTGGCTTCTTTCTCTACTTTATCATCGGCTTGACTGTGTATGGCAAAGATGCAGCCAATCCTTGGATGGGCGATTAAGGTTATAAGAACACGGATAGACCCATAAACATAAAGCCGCGCAGATAATTGGTGCGGCTTTTTTTTGTCTACACACGAACAGAACTCATGCAAGATGTAAATCCGCTGAACAATAAGGGGTATACGCCAATCCCATAACACTTCCTTTAGAGAGGAACTCAAATCGTATAGAACGAATTGCATCCCCTACAGTAGCATTTTTCTTTAACAAGTATGAGAAAAACAATTCGGCAATTTCGCTGGCTAGGGTATCAGCAATTGTAACTTCCGTCCCAACAACCCCGCTGGCATTTGCATCAATAAATGTATCTACAAAATTAGCTAAAGCGTCAGGGGTAAGTTCAGCAGTATGGCATCCATTGATGAATACTAATGGTTTGGTTAAATTCCAATGGTTATCTGGCAATTTATCTCGCCAGAGATTTAGCATTCCAGTAGTAATACGTTCATCATTCCCAATTTCTAGGTATGGCATCCACAGATTCTTCCCTTGAAGTTTTTCCCGTCGCCCATGACAGAAAAGGTATATAAATTCTAATTCGGGTTGCGCTAAGGTGTTCAACAAACTGGCTTTGGATGATTCAGTAAGAATCTCCACATTATTAAGATTTCGTTTTAGTTTATCTAAATGATCTTGCCATGCCAATTTATTGTGATATCCCATCACCATTTCTAGTTTTCTATCAGATGACATGGAAATTTCCGTTTGTAATGTTTGTAATGAATGACCTTTCCCAACGGAGGGCGGCTGCTCAATAATATGCTTAAATCCCCAAAAACCAAAAGGACAAACTGTATTGATTTTATGTGTTTCCTTGAAAGGACAATCGTTCGTCCCTGATTCGCGCAATGGGGTTCTTGGTTCCCAATCATTAAGTAACTGACAAGGTACCAAATCTTCAGGTTTATTGCTATCCAAGTCAATATCGTAAAGCATACTCCATGGGTAGAACAAATGGTTATCGCTATCATTACGAGAGTGTCCAATTTGTATCGTTGCCTTTCCGTGATCCAACTTTTTTCGCAAAACCTTGCGGCTTGCTCTCAACCCATTAAATAATGCATCCCACATTTGACTACCTAGTTGCGCCAATGTCTTTAGGTCGGCAATGAAATCATTTCGATTTTTTGCGTGGGCAACACCATGAATCGTACTAAACAGTGGATCATATTTCGCTTCTATAACGACTTCTCCAAGGCCGTTTAGTGTAGCTGCTTGGGTCAATTTTCTGTGTGTATCATGCAATGCATTGCGCGATTCCTGCAATAATCCCTTTACCGCGTCTTCGCCCAACACGTTGTGATACACAATTTCCTCTTCTTCTTTGTCACCATCTACTCCAACCAAAACAACCCTATGGCTACCATCAGCATTTTCGTTTGTAAAAATATTTATCGTTCGAGGTTGGAAAATAGATATATCTCTTAATGTCTGAGTTAATGTATAGTCAGCTACAGACTTATAGCCCAGCTTACCCTTTGCGGGCTTTTTCCCAACCTGCGCGGTAAAAAGCCTGCATTGCAACAAGTTGTTTCGGAAATAGAATCCTATTCGTAGAGTGGCTTCTCCTACATGAGAAAGTGTCGTGATTGGGATATGAAGATAATCCTCCCTATTCTTCTTATTGCAATGATGTTCTTCGTCTTGTTTGCAATCACAAATCCAACTATTACCCACTTCAGGCAAGAACAATTTGTAATGTCCTTTTTTGATGTTAAATTCGTGGCTGGTTACAACCACATCAAGCCAGTGACCACTAACCTTAGGCTCTGGTTTTGGTAGTAGTTCATTACCAGGAAATGCAGTTCTGCTTTCCTCTCTCTCGGAATCCCAATCTTCATCATCGCCAATATTTATTTTCAGGTAATATTCGGTTTTCTTTTCCAAGGAAATTTTACGATTGTGCTCCGTTGAATTCTTGGGTGAATCAAATAGCCCCACATTAGCAAAACGGCTAAATTCCTTTTCTATTTTACTCTTCTTTTGCTTAACAGATTTTTTTTGAACATCCAGGTTTTGTGCCTTCGATAAAGTTTTTCGTGCATTAGCATTTACCTGCTTTATACTAAATGAAGAATTGTCTCTTCGGTTCGGTCGTTCATATCGCTTTCTGACAATACCACCTTGTTCTTCCATTTCATCACCAGTGCCACCTGCTGGTTCGTCTACTTCATAATCCAAGATTTCAAATGATTCGTCAGCTTGGCTTTTTGACAAGGCATGGTTATATATTTCATTGAATATCTTCTTAGCCTTGGTTCGCCTTCCTGCTTCATAAATCTCATTGGCAATATCAATTACCTGTTTTTCAGCTTTTGCCTTCTCTAATGCCAATAACAATTCCACAATTGAAGATATCCAGTCTCCTTCAAGGAGACTCAAAATATCGGGAATTTTGTTCTTTAGCAATTCTAGAAAATAACTTGCCGACCTTAGATTCTTCATAGCGGAACTCCATATAGGTCTCAATGACATGATAAGTATACACCCCCCACGGGGTGATTTCAAGACCTGAGGCCATGAATATTTCCGATAAATCCCTTCACCTCTGATAAAATCACCCCACTATGGCAAACGAATCCCTCGTCATCTACTCCATGAACAAAGTGGGACGTCTTATCCCCATCAGCAACAAAATGATCCTGCGCGACATCTCGCTCGGCTTCTATTACGGCGCCAAGATCGGTGTGCTGGGTCTCAACGGCGCGGGCAAGTCCACGCTCTTGCGCATCATCGCGGGCGTTGACAAGGACTATGTCGGCGAAATCTCCGCCTCCAAAGGCTACAGTATTGGTCTGCTCGAGCAGGAACCAAAGCTCGACGAAACGGGAACAGTCATCAGCGTCGTCAAAGAAGCGGTACAGCCCATCGTCGAAATGCTGGCGCGCTACGATGAAGTCAACGCCAAGTTCGCCGACCCCGACGCGGACTTCGACGCGCTCGTCACCGAGCAAGCCAAACTGCAGGAGCAACTCGACAAGCACGACGCTTGGAATCTCGACAGCCATCTCGAGGTCGCGATGGACGCGTTGCGCTGTCCGCCGTCGGATACGCCCATCAAAATTTTATCGGGCGGAGAAAGACGCCGCGTCGCGCTCACCCGACTCCTGCTCAGCGAACCCGACATTCTCCTGCTCGACGAGCCCACCAACCACCTCGACGCCGAGTCTGTGGCGTGGCTCGAACATCACCTGCGCGAATACAAAGGCACCGTCATCGCCGTCACGCACGACCGCTATTTTCTCGACAACGTGGCGGGCTGGATTTTGGAATTGGATCGCGGCTACGGAATTCCGTACAAGGGCAACTACTCCGCTTGGCTCGAACAAAAACAGGAGCGCATCCGACTCGAAGAGAAATCCGAATCGAAACGCCAGAAGACCCTCGAGCGCGAACTCGAATGGATCCGCATGTCGCCCAAGGCGCGTCAATCGAAGGGACAAGCCCGCGTCAGCGCCTACGAAAAATTGTTGAACCAGGAAGCCGAAGCGCGCCGCGAAGAACTGGAAATTTATATTCCGCCGGGACCGCGCCTCGGTGACGTCGTCTTCGAATTTGACAAGGTCACCAAATATTTTGACGACCGCCTCATCCTCGACGGGTTTTCTGCTTCCGTTCCCCCAGGCTCCATCGTCGGGATAGTGGGTCCGAACGGCGCCGGCAAGACGACACTGCTCAAGATGATCGTCGGCAAAGAGAAGCCCGATAGCGGCTCGATCAAAATCGGCGAGACCGTCAAACTCGCGTATGTTGACCAATCGCGAACGCTTGATCCTGAGAAGACCGTCTACGAAGAGATCTCGCAGGGCGCAGAGACACTTGAACTCGGCAAACGTAAGATCAACGCGCGCGGCTACTGTTCTTCGTTCAACTTTATGGGCTCCGACCAACAGAAGAAAGTCGGCATTTTATCTGGTGGCGAAAGGAATCGCGTCCACCTCGCCAAAACCCTCACCGAAGGTGCGAATGTCCTGCTCCTCGACGAACCGACCAATGATTTGGATGTCAACACCCTGCGCGCGCTCGAAGAGGCCCTCGAAGAATTTGCAGGCACCGCCCTCGTTGTCAGCCACGACCGCTGGTTCCTCGACCGCATCTGCACCCATCTGATTGTGTTTGAAGGCGAGTCCATTGCGAAAATGTACATCGGCAACTGGTCCGATTACGAAACGATGATGCAGGAAAAGTTCGGGAAAGATTTAACTCCGCATCGGGTGAAGTATCGGACATTGAAACGGTAAAACAAATTTACGCCAACTCCCTGAAGGATTCTAATCCTTTCAGGGAGTTGGCATTTATGAAGGTATCACGAGTATTCCCAATCGCGGCATCCTATTTTTGCCATGGCATCGGGACGTAACATGGGGAAGAAAATCACCTATGACTGCACTGCAAAAACCCTTTTCACCGCGAAGGCCGCGGAGAACGCGAAGAAAAACAAAAGAATTTAAATATCCGTGTTGAGAACCTGCAAGAAAACCGTTAGCGCGCCAAACCGATGGGACGCTTTTTCGCCAAGCCGGGAAGAATCCGCTAATCTTCGCGAATTTTCGCTAATCTTTGATGGCGCGAGGGTTATTCGCGTAGATTAGCGGAGTCGTATCCCAGCACTTTGGCGCGCTAACAGAAAACCTTCGCGATTTTAAACTTTCCTTCGCGGCCGTAGTTTACCCTGAGCGAAGTCGAAGGGCATCTTAGCGGTGAGATTGCCTTTTTGCAGTGGACTCACCTATGAATAAGCGATGTATTTTCCGATAAAGCGTATAATTTGAAGGGTCAACCACCATTCCCGGAACATATTCAAATATGGCAAAAACAAGCGCCCCAAAAAGCAAAAAACCATCAAAGTCGGACGAGAGCCTGTCCAGCTTTAGTATCGAGCCGGGGACGAAGGTGCAGATTACCATCGAGGCCGGACAGTCCACCGCGGGGAAAGTCCCGATTAACATTCGTATGGAACACCTTCCGCTGGACGGGGCGCAGGGAGAGGGCGCGCCGCCGCGAAAAAAAGAACCCGGCAAAGCCGCGGCCTGGTTAAAAGCCAGGTTCGAGCCATTGATCCATCTTCTCAAAGCGCATGACCTTGCGACATGGTTGTTCATCGGCGCAGTCACCATCTATCTTGCCACACGTTTGATCGGCCTGACCCAATTCCCCATTTACTTCTTCTCGGACGAAGCCATACAGACCCAATCCATTGCCGACCTGGTTAAAAACGATTATCGGGATCAGGCGGAAAGGTTGCTCCCGACATATTTCAAGAACGGCGAATACACAAACCTGGGCGTCAGTGTGTACCTGCAATGGCTGCCTTACATTTTTTTCGGTAAATCGGCGTTTTTTACACGCGCCACATCCGTTTTGATTACATTGCTCGCGGCAATCTCGGTGGGGATCATTTTACGGAACGTGTTCAAAGCCAGGTACTGGTGGACCGGCGCATTGTTCCTCTCCATCACCCCCGCCTGGTTTTTACATTCCCGCACAGCCTTTGAGACTGCCGAGTTTACGGCCTTTTACGCCGGAACTTTGTGCGCTTATTTGCTGTACCGGTACCGGTCTCCGCGGTATTTATACCCGGCGCTTTTTCTGGGGGCATTGGGATTTTACGCCTACAGTCCGGCGCAATTGATCGTGCCGATCCTGGCGATTGCCCTGCTCGTTTCCGATTGGCGTTATCACTGGGAAAACCGTTCCACCCTGCTTAAGGGGTGGGCGCTTGCGGTCGTCCTGGCGCTCCCTTATATCCGGTTCCGACTGAATGACCTGGACGCGCCCATCGCTCAACTGCACGTTCTCGGGTCATACTGGGTTCAAAAAACGCCTGTATTGGAAAAGGTCTCCCAGTATTTTTCGGAGTACGGAATTGGGATTAGCCCGTGGTATTGGTACCAACCGAATGATCGCGATCTTCAAAGACACCGGATGAAGGATTATGGCAATATCATGGTTGCCACCCTGCCGTTCGCAATCCTGGGCATGGCGTATGTTTTGCGTTTTCTGCGCGAGTCGTCTTATCGAACGATTTTGATCGCGGTCCTGGTTTCCCCCGTTTCCGCCGCGCTTGTCCAAACCGGAATTACGCGCGTGTTGATCTTTGTCGTTCCGGCGGCCATCCTGACCGCCCTGGGCTTGGAACGGCTTTTACAGTGGATGACAGACCTCCGCCGGCGCGTTGCCGAACCGGGAGACGGCTCCGTCCCTGCCCCGGGGCAAATTACCCTGGGAGCGATCATCCTCCTGGCAGGATGCGCGCTTGCTTATTTCCTCACGCAAACAATGGATCGTGTCGCGGTGGCGGCGCTCGCGATCCTCCTTGGTTTGCAGCTTTCGGGCGCCTTGGAACGCTTCGGCAAATGGCTGATCCAAACCCCTATGATGCAAACATGGAAAGATTGGCGTCTCCCGCAATCCTTCATCGCCGTCGCGATTTTTGTGATTTTGGCGGGCGCGAATGTGTCCATGCTCTCGAACGCGCTCCGAAATGGCCCGCTGTGGTATACGGATTACGGTATGGGCGGAATGCAATACGGCGCTTTCCAAATATTCGATATCATCAAGCGCTATCAACAAGAGCATCCCAATACGAGGATTATCTTTTCGCCCAGCTGGGCAAATGGGACGGACGTGGTTGCCCGCTTTTTCCTGGACGATTCCCTGCCAATTGAACTTGCCAGCATTGAGGGGCACATCCAACAAAAACTTCCCCTGGACGATGACACCTTGTTCATTATGATTCCGGATGAATATAATCTCGCCCGGGGGAACAGTAAATTCAAAGATATTCGCGTGGAAAAAATCGTTCCATTCCCGAATGGCGCCCCCGGCTTTTACTTTGTCCGCCTGCGTTATGCCGACGGCGTGGATGAGATGTTCGCGGCGGAAAAAGCCTTCCGTGATATCTTGCAGGAAACCGCCGTGACAATGGATGGGGAGGAGGTTGAAGTCCGCTTTTCATACCTGGATAGCGACGCGCAGGCCCAATCCATCGCGGCCGTCTTTGACAACGACCCGTATTCCCTGGCGAAAACTTATGAAGCCAATCCCTTTGTCATCGAAATGACATTTCCCTCAAAGCGCAAAATCAATGGTTTCTCGATCATTGTCGGCCAAACCGACGTTCAAATCACCCTGAAGTGTTATTCCGCGCAAGGCGCGCAACCCGTTATTTATACGTTTGAAGGGCAGGGAACCCAGGCGCAACCTAAACTTTCCTTTGACCTGCCCGGGACAATGGAAGTGGAGATGTTGCGCGTCGAAATTCTTAATCTCCTTTCGCCTCCCCCTACAAACGTCCATATTTGGGAATTACTGCTTCATTAGATTCTTGATCCGCGCCTTGAACTGTATGGCTTTGCTCATAAGAGAACCTCAATGGTTTGCCTGACGATTTTTTGGATTCGGAATGATTTGGCGTAATCGTAGAGTAAGTGAATATTTTTTTCTTTTTTCATCACGTAGCGTTTCAGCGCGTTGTTTACGAACTGAGCGTCAATTTGATTCCTGCTTCGCAGGATGTCGCATATTGTCCTTTCAAGGTTGGTGGCTCTAATATCATTCCCATGAGACGACTGCATAGAAATAGCGCCCACATCGAATAGGTTTCGGTTTACATAGAATACTTTATGTCCGCTCCCGTTCAAGGAAGATGAGTGATATCCGCTTGGCACGGAAATCGAATAGGTCAATGGATTCCTGTCCGTCAAATCGTGGAGATAAAGCGCGGTCTCATGCGAATATATGCACGACTTGTATATGGATTGGAAAATGAACATTTCATCTTCAATAGTGGATGGCGCTTTGTAAATTCCCCTTGAAATCCGTTCGATTTCCTTGTTTTGTTCCAGGATGTTCAAGTAGGTTCTGGGAATCTTGAATTGAGCCAGGTTGGATGTCAAAAGGACTCCGTACTGGTCTTTCATGATTTTCCTTATTGTTTCCAAATAAGATAATTTTGTTTTTGCAACCATACTCATATTATATACGAAACGAGTATATTTGTAAAACACCCAGATTCTTTTACAAAACAATGATGATGGATAAATTTGGCAAGGATTTGACCCCGCACCGCGTGAAGGATCGCACACTGAAACGGTAACGCGAATGCGTCGCACCTTACTCAATGGGATTCTTCCTCAGTTTGGACTTGTCTGTTTAAGCGATAAATCTACCCCGTCTGGTGCGACGCATCCTCTGTAACCTGTTGGGGCGGACCTACGTGTCCGCTCCTTTTCATTTCTGTTCGCGCTTTTTCGCCCAATTACGTATAAAATAAGGGAAATCCACCAACCAATTACCATCCACCAATTACCATTTACCAATTACCATTTACCACGCGGAGATTCCATGCCCGAAACCCTGATCGAAACCCGCAACCTGGTCAAACGCTACGGTGACAAAGTGGCCGTCAACAACGTCAGCTTCGACGTGCATGCCGGCGAAATTTTCGGATTCCTCGGCCCGAATGGCGCCGGGAAAACAACCACCATCAAGATGATCATCGGCCTATTGCAACCCACCTCGGGCAGTATCAAGGTGGTCGGCTGCGATGTCCAGGGACAGCCCCTGCAGGCCAAAGCCGCCAGCGGATACGTCCCCGACACCCCCAACCTGTACGCCAAGTTGACCGGGCGCGAACTCCTGCGCTTCGTGGCCGACCTCTACAGTTTGAAGCCTGGGCAGGTGGCGCATCGCATTGACGATTTGTTGCGTACCTTCGAACTCACCGAGGCCGCCGACGACACCCTTGATTCCTACAGCCACGGGATGCAACAGAAGATTTCCCTGGCCGCCGCGCTGGTCCACGACCCGCGCGTGCTCGTGCTGGACGAACCCACGGTCGGGCTGGACCCGAAGTCGGCGCGGCTGATCAAGGACATTTTGCGCCAACTGGCGGAGCGCGGCGCGGCCGTCATGCTGTCCACGCACATCCTCGAGATCGCCGAGCGCATGTGCGACCGCATCGGCATCATCAGCAAGGGGGAACTGATCGCCATCGGCACGATGGATGAACTCCGCAATCTCGGTAAAAGCGGGGAGACCAGCCTCGAGGACATCTTCCTCGGCATGACAGGCGGCGCCGAAGAAGCGGCCATCGCCGAGATCCTGAAATGAGCGCCTCACAACCTTCCGGGCGCGTCCTGCCTGCCATCTGGAATCTCCTGCGCCTGCGCGTGCGCATCAGCCTCAACAGTTTCCGCCACGCGAAACCCGGACGCAAGGTCCTGTCCGTGATCGGCATACTGGCTGTGCTGGGCTTCGCGGGCTTTATCTTTTTCCTGTCCACGCTGGTCTTGGGATTTCTGCGTTCACCGGACCTGGCCCAATATGTCGGCATCCAGGCAGGCCCGTTATTGCAGGCAATTCCGCCACTGACCCTCAGCGCCATGTTCGTCGGCATTTTGGTCACCAGTTTCGGCGTGCTGTTACAGGCCTTGTACCTCTCCGGCGATATGGACTTCCTGCTCAGTTCCCCGGTTCCCATCCGGGCGGTCTTTGTCGCCAAACTGATGCAGGCGATTCTTCCCAACCTCGGATTGCTTTCCCTGTTCGGGCTGCCCGTCCTGTTCGGCTTGGGGTTTTCGGGCGGCTACCACTTTTTGTATTACCCGCTCCTCGTTTTGATGCTGGTTGCCCTGGCGTTGGTCGCGGCGGGATTCTCCTCCCTCATCGTCATGCTGGTGGCGCGCGTCTTTCCCGCCCGCCGCGCCGCGGAAGTCATTGCCTTTCTCGGCGCGACCTTCGCCATCGTTTGCTCGCAACTGGGAAACTTCACAAATACGATGGCCGATAAAACGAACTTTTCCGGAGAGCAGTTGAGCGGCGCGGCCAGCCTGCTCGTCCGCGCCGACACGCTCTGGCTTCCGCTGAACTGGGCCGGTCGCGGTCTGGTGGACATTGGCGAAGGCCGCTGGCTCTCCGGGTCCATCCTGGCGCTGTCCACCTTCGGCCTGTGCGCGCTGGGCTTTTGGTTCGCCCTGGCGACGGCTGAACGCTGGTATTACAGCGGATGGGCGGGGATGCAGGCGGTCGCGCGCAGGAAGAAACCCGCCCGCGCTGCGCCGCCTCGCGCGGACCTCGAGGCGGGTCCCCCGTCCTGGGCCGATCGCCTGCTGACGGCCCCCGTGCGCGCCATCATCCGCAAGGACTTCCTCGTCCTGCGGCGCGACCTGCGGAATCTTTCGCAGTTCATCTCCCCGCTGATCCTTGGCGTGATCTATACCCTGATGATCTTCCGTTCAGGCGGCGAGCCGCCTCCGGGTCGGGGCGAAGCGCCGGACTGGTTCATGGAATCGTTCCGCGTGGTGTTGGCCTATGGTAACGTTGGCATCGCGTTGTTCGTCGGCTGGATCCTGTTGAACCGGCTGGCCGGTATGGCTTTCTCGCAGGAGGGGAAGAATTACTGGATCTTGAAAGCCTCGCCCCTGTGCGCCGCTGATTTGCTGTCTGCCAAGTTCCTGGTTTCCTATCTCCCCGCCCTGGCGCTGGGAGGCGTCTTCCTGGTCGTCATCTCCCTCGCGCAGGGAATTTCCGCGCTGGGATTTTTGTACAGCCTGCTGGCGGTTGCGTTATCCATGGCGGGCATGAACGGCATCATGATCGGGTTCGGGGCGGCCGGGGCCAATTTGAACTGGGACGACCCGCGCAAGATGAACGCGGGTTCGCTCGGCTGCCTGGGACAGGTTATCACGATGCTGGCCCTGCCGCTCCTATTTGGCCTGTTCATCGCGCCGTTGGGGCTGGCGGTCGCCTTCCGAATTTCGCAGGTTTACGGCTATTTGATCGGCGCGTTCCTCGGAAGCGGGGCCAGCCTCGCGTGCGCCGTCCTGCCGCTCAAACTTGTGGAAAAGAAGGTACGGCATTTGGGTGAACAGGAATAAATCAAAGTCAGTGGATCACGAAACGCTCGCGCTGGATTTGTGCGAAGCGTCCAGTTCTGCGTGTATACTTGCCTGTGGAGGACGCCATGAAAAAACTGTTTGTTGTGCTTGTCGTTGCCGCCCTTGCATTGACCGCCTGCGGAGGCAAACCCACCGAAGCGCCTGTGCCTCAACTGGAAATCTCCGACCCCGGCAAAAGCATCGAAGTCGCGGCGGGGAACGAGTTCAAGATCGTGATCGAATCCAACCCGTCCACAGGCTACCACTGGGAACTGGCCGGCGAACTGGATGAAAGCATCCTCCAGTTTGTCTCGAAGGATTTCCGCGCCAGCGAACCGGTCGCGCCCGGCTCGGGCGGCTCGGACGTGTGGGTCTTCAAAGCCATTGCCGTGGGCGAGACAAAAATTGTGCTTGGGAATTATCCGCCCGCGCAGGGCGAACCCGCCGCGCAGGAAGTCACGTTTACGATCATCGTTAAATAAAAAGTAGAGCGAGATATTATCTCGCTCTACTTCATGCTATTCAACTTTGGGTAGTGGTATACAAGTAAGCGCCGTGGCGCGGACACTTGCACCGAACGCAAGTGCGGTGATGCTGGTGATTACCCACAAGTTCAGGCGGCAGTTGGACTGCCGCCTGCGCCCGCAGTGCAACTGCGAGCAAACGGCAACTTGTGGGTAATCACCAGCGGTGATGGCATTCCGCATACTCGTAATTTGGCGGGATTCCATCCCGCCCCACAAAGGCCACCACTTACTTTGAGCCACTACCCAACTTTGTTCGAATTTTCGCGCGGGGCGGGGGCGGGGTCCGCTTTGGGGGGCGCGGACGCGTCCACGCGCGCGGCCGGCGCGAGGTCGAGAGTGATGCGGTACAATCCATCCATGTCCAAACTCAAATCCCCCCTCGTTTTCTTTTTTGTGACCCTGCTGGTGATCGTGCTGATCGCGCTCCTCGGCCCCGAGGAGAAGGGCCTGGGCGC
>Ga0210027_1002648_pt1 | contig 15194 bp, 16 predicted proteins | sample CryGeymeta201510_FD_183978 | JGI IMG/M metagenome (GOLD analysis project Ga0210027, IMG submission 183978) | Groundwater microbial communities from Crystal Geyser aquifers in Utah, USA - Crystal Geyser metaG 2015-10 (SPAdes) (version 2) | ecosystem: Environmental > Aquatic > Deep subsurface >...
CTCCCGCTTAAAAAGCAGGCAGCGTACTCGGATTACCTGGTCAATTTTCAGCGCGCACAACCCTCAAAAAGTGGTCAATTTTCAGTGCGCGGCAACAAGATCTCAGTCTCTGGTGATAAATACCTTCTGCTCCAGCCAGGGGCGGAACCGTTACCTTCGAAAAGTACGTCCTTGATTTCACTCGGCAGTCTTAAAAGTGATAAGTGAACTAGAGACAGCGTATCGAGCGCAGTTGAAGGCTTGGTGCGATGCTTTCTGGAACGTGCTGACTGATTCATTAGTTCCCACTCATGTGCAATCTTAGTATCACCTCTTGCCCTTGCTACTTCGATCCACTTTTCAGGTATTGAGCGGAAATGTGACGACCAAAAAAAGGATGATTCCAGTTCTCCGAAGAGCAAATCAAATATGGGGTGGAAAAATGCAGATGAAGAACCTGGAAATTCGAGCTCTGCTGCAAGTAGCCACGGTGCGAAATTTGCTTTTTCATTCGGTTCAAAGGCAACAGAGCGGTACAGGCGAAAATAATCTCTTACTGTGTCATATGGTGGGGCTAGTAGGTAAGAGCCTACGCACCTCTTTCCCTCGTTGTATTGATTCATTCGAATGACTTCTTCTATTTTTTCAAAGCCAAGTTTAGTCGATGACTTCAGGTTGTCTATGAAATAGCCGGACCTGAGAAATAGGCTAGGCTGTTTGATGGTCTTGGACATTCAACTTTCTCCATGTGCTCGCCAAATTATGGGGCAAATCGCCCCATTAAATCATGCACGACAGAATGTTTTAATGGACTTAATAAAGTCCACATCGAATATTCATGTCACAAAATAATGAATCACCAAACTACTTTGGTGAGTGCCTCAGGAAGATTAGGCGCTCAAAAAAACTAGCTCAAAAGGTTGTAGCTATTCTGGCCGGGCTTGACCAATCCTATCTTGCCGGTCTTGAAGCCGGACGACGCCCATTGCCAAGGGACAAGCAACTCAAACGTCTAACAGATGCTTTGCAAGCGACTGAAATCGAAATGCAAGCGCTGAGAGATGCGAGGGCTATTTCAAAGTTACTCAGCGTCACTGATCAGTTCCAACCAGAACAGGCCAAATCGCTTGCTGAAATCGCATGCAGATTCCAACACTTGTCTGCAACTGACAGAACCATCGTTGCAAAAATGGCAGAAATGCTTGAACAGCGTTAAGAGATTTTATGAAAGGAGAATTACAAATGCCATAAAAACAAAAACCAGACCGTCTGGAGACGAGCTGGCTTTTGCATGCATCATGAAACGTTACTGCGACTTCGGAAACCGTAGTTTCTTCTTCTCGATGTTTGCGGTCAAGAATAATTTCTTGACTTATATAAGTCTACTTGTCTCCAAAAAACGAAGTTACCTCGCAAATTATTTGCGAACAACCAATAGTTTTGGAGATTCATTATGGCCATCCTACCTGGCGTTACGCCTGACCGCTTGAAACTGATTCTTGATCGGCAGAAACACGGCCTTTTTGGGAAAAATTACATCCCGTCAATTTTGGCTACACGCAATGAAGCGCCATCAATTTCTCGCCCCTCAATTCTTTCGAGTAGTAAGTTGGGGCGAGATATACATCTGTTATCGCAACCAGAACGTTTTGCTGCTCTCCTCGCACTTCACAATCCCAACTTGATTGATTTGCAAGAGCAGAAAATGTTGCCCACGGGGCCTTGCCAACATCCGTTGGCGAGTCACCCTAGTATGGTGGGCAAATCCCTTCCATCTATGCGCGGCACAGTCGCAGTTGCTGATGCGCTTGGATACCTGAAATTCCATCCGACAGTCTCAGTCCCTGATCCGCGTATGCCCGATGCAAATATGTGGGTTCCTTACCCCTATGTGGGAGATCTATTACTGTTTATGAATAGTGAAGGTAGGAACTACTGTGTTAATTGGACCGTTAAGAAAAATTCTGATGATTTTAGTCGAGGAGTTCCATCAGGTCGCCGACGCGGCAACAGTATCAAAGAGAAGGAAAAGGCCATCGCAAGGCATCAAGTTGAGGAAGTAAATTATCTTGATGCGGATATTCGCACTGTTCAATTCACTGAAGATACAGTCGATTTAGTGGTGATCAACAACCTACACAAACTGTTTGGTTATACCAAAGCAAAACTTGAGATCAATGGAGAGCAGCGTCAGGAGATTTTGGACAAGTTCAAATCTGGCATGGTGCTTGGCATCCCTGGCAATGAGATTGTACAGATGCTGATCAACCAGAACCGTTTCACTATTCATGATTGCCTGACGGTCTTTAACCAGGCGATCTGGAGCAGAGAGTTGCGCGTCGATTTGTTTTCTCCAATTTTAATCAATCGTCCAATCAGACCAGAAGTACAAGATGTTCTGGCTGTTTATTCAAATCTATTCAAGGAGTAATCATGCGCATTGGAATTCAGTTTCAGGCTCCGAGTGGTCTGGGTGTTTTGGAAAAGGGGAAGACATACCATTTCCTTGAAAACAACAGCGCCATCGGGCGTGTTTTGTGTGTTCATTTTTCTGCTGAATATAAGACTCAACAAGCTTCGATTGTGTATCTGAATCAGAAGATATTCGAGTCTGCACTTCAAAATGGCGAGATAGTGATCAATCAAAATCAAGCAAAACTTCCCCCCTGGTTGGAGAAACTGGAGGGAGTCGATGATCTCACCCATATTGATGTTCTGAGGCGAAAAGCTAAAAAACAACACAGTGATCGCGTCGAGCAGCGCGTTCTGTATCTCACTACTGCGTTGGTTAATTTGACAACCATCCTCTCTGCAGACAATGTCGATATGGAATTGAACAAGTACGCACGAGAGTGTGTTCCCCCGCAAAACGAAACTCGCTTCCGCCTTTGGTTCTATACCTACTTATGCTTTGGGCGTGACATCTGGTCTTTGCTTCCCTCATATATTAGAGCTGGAAATTGGGATCGGAATCTACACCCCGATATAAAAATGGGTCGAGAATCAATATCGATGGGAGAAAAACACGGTCACACATGCACACCGGAAATGATTCAGAAGATTGAAGATGGGTATTTGAAATACTCAGCGCTTGGTAAGTCGATGAAAAGTATTTATGTGAAATGTCTGAGAAAAATCTTTGGATGCGTTGTCGCAGGATCTGGGCCTGTCATGAAGAAGATTTCACATCCAAAGGGTGAGCCATTCCCTAGCTACTGGCAGTTCCGTTACCGAGTTAACAAGAAGTTTGGCTTGAGGGAGGTTCAAACGACTCTTTTAGGGAAATTCAGATACCGCACAAAAAAGTCAGCGTCAAAGGGGAGGTTCTCGGAATCGGTATCCAATCTTATGGAGCGAGTCGAAGCAGATGGATTTTATCTGAAGGAAGTGCCACGTGGGTTTCTTGAGGGAAGTTCATTGCAGCCGCTATGTGTTGTCAGGTCGAGGTGTGTGGCAAGCGGAATGTTGACAGGTATAGGTTTTGCGCTAGGAAAGGAGCGTAGTGAGGCATATCGAATGATGCTGTTTTCTATGGCCGTGCCAAAGTCATATTTCTGTAGTTTATTTGGTTTGAATATTTCAGAAGAAGATTGGCCGAGCCAAGGACTCCCTCCTTTTTCAGTAACCGATAGAGGGCCTGGTGCAAAAAAGAATCTAATTGAAGAATTCGAAAAGCAATTTCCGATACGCGAGTTAACTCCATCATATATGGGGCAGTCGAAGGCCACGATCGAATCATCAAATCCAAAGGATTTGAAATCAGAAGGGCAGCCGAACTATTTCCAAAGTGACTTGAATCCGGTGGCTTTGGCCAAGCGAGAAATCATACGTCTTATCAAAGACAACGCTTCCATGGATATGTCGGAGCGAATGTTGCCAGATTGGGATCGAAAAATGGTTCAACCATCACCTATAGGGATTTGGAACCATCTCGCTTCACTTTTCAGAACCAGCGCACAACCCATGAAGATTGAAGATGCCGTTCGTACATTTCTTACGCCGGTCCAATTAACGGTTTTTAGTGATGGCGTTTGGTATAAGCAACAAAAATTTGATTCAGACTCTTTAAGAGAAACGGGCGTTGTGGATAAGGTGGCAAGTGGTCAATGTGTCAAAATCAAAGGATATGTGATGGACATGTGCGTACGCCATATTTGGGCGCAGGTAGGTACAAGAATTGTCCAACTTGATGCAAAACTGTCGCTTCTAGATGACGATGAGCAAATCTACTTATCTCTCCATGAACTGGAAGAGCGTGCTGAATTGAAGAGCAAAATATCTTCTGAATTTAAAGAACATCAAAAAGCTGCAGAGATGCAAGCTGAGCAAACTTTCTTCGAACAGACAGGTGAGGAATGGGATGCGGGGTCACGAAAGGCTGGAAAACCAAAGCGTAATACGGCAACGGCCCGCCGAGAATCAGCTGAGACGAGAAATCGTTTTTCTGCTGGGGAGTAATTATGGCCAAAGCTCAATTCAATCCTTGGGTGGATCGGTTCATACCCTTGTATGAAGAAGATGAAGTCATAAAAAGAACAAGGGTGGATCCAGAAGTAATTCAAGGTTTGGGAAAACTTCCCGTTGAGTTGGCTAGTAATATCCTAAAAAAGGCAATGGAAAATGTGTTTGTTCCAACTCAACAGGCTATTGAGATATTGCGACAGTTGGTGGGTGTATCTCATGCCCATGCAATTAATCAATATGTGATGGGGGTTGCATACACAGCTGGCTGCATGAGAGAAAAATCTCCACTCCCAGATTCATACCCCGCGATTTGTTTAACTGGATACGCGGGCTGCGGGAAATCCGAGATCCTGAAGGCACTTTCTAGGCTCTTATCCGATATACACTTCGTTGACATTAATGCGAATCACAAAATACAGCTTCAAGCATATTGGGGAGTAAAGCTAATGACGGCAACCACTACGGTTGAGTTGTTAACAGCATTCCTACCCAACAATAAGCTTGATGAGGTGTACTACAAAAAATCGGATCTATTAAGTACGCTTAGAAAGCTTGCATACCGAGATGGAGTTTGTCTATCTTCAGTTGACGAGTTTCAATTCGCTTCACAGTCTGCTGATGCAAATTCACTGGTTACAACACAATTGTTGTCAGTATGCATGTTTGGCATTCCATTTGTGTATGCAGCAAACTTTAGTTTGGTAAGCAAGTTGCTAAGGCGGAATCACGAGGATCGGCAAAGATTATTGGGCAACCCGATCGTCCTATTGCCAGAACTTCCCGACAGCAAAGATTGGATCAATACAATTAACTCGCTTATGCTTCTTGCGCCGAATGATTTTGAGTTCAATGCGGAGCGTGACAATTTTCAGATATATGTGTTTACCGCAGGCATTAAGCGAAATTTGGTAAGCCTATTAGTTATTGCTTACAAGATCGCTAGGCGGCAGAACTCGGCCGTGAGAATGGAACAGTTAATTGCTGCATACCATTCATTGGAGTACTTTTCTAACCGGACTGATGTCGAAATAATTTTGCGACAGAACATTACTGGCGTGAAAGAAAAGAATGACTTATGGTGTCCGATAGAAATTCCGTTAGCTGCAAGATTGGAATTTACTAAATATGCAGAAGAAGCTCGAAAGAAAGCGCTATCTAGGGAGGCGCTTATCGCTAGCCTGAGCAAAGCAGAAGCCGAATCCAGGAACCAAATTGAAAAAAATAGTGGTACTTCCACTGCCAAAGCAAAAGTGATCCAAATCAAAAGAGGTAGTAAGAAATCTTCTGCAACATTGTTGGAGAATGCTGCATTGCTAAATTCTTGATCAGTTGTGAGTGTGAGTACAATCTGGGAATGGCTTTTGAGCGTCACAGGATCGTATGAATTCGATTCAATGGCAGCCGAAAAATATATAGGCCATCAGAAAGATAGACAAAACCCAGTTCGCTCGTTAGCTTACCTACATTAATTGCTAGAGTAAGTTGTGATGCAAAAAAAGATTGAGAAAATCCTGAGTGACACCCCAGGAATCAAAGCAAAAGACATTGCGAAAAAGCTTCATTTTGACAAGAAGGAAGTGAATTCGTTTTTATACGAACACCTTGATGTTTTTCAAGTGGATGAGCAGTATTGTTGGTCGCTTAAATTGTCAGAGCTTCTTATTGAGTTGACTTCGAAAAGTTGGATCGACTGCAAGTCCTTCGAATCTGTACTTGCCAATTCAGGTTCCCCGCTAGATTCGGAGGCAACGTCCATTGTTTTTGTTGTTCCCGAAGGTTGTGGTTTGCTTCTTGAAACCACTGCACGTTTGATGGCCCTATCGAATCAATTAGACCATCGAGGTAAACAAGTAACATTGGACTTTACCCGCAGCTATTCTGCGCTCAAGTATCTGAACCGAGCCGGTTTTTTCGACCAGCTTAGGAAGGATGTGGTTGTGTTGCCTGGACGGCCGAAAACATCTGCAGCAGAGGTTTATAAGGGGAAAAGCGAAAACCTAGTGGAATTTGGCGCAATAGACCCAATCTTTCCTGACGAATCTCTTCCTAAGCACCTCAAGGAAAGCTTCGTCTCTAAGTCTGATCCGAAATATTCACAGGCTGCATTTACCGTTATTAGCGAGTTGTTCGGCAATGTTCGGGACCATTCAGAATCGCCAATTCTGGGATTTGTTGCACTGCAGGTTTACAAGGGAAAGGCTCCTCATATCCAGACTGTGATTTCAGATAGCGGCAAGGGAATAGTAGGAACACTTCGTCCAATCCTCGCAGAGAAGTACCCTGACATCGCAGAAGAGATTGGAAAGTCTCCATTTCCATATGAAAGGTCACTTCTAGAAAAAGTGTTCACGAAAGGGAGAATTAGCCAATCAACAGATGAAGGGCGCGGATTGGGACTAAAGAGGAGTACTGATCAGGCATCGCAATTTGATGCGACCATCTTGGTAAGGCAAGAACATTGTGAGGCAAAGTTCATATATAGGAAGGGGAGATTGTCCGATTTGCAGTTTGTTGACGACATGCCTCGACTCTTGGGTACACATATCTGTTTTGATTTTCCGCTTGACCAAGGGACTTGATTCTCATTAAACTGAAAAAATGAAACAGAATAAGCTCGTCATAAATCTTCGCGATCACACTAATGATGATCATCCTTTTGGCAATGTTCAGGGCAAAGAAGTATTCCGCAAGCTAACTGACATTATTGATGTACATCCGTCAATCCTAGTATTTGGTATTTCCCTTGAAGGTATTGAAGCGACCGATGCTTCTTTCCCAAGAGAAAGCGTAATTTCAGTTGCAAAACGCTATAGGGAAGTTAAAGGTATATATCTAGAGCAAATTAGAAATAAAGATATATTGGACAACTGGAATTACGCAGCGAGAGCATTAGAGCAGCCATTGATATATTGGGATAACAATACACCGACCATACTGGGCCCAGAGATGACGGTGGCAGCTAAAGAACTTATTGACTATGTTTTAGCTAAAGGCGCGGTATTAGCATCACAAGTAGCAGCTGATTTGGACATAACAGTTCAAAATTCAAGTACCCGACTTAAGAAGCTAGTAGCACAGGGCTACATATTACGTACTGAAGTTGCAGCTGATACTGGCGGTATTGAGTACATCTACCAGTCAATAAAATAAATCTGATTAAATGTATTGATTTAATCGGAAAGGTGGATTAGTATTAAAACTAGCTGGAAACAGCTATTTTTTAAATCTTAAGTTAAACAGCTTCATTGAAGCAGAAAGCGAGTTAGCATGGCTACTAATCCACCCACAGGTGATGGTCATCGAAATGGTGCAGTAAAAGATCGTTCTCAAACGCAAACTCCCTCGGGGCACTGGGTCAAGCGTGATGAGGGTAACGGGCAATTCTTGGATGTCAAAACTACAGACAAGACCCCATTCAAAGGTGTCAGAAAGGAAAAGAAATGAACCAAGCTAGAGAAGTTATTGATATTGAGGCGTATGCAAAAGATGGTAAAGAAGTGCCACATGATCACGATTATAAGATCAAGGTGGACAAGCTTCACTACACAGTGCAGGCGGCCACAATGAAGGGGCGTGATATTTTGATTTTGGCGGGTAAAAAACCGCCAGAACGATATATCTTGCAACAGAAAATAAAGGACCAAATCAAGCGCATCGGATTGGATGAGATGGTTGATTTCACTGCACCAGGAATTGAAAGATTCATGACAATCCCGAATGAAGTGACTGAAGGTGAGGCACCGTCAGTGCGCTGCCAATTTGATCCCATGAAAGATGACTTGGCATACCTTCAGTCGCTTGGCCTCCATTGGGAAGCAGTGTTAACAACCGGTGTGAAGCGGATACTGATACATGGCTTCCCCATTCCCAAGGGATACAACGTCGAGTTGGCCAGCGTTTATGTTGTGTTACCACCCGGATATCCAGATACGCAAATCGATATGGCGTACTTTTCACCAAGCCTATCGCGAGCGGACGGAAGAACGATTCGCCAGTTGAGCGAGACAGCTTTTGATGGAAAAAGCTGGCAGCAATGGTCGCGCCACCGCACTTCTGAAAGTGCTTGGCGGATTGGCGAGGACAATCTAAGCACCCATATGGGACTGGTTGCTGACTGGTTGGATCGGGAGTTGAGCAAGTGAACGGGAATCAAGGTCAGGTGTCGCTGGCGATGACCAAGAAGCATCATGAACAGCTTAAAAAGCATCTGTTCCCCGGAGATGGTTGCGAGGCGGTCGCAATAGCTTTATGCGGCCGCGCTCGTAATATGAATGCAAGCACGCTGCTAGTCCAAGAGGTGCATGCGGTTCCTTATGAGGCTTGTACGGTTCGACAGCCAGACAAAGTGACTTGGTGCACTGAGTCGATTCTGCCGCTACTTGAAAAGGCGATGAATAGTGGATTGGGCGTAGTCAAAATTCATAGTCATCCGGGCGGATATCGGAATTTCTCGCACCTAGATGATCAATCGGACCTTGATCTGTTTGCTTCAATTTACGGTTGGCTAGACACGGACGAGCCTCAGGCGAGCTTGATCATGCTTCCCGATGGGGAGTTGATTGGACGTTCAATCTGGCCAGAAAAGCTAGGCAAGGATCTGCATACCGTCAGAGTCGTTGGTGACGACATCAAATACTGGTTTAGTGAGCATACAAAACCGGAGATTCCAAAACATGCTATTCGGATAGTTCAAGCTTTCGGGGATGGGACTTACTCGATAATGAGACGTTTGCGAGTAGGTGTTGTTGGTTGCTCTGGAACAGGCTCGATAATCATCGAACAGCTCGCCAGGAATCATGTTGGGCATCTGGTTGTAGTAGATCCAGAGCCTGTTGAACACGGCAATTTAAATCGCATTCTCAACAGCACATGGCAAGATGCAGAAGAGGCCAAACCAAAGGTTGATGTGCTGGCATGCGCTATTGAAAAGATGAAGCTGGGAACGCATGTGGTCCCGCTTGAATGTGATTTGATGACTCGACAAGCGATTAAGGCGCTGTCGCAATGCGATGTGATATTTGGCTGTATGGACTCTGTTGATGGACGACATATTCTGAACAAATTAGCTAGCTACTACCTTATTCCGTATATCGATATGGGCGTGAGGATTGATGCAGATGGCAAGGGCGGTATTGAAAGTATTAATGGTGCGGTGCACTACATTCAGCCAAGTGGATCAAGCTTATTGAGTCGTGGCGTATACACATCGGCCGGATTGGATGCGGCAATGATGCATAGGCAATCTCCTGAGTTATACAAAGAGAGGGAGAAGCAAGGCTACATCAAAGGTGTGCGCGTGGATCAGCCGGCTGTAATTTCGGTGAATATGCAGATTGCATCAATGGCATTCAATGAGTTTCTTGCAAGAATTCATCCATACCGAGTTGAGCACAACTCGAAATACGCACAACGCAGGGTTGTCATGAGCGACCCAGAGGCTAGTGTTGATTTGCTGGATGGAGAAAGCTGCAAAATATTTTCAAGGTTCGTTGCAATAGGAGACCAAGAGCCATTATTAAACCTTCAGGACCTTGCCAATGATAAAGAACACCTTAACTAGGATAGCTAGATGGGTTGAACGCCTTGTAGGTTATCAGCCTAAGTTAAAGGCCATCATTTGTGATGAACTTCCTGATGTCTGCGAAACAAACAAGTTATATCTTGTCGGCGAGCGCAAGACATATTGGATGGCGGCCATGGTTTGTCCGTGTGGGTGCGGTGATTTAATTCAGCTCGCGCTTGACCCTACTGGAAGACCGAGATGGGATTTTACTTTGGATGATAAGAATCAAATCACGTTAACTCCATCAGTCCATCGAAAAATTCGTTGCCGCAGTCACTTTATTCTCCGTAAAGGAAAAGTGCTGTGGTGCGAATGAATTGTCAGTAATCTTAAATTGAAGGGAATGGTATGTTTTTTCGAATCCAGGAATATTTTCTAAGTGAACCGGAACGGCTAATTCGGTTAGGCAGCACCCTCGCATATCTGGGTGGGTTGCTGATCGTGTTTGCTTTACTTGGAAATGTGGCAACGGGGACGATAGGTGTTATTGGTTCTCTTGGAGGACAAGCTAATACAGTTAAAGTATTGGCAGACATCTATCCATCCTTACCCACATGGTGGATTCCGGAATCAATTATCGGGTCAGTCCCTGCCGTATTCATGATGGCTGTCGGTATGGTTCTTAGTGAGCTGGGTAAGCGCATAAAGCACTTTATGAAGAGCCTTTAGGAAACAAAGGGAGATTTGCCGACTGAATTTTTTGTGGAGTAACTTTTATTTGCGGTGTGTAATAGGCAGCAATAAAGGTCTTGACTGGGTATGCCTTGGTAACTTAAAGTGTCGCCATGCCTTCCGTTAAGGAGGGTACTTGAGAGTACCAGATATATCTAGTACATCTTGAGGGCTTAAGCAGCGCCAAAGTGCTGGATGGTGTGATGAGTTCTCCATTCCAGACGACGTGGCTCTAAGTAAGGGAACTCAGAAAGCAAAAAATTTCGGGATACCCAACACACTATGTGTTGGGATATTCCTAATTGCGATTTGAACCCTTGGAGTTAAAAATGCACGAGCCAACTCTCATTACGCAGTTACTAACCCAACTGCTTTCAGAAAAATCCCCCGAATTTGGTGCCCGCCTAAAGCAGCGTTTGAATGCGTCCCTCGCAAGTAGAGGTCTTGGCTACTTCGACGAAAAGGCTCACGGTTACAAGAAGTTTTCTGACTTCTTGATGCGCGCGCATGGCGAAGTAGTCTCTGTTGAACGTCCAGGTATTTCTGGGGATGTTCTAGTTTCCCTGCGACATCGCACGGTCGCCAATCCACAACCGGCCACATCGGTCAGTCAGCAGCCAAGAATTCGTAATGATATTTGGCAGGCTTTCACTAATCCAGATCCACAACGAAAACGTTTTTTAAACAAAACAACAATGCTTGTGTCCCACTTTCTGCAGGGGGAAGCGAGTACAGGCGAAAAGGAAATTGAGCAATATCCGGAAAAATTTGTAGAGATTGAACCCATCAATGCACAGACACAAATCGAATGGATGAGAGGTTTTCTCGATACTATTCGTATAGTGCCAAGTGAAAAGAGTGCTCTTGAGGTATTAATCAATGAGCCGTATTCAAGTGGTGTTAATGCAACTTTTTCTCGGGCTCTCGGGGAGCACGGGGGGGCTTGGCGTTCTTTTCGCACGGGCCAGGTTGTAACTCGCATGAAATCCTGGGCAATCGAGCGCAATGTGAATTTCGATACACTGTGTTTCTCAAAATTTCAAGAAGAGTCATCGATTACATTTAAGGCAGATCAAGTAGAACTCTCTTCTAGGCAAAAGGCAATCAAACTACTAGAACTGTTGAACGATGATGACATCACACGCTTGGTGATTCCAACTCTCCTCAGCACCATACTTATCAAATCTCAGCTCTGAGCGAGGGTTGCCACATGGTGTTCATCATTGGCCTTCCTAAGCAGATTCGAGCGAAAATAGAGGCTGCGGTAAGTCGAAGTGACATGCACGTCATACATATTCTTTGCGATATTGGCAAAGAGGGTACCCTGATGTTGCTACCCCACCCGAGTCAGGCCATTACCAGTTTGCTTAGGTATTACAAGGAACTGGAAAATATTGATGATGCATACATAATTGTCCTTCCCTACGCTCCGCTCCCAAAAGACTTGGAGGCCGAGTTGAATGCATTAGATACTATAGGTGGAACAATAGTAAGGCCAATACAGGGGCAAGATGGCTGGATACAAAACGGAGCAAAACGACCTGACAGTTCTGTTTTGAATTCCATCTCCGAACGACTTCTTAATGAATTATTTCCAGAAAATGCTTTAGATCCTGCAGTGGGACGCTTGCCATCCGAGTATTTTCGCACAGCCTCTGAAGCTAGCCCGCAATTAATATTTTCTGAGGATGTCTTTGATGTCTGCGATCAAGTAGCTAAACATCGGCACGCGTTTATGAATAAAGCTGCAGATGCATTTTCGAAAATGGTGGCGCTGAAAGGTCAAGTTGGCCCGGCCGATCCGTTTTTTGCTGAATTTGGCTTAGATCATGCTCAAACAGGCGGCATTCAAACTACGCTGCAAGTCAATAAAGGGGAGAGCAAAATCTACGATAGGACATCGAGCGTTCATCTGAAGCAGGGTGACAATACAACTCCTCAAGCCGCAGCGAGAATTTACTATCACTCTTTCTTACATGATGCGCGGTGCTACGTTGTAGTTTTGTATGCAGGCCCACATCCAGATACGGATATCAGCTTAGCATTGAAACTAAGCTAGTCTTGCTGATGTTTGTAATGTCACACTTACCTGGCAGGGTTGCCCGACGGAGATCAGGCGTACAGACTGATGCTTGAATTTTCATCGTGCGGCGCTCCCGAGCTTCGAAAGCTAGTCAATAGGCTTCATCTTTGAAATCTTAGAGTGACAAATCGGAATATAAGTTGGAATTGGAGCATAAAGTGGCTAAGAAAAAACAGAAAGCATTTTTGGATAGCAATTCTTGGGAGCAATTTAGACAGGAATTTACAAATGCTGATGATAGATCCTGTGCGCTTCTTGGTGCGGCGTATTTAGATCATTGCCTCGAACTTTTGCTCCTTCGTGCACTTGTCAAATGCGAGGCGACTGACAATTTGTTAGGAGAAACGAATCCACTTGGAACGTTTAGCGCAAAGATCAAAATGGCTTTTTCACTAAATCTGATCCCTTTGGTGATTTTTCAAGATTTGGAAGTAATTAGAAAGATACGGAATGCCTTTGCCCATCAGCTGAACGGACTATTTTTTTCGTGTGATCCAATTGAGTCCTTGGCAAGAAGATTAAAGTTTCCGGAAGATTATTTAGGCGATGGTCAATGGACCGTCGAGTCGGCGCTGAACGATGATCCCCGCCAAATGTTCATCTTCAGCTGTAGTGTTATTAGTTCGCTATTTGAATCTTATTATCTCGAACGTGCGGAAAATGTGCAGAAAACACTTATGTCGTTAGAGCCTACTTTTGGCAACAATTAAGTATTTGTCTGACATCTGGTGAACTGGCATTCGCTTACGGATGCAAATATCGACATTTATTTGATGGTTTGCTACTGATCAATTGGATCGCATGTCTAGGTTCAATATTGAGTAGTATTTTTGAGTGCATCATTAACTTCAAGGTTTCTCTATTGTTGCCATGACAATCGCAGAAGAGCCGCTGAACAGGACGGTTGCCTCGCAAGAAAAGATTGCCCTCCCTCTATCTCGCGAGGATCTTTATACACTTGTCTGGTCTGAGCCGATGCTCAAGGTGGCCGCAAGATTCAATGTTTCATCTAGCTACATGGCTAGAGTTTGTTCTCGCATGAATGTACCCAGACCTGAGCGTGGATATTGGGCAAAGCTCGCTGTCGGTAAGATGCAAATGCAAATTCCGCTCCCTGAAGTTCAACCAGGAGATGAATTGGTTTGGTCTCGGGACGGTAGCGGTGCCCAGGTACCAAGACCATTGCCTAAGCCGCCTGTTAGTATGAAACGCGTGCGGCAGACAACATCACCGAGCACAAACCTGCATCCTCTAATCAATGGAGCAAAATCACTTTTTGAGTCTGGACGGCTATCTTATGAAGGTGGATATCTAAAGCCGACTAAGAGGTTGCTGGTGGACCTAGCCGTTACAAAGGCCACTCTCGACAAGGCTCTGTCTTTCGCTAACCAATTCTTTGTGGCGCTTGAGGAGAATGGCTATCGAGTTGTACTCGCGCCGCATGGTGAACATCTTCGTAGAGAGTCTGTAGATGAGCGCGAAAATCCTGGTAAGAACCGCTATTTCAATAACCTGTGGTCACCAGCGCGCGAAACAGTAGTCTATGTTGGGACCGTGGCAATAGGTTTGACGATTATCGAGTTGTCCGAAGAAGTTGAGGTGCGCTACGTCAATGGCGAGTATGTTCGGGAGAAGGATTACGTCCCACCAAAACGCAATAATCACTACACTTGGACGACCAAGAAAGACCTTCCAACTGGAAGATTATGCGTGCAAGCCTATTCGCCATATCCAATGGCTAGTTGGAAAAAACAATGGAAAGAAACGATAACAGCACGAAGTCTTGATACTCAGATAAAGGGAATTGTTAAAGAACTTGGCGTGGCTGCGGTTGAAATTGCTGGCCTAGTTGGGGAAGGAATGCGCCAAGCAGAAATTGAGCGGCAGCGCTGGAAAGCTCAACAGGAAGTGTGGAGACGTGAGGAGGCGGAACGACGAGCTGCCGAAGCGCTCAAGAAAAGCAAAGCGGATTTACATCTCATCATTGATCGTTGGGCGGAATCAAACCGTATTGAGCAGTTTTTCATGGAAGCCGAGAGGCGTGCCTCTGGTTTGGAGGAAGGTGAAAGATTTAAGCTGCTTGAGCGCCTTAGGCATGCCCGTGAGTTGGTTGGCAGCGTCGATGCCTTAGATCATTTCCGAGTTTGGAAGTCACCTGACGAACGCTGATTTACCTGTGCCAATAGCAATCTGATTGTTCCCGACAGACTATATTCCCAGAGTCGAAATGCCGAACGCTAAAATTAGGAGTCCCGACAGACTTTGTGTCACTTTCGCTAATTTTCTGGGATATTAGAATCAACGTGTTAGAGCCGGTTCTCCGACAGACTTTATTTCTCGCTATCAGGGTTTGAAAGAATGAAAGATTGAGGAAGGTCTGATTAAGTCCGTCACACCGGCGAAGGCCAGTGTCCAGTCCATTGAAGCGGGGTA
>Ga0210027_1002662_pt1 | contig 15145 bp, 17 predicted proteins | sample CryGeymeta201510_FD_183978 | JGI IMG/M metagenome (GOLD analysis project Ga0210027, IMG submission 183978) | Groundwater microbial communities from Crystal Geyser aquifers in Utah, USA - Crystal Geyser metaG 2015-10 (SPAdes) (version 2) | ecosystem: Environmental > Aquatic > Deep subsurface >...
CATATAGTCGCAAAAAGAACAGGAGATAGTATGGCATTGAAACTGACAAGGGAACAAATTGACAATTCTGATGAACTAAACCTTGCCATTGGTTGTATTGTTTCTGATGTTTTTCTTGAAGAACTTAACAACATTCTTTCAAGGAACCTACAACTCATTAAGGCCCAGGGAGTAAAAACTATTATACGGTGGTGTCTTGACCACTATAAGATTCATACAAATGCACCAAAGGAATTGATTCAAGACATATTTATCAGTCAGCAACCCGGTATGCAGGACGAAGTTATTGAGTCAGTGGGGACAATTCTCACCAATCTCAACGACCGCTATTTGCAAAACGAACAAGCATTCTCTGAACGATATTACCTTGCTAAGAGTAAAGACTACCTTGAAAAAGAATCTTTACTCAGATTAGCTCAAGAGATGACCGGAGCTATAACACTTGGTAAAGTTGAAGAAGCTAAAAGACTTCTTGTAAACTTCAACAAAGTTGATAAGGTAATCTCTACAGGCGTAGACCCTTTCACTGACAGAGCTTTGGTAGTAAAGATGTTTGAATCTCTTACTACAGGAATACTGAAGTTCCCCTATGATGCTCTTCAGCAGATGTTCCATCAAGTGTATAGAAAAGATGTGATCTCTGTTGCAGGAAAAGCAAAAGCAGGGAAAAGTTTTGTAATGCAACAGTTAGCATTATACGGCCTGTACAGCGGATTGAACGTGGCAATGTTTTCATTTGAAATGGGTGTGGAGATCATGGGAATGCGTTTGTTTCAAAACCTTCTTGGTGAATCTCGTCATTCAATGGAAGCAGAAGTACGAATCCCCTACTTTGATAAGAACAATAACATACTCTATGATACATTGATCAAGCCAGGTCTTGAAATGAGTGAAGTTATTCAATTCCAAAATGCTTTCAAAACATACATGGGAAATGGTCAACTTCGTTTCTTCGATTCTGACTCTTGCGGAAGGAAGGTGTCTAATATTGTTGATGCACTTAACCGACTTGAGAAGTATGAAGATTTCAAAGTTGACATGGTGGTGATTGACTATGACAGCCTATTAGAGAACGAGCATGGATTCAATGGGAGTACATATGAAGGTATCAACGAAATCTGGAAAGATGTCAAAAATAAAATAGCTCTTGATCTCAACACTCTTGTTGTCTTTGGTTCACAGTTGAATAAAGATGGTGCAAAGGGAGAAGTGACTCCACTTAATGCTTCTCACAGCAGTCGTAAATTCGACTGGGTTTCTGTCTGGATAAGTCTTGTTGCTACAGAAGCAGAGCGAACAAATGGGTTGGCTAGATTAACTGCATTAGGAAGACACCATGACTTTAGTGGGGATGAGGTAGTTATCACTCAAGCACTAAGTCTTGCCCGACCAATCCTTGATGCCAGGTGGAAGAAAGACATCCCCGGATATGATGACTTTGTTGATTCACTTTCAAATGACCACAAGGCAAAGCAACCAAAGAAAAAGCAAGAAGAAGAAGACAAGGATTGGCGTGTATAGTTGACATTCTGTACTCTATAGTGTAGAATGTATTTGTGAAATGGAGGAAAGTATGAATAGTGTTATTATGTTTCGATTCTCAGTGGAAGAAGGTTATTTCCATGATGATTGGTTTTTTTCCCTCAAAGACCCGGCATTCATAAAAAAACTTGAACAGATGTATGCTCAAAATATTTGTGGTCATCAAGTGACAATGACATTGACAAGCGACTTAGAAATTGAGGATGGTATGGCACATTTTTGGGCAGATGCAGAAGGAGATGACTGTAAGTACGCAGAAATGATCTTCGTAGAAGCATATCTCGTTGTTGATGGTAAATACAGATTTAAACTTCAGTGGGACCAATTTACAGACATGGAGAATTTGAATGACGTTTCAATCTGAACAATTAGCAAAGATAATTAAAGACTGGAAACCAGTATGGTCAACTGCTGGGTCAGTGAAACACCATGATTGGATATTTTTTTCTGGTGGCTATGTGCTGTGTTATAATGGATACTTTTATGTACACACAATGATTGATATGCCATCTGATGCTCACTTTGCTTTGTCTGCTCAAAGTGCATTAGCTCTACTTACAGGCGACACTGTGGAGGTTGGGTATACTGATGATGCTTCGTTCATGCAAGTAAAGAAAAGGCGAGTTGAATTTAGCTACCCTTTTTCATTGAAAGAAAAGATAGAAAAGTTCTATTTGTATGATAAACCCTTGGCATCAATAGTCCCAGATCAGTTGCAACTCATTGAAATGTTTGGATATGTGTTTCCACAAAACATTGAGTTCAGTAATGTTTATGCTTATAACGGGAATCTGTATGCCTCGGATGGATATCGTATTGTGATGCAACCAACAACATCAATTGATGCTGTGTTTCCATTTGGTATACAAAAATTGATTAATGATCAAATTCGAGGAATTGAAAGCACACCAGATGGTATTACTTTGTCATATGGAGAGTACACTTTGTCAGCAGCAAAAACCATGGGACATGCAAGGGCTATAACATCAAGGATTCCAAGTACATTAACCTCACAATGGTGTATCATACCAGATGAAATTTTTGAAATCTTAGAGGCTACAAAGACATTTGGGTCAGAGTTCAAAGCTAAAGATTTGAAAGTACAAATCGATTTTACAAAAGATACTGGAACAGTCACTATAAAAGGATTTAAGTCGAAGTTTTCTGACTCATTTCCTTGTGAGTGCACCCACCCATTCACCATATACGGGCACCCGAATCATTTAAGAGATGCTTTTTCATTTCACAATAAGTTTGGATTCAATGTGGATGGTGAGTTTATTTTACTTGAGAGAGAGGATGGTGGTATTCAGTTCCTATGGATAGGAGAATAAATTGACAACAACCCACTTACACTGGCTGAAAACACTGGCACACTGGATAGTAGTAATGGTGAGTATCACCTTTACTGTACTGTTGTTCTATCAAATTTCTTCCACTTCTATTGGGAAAATAGCTACTGTAAGTTTTGGGTTTGCTTTAGAATTGTTTAAGATTTATATTTTGGTAACGATTAAAGACCCACATAAAATGGCGTTTAAGTATTTAAAAAAGTTTGGGCTGTTCATGGTCTATCTTTCTCTTGCTTTAGCGAGTGGACTTGCTACTCTTGGTTTTGCGATTGGAGAAATTGAGGGACAAAGTTTTGCAAGTTCAAGTGCAAACGCTCCAATCATCTATGCAGAACAGGATTTGCAAAGGTATACCAGACAGATAGAAGACATCACTGCCCAAATGTCCCAACTGCCACCAGATTATATTACAGCAAGGCAAAGATACCTAACTACAATATCTGAGCTGGAAGTTCTACGGGCTGAAGCAATGGCAACACTAGTAAATGCTCCAACACTAGAGGTTGTTGCAACAGACACATTTACTTTACTTGGAAAGTTACCGTTTATAAATCTTGACGGTGAGACACTTTTATTTTACATTTTCTTGGCACTGGTGATTTTGTTAGAGGTTGCAATTGCAGTGACCACAGACTTCACAGAAGACAAGCCAAAAAAGAAAAAAGACGAAGAGCCTGACCCAGACGATGATGGCACAAATGGTATTGAGTCAACAGTGACAGATATTGATGATAGTAGTTTTGAGATAAGTAGAGATGAGGAGGAAGAGATGCCTGGTTTTTTTAATTTAGAGAAAAATAAGTCACTCCCAACGGTAGCTATTGATAAAAAGATAGCAGGGTGTGAAACTTGTCAAATGTACAAAACGTGCCAAAGCCCAAAGATTGCCCCAAAGGGTAATGGTAGAATACTTGTTGTATTCCCATCCCCAACCAGACATGAAGACCATTCAAAACCATTTAATGAGCCATATCAACGCTATCTCTATCACGTTCTTGGAACTTTCGGTATAGAGGCAAAAGATATTACTGTTACGCATGCACTTCAATGTTACCAGGGTGAAAAGGTTTCAGCCAAAGCAATCGAGGGGTGCCATTATAGACTGAAGAAAACAATAAATGAGCTTGAGCCAACGATGGTCATCATAACTGACTCTGTTGCTATGAAAGCATTATACCACACATCAAACAGTGGTAGGTTTTCGTTTGCAAAGTATGCAAAGTTCACTGGTTCTATTATTCACGATCAAGATTTGAAAACGATTGTGGTTCCAATCGAAAGCCCATATGAAGCGTATGATGCTCTTGCTTTTAGAAGAAAGAAGATACTTGAAAGAGACGAAAGTGCAAAGTTTAACAGCGATCTATGGAAAGATCGCAAACTGGCAAATGTTGACAAGTTCAGAATAGTTGACCGTTTGATAAAGAAACAAATAAAGCGAGGACTCGGCTCATCATTCAAACTATTGCCAACTCATGAGGTTGAGTATACAATTGACCCAGTGACCGCAGTCTCATATCTGCGGTACTTCATGGACAAAGAGGCTTATGCTTTTGACATTGAAACTGATGGCCTCAAGCCTTATGTTGAAGGACATAAAATCTACACTTGGGGATTTAGTGATGGAAATAGAACTGTTGCATTCCCTCATTTCCAAGACAAACAATTCTTACGGGTACTCAGACACGTTCTGACCAATGATGCAAAAAAGATTGGATGGAATATAAAGTTTGAGACGAATTGGATTCGACATATTTTAGGGTATGAAGTCACCAATTGGGAATGGGATGGCATGATTGCTGCACACATACTTGACAACCGAGCAGGGATCACTAGCTTGAAATTCCAAGCATTTAGTGAGCTAGGAGTGGTTGGGTATGACTCTGGTCTGGACCAGTTTTTAGAATCGGAAGAAAAGAATGCCAATGCTTTCAATAGGATTCATCTTGCACCAATGGACTCATTACTTGAGTACAACGGTTTAGATGCTTATTATACATACAGGATATATGAACGACAGTTCCCTAAGATAAAGAATGATCAGATTCTTGCTGAAGGGTATGAGCTATTCCATAACGGACAGATTGCTCTTGCAGACATGGAGTTCAATGGAATAGGCATTGACATTATCCAAGTAGAGAAGAATCTTCGTGAAGTTGAAGCAAAGATGCTTGAAGCTGACAAAAAAATAAAATCAGCTAAAGAACTGTCCCAGTGGGATAGTATAGAACCTTTCAATCCTAACTCCGGTAAACACAAGATTCATATGTTCTATGACATCATGCAATACCCGATTCTCAAACGAACCGATCATGGAGAACCGAGTACCGACAGTGATACTCTGGAGGAATTCGCTGAACTGTATGAGAATGAACTTGCTGGAGCAATTGTTGGAGCAAATACATACAAGAAAGTATATGACAATCTAAAGGGTATAAAGGTTGAAGCAACACCAACAGGAAAAGATGGAGAGTATGAAGTTCACCCATTTTTTAACTTAAACACAGTATCTTCATACCGCAGTAGTTCAGATAGTCCTAATGCTCAGAATATACCAGTCCACAATCCAGAGGCTGCCAGACTGGTTCTTGGTTGTTATAAGCCAAGAGACGGCAAAGTTATCGTTGGAGCTGACTACACTTCTATTGAGTCTTTTGTTGGTGCGTGTTATCACCACGACCCGACTTTTGAAATGTATCTTATGAAGGAAGGAACCGATGCACACGCTGATACGGCTTGTGAGTTGTTCCTTACTAAGAAAGATGAGGTTGAGGATGGGTTCTTTAAGACAATGAGGCGAGTCGGCAAGAACGTAAACTTCTCTACAATGTACGGTATTTCAGTATTTAAGCTAGTGACAAACACATGGAATAGTATGTTGAGTCTTGAGCAAAAAGAGTTCTTGAAAACTAAAGGTATTGAGAATATCGATGACTGGAGTACACACATAACCCAGTGGTATAATGATTACTGGAACGTAAAGTATGGTACGCTTGGTGAGTGGAGAAACAATCTTTGGCAAAACTACATTGAGACTGGCGAAGTTGTTGGATACACAGGCTTCAAAGCAGTAGGTAAACTTGCAAAGAACTTTGTTGGTAATATGCCAGTTCAATCCGCAGCATTTCACTTTCTATTGAGAGGTATTATTGGTGCACGAAAGGAGTTGACAAACCGAGGAATTTCTGCTAAACTTATTCTTGAGATTCATGACTCAATAAAAATTGAATGTGATGAACAGGACATTGATGAAGTGAAAGATGTCATCGAGCAATGCTTTATTGATAACAACAAAAAGCGGTATACCTGGATGACAATGCCACTTCAAATCAAAGGTGAGTTGTACAGAAAGAATTTGTCCGAGGAAGAAGATCATTTTGCTCTTAATGGGAAGGTAGCATGAAGAAAGTAATCTTGCACTTATGTGCTGATTTAGGAAGTGACAGCAGGTTCTATCAATTAGACCCAGAGTATGAAGTAATTCTTGTCGGTAAAGAAATCGGGGTGGAGAATTATTCTCCACCTCATAACGTTCACGGGATTATTGCAAACCCACCATGCACTGATTTTTCTACAGCTAGGGGGTTCCACAAAGAAATAGATACCAGCTCCGGAATGGAGCTGGTACATCATTGCTGTAGGATAATTAAAGAGGCAAAACCAAAATGGTGGGCACTAGAGAATCCAGCCAATGGTACATTATCAGACAGCATAGGCCCACCGAGTTTCACTTACCAACCGTGGCAGTATGGAAGCCCTTGGACAAAGAAAACAGCACTATGGGGTAATTTTGTCATACCTGAACCATTGTATGAAAAGTGGGAAGATGTACCAAAGAATGATGATCTCTACGTTCGACCAGGCAGACCAAAGCCAGCATTAGCATTTCTTCACAAGTCGGCAATTGATTTAATCCCTGAGTTTCAGTGGGCAAGGGAACACATAAAGACGGATGCAGATATACGGTCAATGTGTAGTCAAGGGTTTGCAAAAGCATTTTATGAAAGCAACAGATAAAGGAGCTATAGATGATTAAGACAAAGATTAAGGAACGATACCAAGAAGGATTTATTGGTTTTTGGTTGAACAAGGGCGAGGAAGATAAAGAGTTTAGCATTGTAAAAAATATCGGAAACATGACCCTGCTTTATAATGAAGAGTCAGGACTACTACTTGACATATTCAACAACAAGATTGAACGGTTTGCAAAGGTAGATAATGTATGTGTATTTGTTGAAGCAAAGAATGTTGAATATGCAGATCGCTTCAATTTATATGGAGTGTATGAAATAGTAGACTTTGAAGTTGGAAGCCCAGTACTATTGAAACTGGTCCACACCGAAACAAATGAAATTGCCTACATGATGCCTAGTCGGTTGCGAGTGGTGCAAGTACGTGAAGAAGTTTGATGCTTATAGTTTTTTAAGAGATTTCAACCTCCCAATTTATATGCATTCAAAAAATACTGGGAAGAACTTTATAGGAACAACTTGTCCGTTTTGTGATGACCACGAGGACCATCTTGGGTTTCACAAAACACAAGCAAGGAATCCACACTGTTGGAAATGTGGCAGTCATTCACTGCCAGACACTATTCGAGCATTGACCGGGCAAAACCCAAAACAAATATTAGATGTGTACTCTACTGTGTCCTATATAGAACAAGAGATAGAGGGTATTCAACGTGCAACAACGATTGTGGTTCCTGGAACCAAGGAGTTTAAGCCAGCACATTTAAAGTATCTACAAGACAGAAAGTTTGACCCACAGTACATTATTGATAGATATGATCTTCGAGTTACTGGGACAATGGATGATTACCGAAATCGAATAATTATTCCAATCTACTATAACAAAATGATTGTATCTTATCAAGGGCGAACCTACGTTGGTGATGAGAGAAAGTATTTGACTTGTAGGCCAGAAAATGAAATAGTATTTCATAAAGACATATTTTATAATATGGACAATGCTAAATCTGACTCCGTTGTGGTTGTTGAAGGGGTATTTGATGTAATTCGGTTGGGCGATAATTCTATTGCTTCTTTTGGGACAAGCATCACTCAAAAACAAATCAACGTTCTGACAAAGTTCAAGAGGATATTTTTTCTGTATGACCCTGAACCGAAAGCCCAAGAAAGTGCAACAAGGGCCTTGACAATACTTTCTTCTTATGGTAAAATGTGCGAAAGAATTATGGTAGACGGTGTTGATCCTGGGGATATGAGTGATGATGATGCACTCTATCTAAAAAAGGAACTTGGCATTTTGTAAAGGAGAGTCTATGTATTGGGTAGAAAGTAATGGTGTTTGGGAGTTGAGTGTGAATAATGTCACCTTTACTGTCAAGGTTGTTGGTAGGCTTGCTTTTGTCCAAGCAACAAAGCAAGGACAAAAACCTGTCCCAGTATTCCCAGAAATATGGGGACACAACATTACCGATGTCAGAATAGCTACACTCATGAAGATCAAACAACTACGAGAAGGAAAACAATTCAATGGCACTGCACAATAAATACAGACCAATAAATTTTGATACACTTATGGGGAACAAACATATTGTATCGTCCATTGCTGCTCAAGCAAAAAAATCTCCAAAAGAAAGAATGCACACTTACTTCTTCACCGGGCCAACGGGAACTGGGAAAACGACTATAGCCAGGATAATGGCAAAAGAGTTTGGTGCTATGGTGGAAGAGATAAACACATCGGAAGACAACGGTGTTGATTTTGCCCGTTCTCTGGTACAGAGAATCCAGTACAAGGGTTTTGATGGAGATAAACTCTATATACTTGATGAGTGCCATAGACTGACTACTGATGCCCAAAATATTTTATTGAAAGTTCTTGAAGAACCTCCAATTCATGCTTATATTGTATTGTGTTCTACTGACCCACAAAAGGTTATCAAGACAGTTGCCAATAGGACACTTCGTTTAGAGACAGGTAAACCAAATTCTGCGGAATTATTTGACTTACTCGATGATATTGCCACACTGGAAAAAATTCCAATTGTGGATGGATTATTGGATGTAATAATTGAGCAGTCAGATGGGGTTCCAAGAGATGCGGTAACAATGCTTGAGTCAGTTGTAGGTGTTGAAAAAGATCAACAGGTTGATTCAATAAGGAGGGGAAAATCTGAAGAAGGAGATGTAATAAATCTTTGTAGGGTGTTATTGAACAATCCAAAATGGAAAGATGTGGCTTCAATATTGAAAGTGCTTGATGTGCAACCAGATAAGATTCGGTTAGCAGTGATTGGGTATATGAGTAAAGTGTTACTTGGTGGCACCAGAAATATGCAAGCATTTGCTGTACTGTATGAGTTTGAAAATCTCGGGTTTGGCTGTTCAATGGCTTCAATAATTAAAGCCACATTTCGAGTTTGTACAGACTAACCAAGGAGGTAGTATGAAGATGAAGGAATTGATGTACCAAGTGCTTACAGATGAATTTAAGAAGTACGCACGTTGGACTCAAGAAACTGCAATTTACAAAACCAAGGAATCGGCAATAACTTGTTGCCTTCTTGGTCTTGGTGGAGAAACTGTTGAGCTGTATCAGCACACACTGGAATCACGGTTGGATGATGACTTGATTAAAAAAGAGTTTGGTGATATATTGTGGTACATCGGGCATCTAAGTTCTGTTACGGGTATTGTTGATGAACTTAATATCCAGCCAGCAGAGTATATGTTTGATGAATTATTTGAATATGCTGGGACCATACAAGAACATTTTAAGAAGGTGGTACGAGACTTTGATTTTGATATTGAGTCATCTGGTAAGAGAGAAACAATCGTTTTGCTTATAAATGATTTTCTTTCTCAAATCCATGCTCATATTGAAGATGTGTATGATTATGATTTTGAAGAAATCATGTTGATGAATAAAGAGAAGTTAAACTCACGTAAAGATCGTGGAGTCATTTCAGGTAGTGGAGATAACCGATGAACATAGAAAAAGATTTGAGTATCGACAAGTTCAACCTTGACAAAGAAGCAGTTGAACACTCTTCCAAATTGTATCAGTATTCAGAGATGCTTACCGAAGAAAAGAAAACCCTCTCTGACATTGAGCTACAACTTGAGATTCTGTCTGCTTCAGTAGCCCGACAAATTAGAAGTGGTGACTACCCAGGAACCAAGGATTTAAAAGTAACCGAGGGGGTGGTCAAAGAGATTGTATCAACAGACCAAACCTTGGTAGACTTACAACGTAAGATTATTGAGCAAAAAGCCTACGTTGCAAAGTTGGCAGCAGTAGTTGATGCCTTTCAGCATCGTAAGTACATGATTATCAAGACAATAGATTTGTTTCTTGCAAACTATTTTACTGATATTAAGCCGTCAAAGACTAATACGTCTGTTGATATGGAACAACTAAGGGGGCTTGCAAGTGAAGCTGACTGAAGCGTTTGTAGTATACTCATTCATTAGGGACTCATTGCTTACAAGAGACAATAAGCCAGTAGGAAGTTTTGCTTACAAGTTCTACAAGTTTATGCGCCTTGTAGATAAGGAGCGAGAAATTATGAAAGAAGTCATGGATTCTCAATGGGAGGAAACATATGGGATAACATTTGAGAAAGCGGATAAAGAAACACAGGAAAAGATGCAAATAGAATTTGCTCAAGAATGTGACAAGATTGTAATAGAAGTTGATACTTTTATTACTGAAAAGGATGTTGATTCACTTGGACTTTCATTTGATGAAATTGTTAAAATTGGTTTACTTATAGAGGAGAAATAACATATGTCTGATTTGTATAACGCTGATGTATTTGCTTCAGATGCTTTTAAAAATGCTACTTCAATTGAGAACAATAGCGGTAAGAGCCGAAAGTACCTTAATGCAATTGATTATAAACGTCTTACTACTGACACTGGAATTGAAAAATTCAAGTTTGAACCCGATGGGGAGTACACATTTAGTTTCCTTCCGTTTCCAATAACTGAAGCTCACCCAAACTACAAAACTCTAAAATCACAAAATATCCCAATTGACTGGAAGCTAAACATCTATTTGCATTCTGTCCCTACAGACACTGGAGTGCAAAGGTTTGTTTGCCCCAGTAAGACTTTTGGAAAGCCGTGTCCATTCTGTGATGAAAAACGAGTTCTATTCAACAAAGAAGGTGGTTATGATGCTCACAAGGATGAGATCAAGAAATTTAATGATACACTCCGAAACTATTTTTTAGTATACAATCATGCAGATGAAAAAATCTATGTGATGGAATATGCTCACTTTTACTTCGGAGAACTTCTTGAGCGTAAGTTGGCTCGGTCCAATGGAACTCAACGGCAGATTATTCTTGCTGATCCTCGTGAAAATCGACACTCATTGCATTTCTGGGTAGACCCTTCCAAGCTGAAGGATTCCAAAGGAAATGCAATCATTGGCCCAGTGAATGAAATGGAATTTGTTAATCGAGCAGATGCAATTACTAAGTCTGTAATGGATAAAGTGTTTCCGTTGGATAAGTATATTGTCCAGTACAGCTACGAAGAAATTCAAGGGTTCCTTGATGGTACTTACTTTGCTGATAATGGAAGTGAAGAAGAAACCACTATGTCCCAGTTCCCCAGTAACTATCCTCCAAAGGAAGAAGTTGAAGCCACACCAGTTGCACGGGTTGCACCAGTAGTTGAGCAACCAGCTACGGCTGAGATGAGTGAAAGAGAAAAGCGAAGACTTGCTCGGATGCAACAAGCTCAGGCCGCACCAAGTTGCCCAGTACCTTCTGGAAAGTTTGGTGTTGACACTGATAAGTTTGATGAGTGTGAAGACTGCCCTATCTATGAAAAGTGTGCAGATAAGTTTCAAGAGGATGACAGCATCCCTTTCTAAATTGATAATACCCTCCCTTATCGGGAGGGTATGTTTGCACTATATATGTGGTATACCGCAAATTTTGGAGTAGAAATGGGTGTTAAAGAGCAAATAGACAGGATAGAGAGAGGTGAACATATGAGTGGACAGGATGACAGTCGAAGTATTTCTACAGGGTCAGAACTTCTTGACCTGATAATTGGTGGTGGAGGATGGGGACCATTTGGTAAAGTTGTGAATATCATCGGCGACTCGTCAAGTGGCAAAACTTTCGTGGCGTGTGAAGCTATCTACCAGGGCAAGAAGATACTCAAAGACAAACTGAAAATACGGTATAATGATGCTGAAAGTGGATTCAATTTCAATACCATGGACTTGTACGGTTACTCAATGACGGACTACCTCACACAAACTCCCACCATTGAATCATTTGCATCTGACCTTCAACAGTTCTGTAAGACAATCAATGTTGCAAAAGGCGAATACGGAATATACGTTGTTGACTCGTTTGATGGGCTTGCTTCAGATGCTGACATCGAAGAGTTTGATAAGCGACTTGATGCCCATGAAAAAGGCAAGACCTATGACAAAGGCTCATATGATATGAGCAAGCAAAAGTTTAGCTCAAAATTATTTCGTACCTTGTCTCAGACCATTGAGTCATCAAATGTTCTTCTCATAATTATTTCACAAATTCGTGACAACATTGGTGTGTCTTTTGGTCAGCAGTGGAAGATTAGTGGTGGTCAAGCATTGAAGTTTTATTCAACCATCCGACTTTTTCTTCAGTCAGTTGATAAATTTATTGTAGAAGATCGGCAAATTGGCTACACAGTAAAGTGTACTGGAATGAAAGTTCGTTCCAAGCATCCATATCGTGAAGCCATTGTCAATATCTTGTTTGAGTATGGATTAGATAATGTGTCTACAAATATAGACTACATCTATGATCTTCGAGACAACTTCGGTAAACTAAAAGAAGCGAGTGTAATCAATAATATTGCATGGAAAGACACTACTGTTGAAGTCAATTCCCAAACAATAAAGGCTTTCTTATCAAGTGAAGGGTTACTTGAGGAAGCTGAAGAAGTAATCAAGTCTGAAGGTAATCGGATGACTCAGAAAAATATTACTGAGTGGATTTCAAGAAACAAAGAAGTTCAGAATAAATTTGTGGAACATTTTGGAGTCCTTGATCGAGAATCTCTGATTCAGTATGTTATCAGTAATGGTTTAGAAAAAGAAATGGCAAAAAGAGCAGTGGATAAATGGTTAGCTATTGAAGAACGAATCAAGCCTGTTAGAACACGAAAAACTTTGGAGGGTTGATATGTGGAATGAACTAAAAGAGATCATTGAAACTTGTGTCATGGAAGGGGATGGAATTGAAGAAATTGGCTATGCAGTTATTAACTACGTTTCTGAACAAAATCTTCCAGAAGATGTGAAAGTTATCATTGAAGAAAACATTGAAAATGTTGCCGAAGAATGTCTGACAATTAAAGAGTTTCTAAAAGTAGTGAAGCCGATGTTGCAAAAGTATATCAAACTTCAAAAAAATTCTCGGCTTTATTTGAAAGAAACTGGTGAAGAAGATGAATTTGAGATTGACAACTTCCTATGAATAAGTATGTAATGTTGTCAACAAAAGAAAGGGAAGAGCTTCTGGCTCTTCCCGATCTCCCTGAGAAAGTGAGGAAACGGTTAGAGAAATCTAACACAAGAATAACAACAAGAAGTGCTAAACAAAAAGGATTAGGATTCCAAAAATGGCTATGCCAAGAGATCGCAGAGCTAATCAATGAAGAGTACCGCCCTGGGGATGATGATAGCCCGATAGACTCTCGTCCTGGAGGTCAGCATGGAGTTGACATTATCTTACGTGGAGAAGCAAAGAAGAAGTTCCCCTTCTCTGTAGAAGCAAAGAACCAAGAGAATATGAATCTTATGGAAACCATAAACCAGGCAACCGCAAATACTGCGGACGGCACCGACTGGCTCATTGCTCATAAAAGAAAGGTATTAGATTTTCCAATTGTAATTATCAGTTGGGACTTATTCAAAAAATTATATAGGAGGCAATGATGGACAACAATTTTATTCGTATTGTACTAGAGGATAAAGATGGTAAGACGGATGTTTTGTCAAGTACTACAAATGAGGATTCTACTTGGAACGAAGTCCTTGAGGTATTCTTCCGAGTTCTTTTGGGCCATGGGTACAGTATTGATGAAGAAAAAATTCAAAAAATATTAAGTAACATTGACTGATGAAAGGATGTCTTAAATGATTATAGGGGTCACAGGAAAAAAGGGAGCTGGAAAAGATACCACCGCATTCTACATTCAAAAGATGTACCACTACCATAAGATGTCGTTGGCCAATCCTATAAAGCAAGCATGTAATATTATATTTGGCTGGTCAAACGATGTGTGGGAGACTGGGGTGAAAGAGATTGTGGATGAAGAGTTTGGAATAAGTCCACGACAGGCAGCCCAACACTTAGGAACTAATTGGGCACAGATCGAGCTATGTGATACTTTTCCAAAGTTTAGTAAGATCACAGGAAGAAATCTTTGGACCAACATGCTTATAAAAAATGCACAGAAATATGATAATGTTGTAGTTGCCGATGTGCGATTCTTGCATGAAGTCACACTTATCCGTAATAATGGAGGTATGATTTTAAAAGTTGAAGGAGGTGACAAAAGTGATACCCATATTTCAGAAACGGAAATGGAACTTATCATTCCTGATTTTACTATCAACAACGATGGTAGCTTTAGTGAGTTGTATGGGCAAGTAGATCAAGTAATGGAGGAGATAAGCCTATGTTAATAAAGAGAATTGAAGTTCAAAACTTTCAATCTCACAAAAGCTCAAAAGTAGATTTAGACCCAGGGGTGAACACGTTCATTGGGAGAAGTGATCATGGTAAGAGTGCCATGATGAAGTCACTCCTTCTTGTGAAAGATAACAAACCCGATGGTTCAGAGTTTGTGAGTAATTGGTTAGTAGATGAAAAGGGAAAGATTTCTGGCAACACTCAAGTCACCGTTTCATTTGACAACGGAGACCAAGTAAAGAGAGTGAAGGGAAAAGACAACACCTATGCAGTAGTACATAATGGTAATGAAGCAGAACTCACGGCGTTTGGCCGTGGCGGTGTTCCTGATGAAGTAGAAACTTTGTTTAATCTTTCTGACCTAAATATTCAGACCCAAGAGAATAATTTCTTTCTGTTCAACATGAGCAATGGGGAAGTTATGCGAAGAATCAACAATTATGTTGACCTTGAATTGATTGATACCGCATTATCAAACGCAGACAAAGCAGTGAGAGAAAATCGAAAAAAGACAAGTATTGCTGAGTCAAAGAAAGAAGATATAGAAGGAAAGTTGAAAAGCTATGAT
>Ga0210027_1002682_pt1 | contig 15070 bp, 11 predicted proteins | sample CryGeymeta201510_FD_183978 | JGI IMG/M metagenome (GOLD analysis project Ga0210027, IMG submission 183978) | Groundwater microbial communities from Crystal Geyser aquifers in Utah, USA - Crystal Geyser metaG 2015-10 (SPAdes) (version 2) | ecosystem: Environmental > Aquatic > Deep subsurface >...
TCATTTGCCCACGGAACAGGAACGCTGCTTACCTCACATGAACTGTTTTTTACTCTCGGCACACAACAGTATAAATATGTTTTGTAGCCCATTAAGTCCAGATGCCTCCACTGTCTTTCCGGGCGATGATCATAAATCGGGCAGATTTCACCTGTCCCTTTACATACCCCTTCTTTTTTCAAGTATCTTATTTTCAAATGGATATTTTGCTGAAGATCTTCGTATTGAACTTCATAGACTTCCCATTCTTCCGGGAGATGTAATAAACGCGTAAATAATTCTTTTGTTTCCATATCCCTAATTTATCATTTTCACACTATTAACGGTAGAACCAATATTAATTGAAAATAAATACCACCAAAATCCACTAGTAGTCTTTTAGATCTTTTAAATATCCATACATCTGTAACATCTGAGTAGAACACTGGCATATATAAATAAAGGCCTACACCTATAGATCCTATTTTGGCTCCTATATATTTGCATGCCGAAGAGTGACCCAGTTCATGAAAAAGCGTTGTAATAAATAATATAATGAAAATTACAGACGCTTCAGTGGCTTTTAAATTTGTTAAAGAAAATGACGGGGCATTATCATAAAAAATATATAAATAGACATGAAATAATATTGCGCCAGTTAATAAGACAAATAAAATATATTTTTGAAAAAACACTTTTAGAACTAATGCAAGAGGTTCTATTATCTTACTACTTAAAAGCGGTATTTTGACTAGTAAGTAAGATTCATTTTTTTCTTCGTTAGTTGGTTTCTCATCAAAATAGACAATATTTTTTTTAACAAAATGTTTATCAATAATGATTGTCAAATCTGATTTATTTAGAGTTTTGCCGGTTTTTTGAGAAAATAAATTGGTAAGTTCAACTATTGATCGTTTATTATCTATTAACTCAAGTAATTGATAAAGTGTTTCAGAAATATCGTAATATTTATTAATGACTTTCAGGGTGTATTTTTTTTTTAAGGAAGCATTATTTGAAGGGAATACCTCAATTTCGTCTATTTTTTTGGGTATTTCACACATTTTAGTAATTAAATTAAACTTATATTATGTTTTATTAAACCACAGATAGCTTTCAACACAAATACAGTGCTTATTGTACTGCTTCTGTAAGTTACATATTTATTGCCAACCTTCATTTTGATAAAAGGGACTTTTGCCCAAGCACCCGTTTCTTTTTGGTGTCTGTTTAGATAATTAATGGACTGTTTAAATACGTCAATGTCAATTTCATAACCGGTTTTTTTTATATCTATAAGGATTAAGACAGATAATGCCGTACTTAATGGATCACTTGTGTTGACACCCCAGCCCCCATCTTTGTTTTGGTTATCTTTTAAATATTTAGCTGTAAGTTTTAATGCATCGGTCTTAGTATTAAGATAAGAAAGAAGCCTTACAACTACGTATGTGCCGTAAAAATTATACCAGTACCAAATACTAGACCATGTGCCTTCGGCGTTTTGTAAAGAAATAATAGAATCAATCCCTTTCGAAATTATAGTTGAATATTTGTCATAATCATATAATGCAAGTGCATAAAGCATATTTGCTGTTACTTCAATATCTGCTCCACGAAAATCTCCCCAATAATTTTTTAATGTTGTTTTGTAAATATCTTGAATAAGATTGTCATCATCGGGGTCTAAAATCCATGTCTTAAAAACATTATTTGGGTATGTATTATGATCTAACAATAAGCCTATTGAGTCGTCAAAATACTCATTGATATTGCACCTTTTGGATTTGACTAATACTTGGAGTACTTGAGCTAGATCATCTGTATCTGGTGGCAAATATTTGTAATTGGGGAAGTAGTTCCAGCCCCCTCTAACATTTTGCATCTTGGAATCCATAATGCTTTTTATCTCATTGTCAATTATTTCTTCAGAAATAAGATTGTTTTGTATATCGTTCAAATCAAAAAATAAATCCAACACAATCGTACTTTGAAACAGTTTCCCGACAACAGTTATTCCATGATTAGGATTAATACCTTTGCTAAAATCTGGTAGTTCCATAATATGTTCCATTTCAACAAAGCCCTTGTCAAACTCAATGTTAATGTACTCTATCGCAGATTTTATAATTTTGTTATCTAACTTATCGTTTAATCGGGAGTTAAAAGGTGTGTTTTTAACTAAAGAGCTATGCGTTTTTTTGATTTTTAAATTTCTGTTCACCTTAAAAGATATTTCGTCACGTTGTTTTTCAGTTTTCAGTATGAAATTTTCCAAAAAAGATTTCCAATACGGAACGTTATATTCAGAAACAGAATTAAGAGATTTTTTGAAATAAGAGATTGCCATCTCTAGGATATCAACAGCAAGCCCAGAATAATATATATATTTGCCAATAATATCAGTTTTATTAGGATTTTGCTTTAAAGCATTAATTAAGGTTGGATCGGATAAAGATTTCGCGAGAACATATGAAGATATATTATTCTTAAAATCTTTCTTCCAGTCTTCAAGATCATCTAATAATTGTAAGCCGATATGAAATAAATCTTGGGTAGCAATAAATGGGTCGACGGTTGCATTAAGCTTTGGTTTCAATGATAACAAACCTGCTGTAGCGCATTTTGCAAAAGAATTTCTTTTTAAAATGTCTTCAATGAAATCTTCAAATTTGGGCATATCGATTTCATTTGAGTGTGTTTCTCTTAATTTTGAAGAAAATTCTGTAGAAAAAAAATCATATTCATATTTAATATAAAATGTCCAAAATAATGAATCCTCGGGAAATAATTTGGATAGTTCAGAAATTGCAGTTTGATGCAGATAATGAAGCAATATTAAAGTTGAATTGTCTCTTGGATTATCCTGATCAAATGTATTATCTAATACTAAAATATAAGTCATAAAAATATTGCCACATTTGGCCAGACTATAAATCTTTTCTTCACTGATATCATCATAATGTGAATAAAAAAAGAAAGGATATGTTGCATAAAAATTATCGACTACTTTTTTGTTAATACCCATTAGTATTTTCTGTATAGAGGTTGGAGCATGTGATTTTATTTTCTCCAGTTCACGAAAATATTCGTTTGTACATCTCTCTCTATATTTTAAAGGAATAATCATACTTATTTTTTTATTAGTTTATTGAGCCGTGATTGTATCATATTTCCAAAGCTTTGATTTTTTGTTATTTGGATTACCATTTTATAGTCATTTATAGCATTTGAGATTTTTCCTGATGACTCATATAATTTTCCCCGTGCAAATAAAAACCAACAATTCATATCATCATCATCTGTTTTCCTATCAAGATATTCGCTGTAAACATCAATCGCATTATTTACTTTATTTTGACGCTCATATTTTAATGCTATTGTAGCAAATATTAAAGAAAGATGCAGTTTCTGAGTATCATCATATTTTTGCCGCAATTTTGATTGTGCCAATGCTTCATTACCAACCTTGAAAAACTTTGAATCAGCACCAAGCGAAAAAAGTTGTTTTAAGTATATAAAATTGTAATAATTGGCATTGAGAGGGAAAAGTATTTTAAGTTCTTTGTAAATAGAATCGACACTATTGTATTGTTCATTTGATGTATATAGCCCAGCCAACGTTTCCATTGCTTCATATCTGGCAAAATTCCCTTTAATAGAAGCTGTGTTTAAATATTTATATGCTTTTGCTTGAGAGCCGCTTCTTCCTAAAATAAATAATACCGGTTTTAAATACCAAGGAACATTACTTGCAAGATAATTGAACAAACCCAAGCTGTAATAAACGTCATACGTTTTCGGATGAAACAACAGTAACTTTTCATGAAGATCAAGACCTTTCTTTCCAAGGCCGGCAGCTTTGAAATAACTTCTATTTACTCGTGAATAATATTGTGCCAAATATCCGTAAGCAGCTCCTGTATAAAAGAGTGCAATTGAATCTTTTTCGTTCTTTTGTAATACGCTTTCTCCCTCTCGAATTACGTAATTGAGCTTATCTTCAAATTCACTTTTCGTCTTTTCATTCTGTTGAACTGCACTGCCTAAAACTAAATGCTGTCGCCAGAGTATCATCGCCTCGAAATAGTTTATTTGTAATGAGTTTTTATTCACACTTTTTAGTTCTTGGATTTTAATTCCGGCGGAGTCATACTTGGCATTATAGGTTAGTTGAATAATTGAATTGAGAATTTCTTTTTTATCATTCTGGCAATAAGTTTGAGTAGAGGCGGCCGTCAAAATTATATATATAATAATTATTGAATAACTGTTCATAAAATATTTGTTCTCCATAAGATTATTTAATTAGTAAGTACCAGCTTAAATAAAGAGTTGTTCACTAAACTGTTCTGTTAGATACAATAAAAAAATATTTGGGTAACATTAAATAGTTACCCAAATTTTGATTTCCGCGAATTGTAATTAATGGCGTCCAAAATTACTGTGGCAGTTATTCTGTAGGTTTAACAGGTGCACAAAAAATTGGATCACAAAATTCACACCATTCTGCGAACTCGAGTCTTTCTTCAAGATCATCTACAGAGAAATCCTCATCAAATAACACTTCATTTAACTGTTCTGTTTCCCTTGGGAACTGTGACTTTTCCATTTTATCTCACCTCCTTTGTATGGCGTTTATGTATTAGAGTTTAGTTTAATTAATTTTTAACATTAGATTGTTGCGTCTTGAGTTCAAGATAAGCGTCTTTAACTCCAATGTTAAAAAGCGTTTTAAAATTGTCGCAATAGGAGTGATACATGTCTTTATTTTTTTTAAATGATTGAGCGGCGCACCCGCCTCCACAAAAAAGGGCATATTTGCAGCTCAAACAATTGTGAATATTTGATACGTCCCGATTCTGCCATAGTTGTAGCTTTTCTTTATCTAAAGTAAAATTTGGATAATACTTCCCGATTTTAAATGATTCGTCACCTATTATTTCCCAACAAGTATAAATATCACCTCGGGGATCGAAAATGAATCCATTCGCCGTGGCGCTACAGAAGGAGCCTTTGTAAATAAGACTTTTTTTTGAATTCAAAGTGTTTTTTATATTATTTTGAACAGAATATGTGGGAAGATTAAATATTGAAAATCTTTCATCTTGTTTTATACTGTTATTAATAAAATTAATAATGTCATTCTTTTCAAGGAGTGAAAAAGATAAATAATTATATTCAATAACTTGATTTAATTTGAAGTCAGCAGCTTCTAAAGCTCCAATATGAATTGGTGAAATATGGGTGCTAAAATTAGAATGTGATGTCCATCCTCTTTCATCAAATAAATTTATAAGTTCTATGAGATTACTAGAATTAGTTTTATCCAGATTAATTCTAATATTCACTTTCTTCCCTATATTTAATAACCAAGAGATATTTGTGATTAATACTTCGAAACTATCGTTGTTCTTATAATGAGGTCTTCTTTCATTATGGATTTTTTCAATACCATCTAATGTTATTTGAAACGATAATACGCTATTTCGTTTAATGATTTCTTCAAAATATTTTAGCTCATATCCATTTGTTATAATAGTAAATGAAAAATCTCTTTCCTCTCCTTTTTTTATTAGATAGTCCATTATTTGAAAATTCTCTTTAAGAAATGGCTCTCCCCCATAAAGTGCAATTATTTTTTTCTTGTTTTTTTTGTAACCTATATTATCAATTGATTTATAAAGTGCATTAATCTTCTCTTCGGTCAAGGATTCTCTCGTCCACTGATTTCCATACTCTGATATTTTACCTTCAATACAATAGCTACATCTAAAATTGCAGTCATAACTAATAATTATTGTAAATGTTGAATCAACTCTTGATTTTTCTTGGAGTATTTTCACAATAGTTTTTACAATCTTCCGCTCTTCTTCTATATTTCTATTAGTTATATATCCACGTTTGCGAAGTGAATTAAAATCGATCTCATTCATTAACTCATAGTTTCCTTTACGTAAAATATTAACAACATTATTACTAACTATATCTACAGCGCCTGAATATCCATGAATTAGCAAATATTTATCATTTGAAATTCTTACATTAATTATATATTTGCTTGTTCTCATCTCAATATTCCCATTTTAGTGTGCTTCTATATTTTGATATTACTTCCTTTAGTTACTAGTGCATGACAATATATATATCAACGGGGTCATTATTTGTCCCCACTATTTATTTTTACTTTAAATATTTTTTGTTTTCTACAATATTCTATTTCATTTCCGTTTTCTCTAAGTAGTGCAAGCATTCTTTTAACTGTTCTATTGCTACATGAAAATATCGATGCAACTTGTCCAATAGAAATACATCTATTTTTTTTAATCATCTCAAGTAAATACTCTACTCTTTTCGAATAAGAATAATAATCCATAATGCCCCTTTTTTTATTTTTGTGTTATTTTAGTTATTAAGCACATAACTTTTAATTGAGCCGATGAAACAAGTCCAAAATTGGAGTGTTAGGCGGAAATTTCGTTCCGCATAATATCCCTTTCTTAAAGTCCTCGTTTCGTACCAACTCATTTTGTTTATTTGTTTTACAAAGTAATTTACAAAATTATCCGGATTTTTATCCGACTTTTTCGTTCTTCATAAACACCCTTGCTTCTTATCCGTCTAACGGACTCTTAACGCCAGCCCCCAGATTTGCAACATGAGTATATATCATTGTTGTTTTTACACTGTTGTGTCCAAGTAGTTCTTGTATCGTTCTAATGTCATAGCCATTTTCGAGTAAGTGCGTTGCAAATGAATGTCTGAAAGTATGCGGGCTGTAGTGCCCGGCTCTCATTTCGTTTCTAACTTCGTCTAATCCGTTAGCTAACGGACTGCGTGACTGTTTTTTCACTCATTTCCATCTTCTCTAAAAGTTACTCGCTAAAATGTATTTATTTATTTTACCAATGGCAAGAAATATTTTCCCCAGGCGCTATTTTATTTCTCACCATCTTCAATACTTAAATCACACTGCAACCCTTCATTCTAACCCGGACAAGCCTCCGCGGGGCGGAACAAGCAGAAACAAAAAGGAAATAATTCGTAAGCCAACGGATTTTTTATGTCAAGGTATTTTTTATGTTTTTAACTTTTTACTTTTTACTTTTAACTTGCGGCTTGCCGCGCTATGTTTTATTCAATTACAAGTTTATGTTCCGTAACCGGTTTGTTGCGCGATGTAACATAATAGAACGCCGGAATAACGAACAATGTTAAAACAGTTGAAACGGCGAGACCGCCTATTGCAACCACGCCAAGAGGCATACGCATTTCTTTTCCCGCATCGCCTATGCCAAGTGCAAGCGGAAGCATACCAAGTATGATTGCAACTGTTGACATTATTATCGGCTTCAGTTTAGTCGGACATGCAATAACAAGAGCATCGTGCGGAGTTTTACCTTCTTCGCGCCTTAACTGGTTTGTGTAATCGAGCATCAATATTGCATTGTTAACCACAATACCAATAAGCATAATTATTGCCATAAGAGATGTAATGCCGAACGAAATATTTGTGAAATACAGCGAGAGTATTACGCCTATAATTGCAAGCATAACAGTAAGCATAATAAGCACTGGCTGCCAAAAGCTTTCGAGCATTGCGGCGAGCAGCATGTATGTTAATAAGAACGCAAGGAAAAAGGCAAACACCATATCGTTAATCATGTCGTTCATCATCTGTACATTACCGCCCCATTTAATTGAGTAACCGGGCGGCAGACTTATGTTAGCTAACCGTTTTTCAATTTCATTTGTTACATCGCCAAGAGGATAACCGGCGGCGGGCGAACCGGTAAAGCTTATGGTTGTAAATTTATCGCGGTGAAGAATTTTTGTATAGCCGGTTGTAAACTTTACATCAGCTATTTGTGATAAACGCATCGCGCCCATTATAGGGGAAATAACAGAAATATTTCCGATCTTTTCGGGGGAGTCAACAGAGTTATCTTCGAGCGTAACAGTAATATCGTATTCATTACCAAACTCCCGGTACTTGGATGAAACCATTCCTTCAATTGAAGCGCGAAGAGAAAAAGCAACATCCATTACAGTTAAACCTGCGTCAGTTAATAGCTCACGTTTGGGGTAAACTGTTATTTCGGGTTTGCCTGCGCGCGAACTCTGATCAAGATTCATTAAACCGGGAACATCTTTTATTTCCGACATGATATTGTTTTTCAGACTTTCGAGAGTTTCGAGATCCTGCCCGAGAAGATAAAACTGCACCGGTGCGCCAGGACCGCCCATGTTATCGGCAAGGTCAACTTTAATTTTTGCATTAGGCACTTCCGACAAATCTTTAACAAAGACAGAGATCATATCCTGAATAGCAATTTCACGTTCATCAACATCTACAAGCTGAACAGTCATCAGAGCCATGTTTGCACCAATGTCAAGGTCACCCTTCTTTCCGAGGTCGGTTAACATCGATTTAACCTCCGGATGCTCTTTAATTTTATTTTCAATCATCATTAAAGTGTGCCCGGTTTCATCAAGGTTGTATCCTTCCGGAAGTTCAACCTCAACGGAAATCTTGCCGTTATCTGTTATGGGCAAAAACTCAAAACCAAGTTGTGGAGCGAATATCATCATTGTTAAAATGAAGACGACAAATGAACCGACGATAACAGTCCAGCTAATAGGTTTACTTTTAAGAATTATCCTTAACCACCCGTCATATGTATTGATGAAAAAGTGTTCCATCTTTTCGATAGCTTTTGCAAGTCTGTTCTTTTCTTTTTGTTTCTCCGGCAGAATAAGAGAAGCAAGCAGAGGCGTTAATGTAAACGACATGATGAGTGAAAAGATTGTAGCAAACACAGCGGCAAGAGCAAGTTCAACAAGCCATTGCCCTATTAATGAACTCATGTTTGCAATCGGCAGGAATACCACAATGTTGGTTAATGTGGATGCCAGAACCGCAACGGTTACTTCGGATGTCCCTTTGAACGCTGCTTGCTTTGTGCCCATTCCCTGCTCTTTGTATCGGAAAATATTTTCGATTACAACCACCGAGTTTGCAACGAGCACACCGACAGACACAGACAGCCCCATAAGAGTCATCATGTTTAACGTTAAACCGAACATCTGCAAAAGAAGAAATGTTGAGATAATAGATGTCGGCATCGAAAGCGCAACAATGATTGTAGAGCGCAGATCGTGGAGGAAAAACAATAACACTAATGACGTAAAAAGAACACCAAGAAATACGTTACTCATTGTATCGTTTACAGAAGCCTTAACATAGTCCGAAACGTCATCCACTATTTCAACATTCATTCCCTGCGGCAGAGACGCTTGAATTTCGGGAAGTGAATTGCGGATAGCATCCGCTACTTTTACAACGTTACCGTCCGGACTTTTAACAACGCCAATTCTAATAACGTTTTCATCTCTAAGTTTAGTTTCGTTATTAAAATAAACTGCCCGCATTCTTATATCTTTACCGGCATCTTCCACCGTGGCAAACTGCCCGAGTTTTTTGGGTCCGAAAGGAGTTGGCACTTGAACATTTCGCATGGCATCGACATCATGAAATTCACCATCAAGGCGGACAGTATATTCCTGATCATTTTGTTTAAAGTAACCGCCGGGGATATTCATATTGTAAGCAGCTATAATCTGCATCAACTGTGGAAGCGAGATGTTGTTTTCGAAAGCAGAGCGGTTATCGAGCGTGACGCGAATTTCTCTCTCCTGTCCGCCGGTTAAATCAACTTTAGCAACGCCGGGCACTTGAGAAAAGCGGTCTTTTAATACTTTATCGGCGACTTCGTAAAGCTCTTTTAAATTTTGCTTACCGCTCAAAATTACCTGAACAACAGGAAACGCTTTGAAGTCAACCTTCTGCACAATTGGTGTATGCGCATCATCCGGAAGGTCGTTAATTATTTCATCTATTTTATCTTTAACTTCCTGATTAGCAAGGTTAACATTTTTGCTGAGTTTAAATTCCATAATAACAATTGAAAAACCGTCGAGCGAATAAGATTCAACTCTTTCAATTTCGCTAATTGTAGAAACGGTTTCCTCGATACGTTTACTTATCAGGGTTTCTATTTCTTTGGGACCAGCGCCGGGGTAAACTGTTGTAATCGTTACATAAGGTATTTCAACATCCGGCTGCAGGTTTAAGTTTAGTGAAAAATATGCTATTGCACCAAAGATGAGGAAAACTAAAAGCCCCATCGTGGTCATTATTGGTCTGTTTATTGATACTTTTGCAAGAAACATTTTTAAGTCCTCTTATTTAATCACTTTTACTTTTTTACCGTCTTTAAGCAGCGCTATACCCTGAGTGATAATTTTTTCGCCGGGTTTTAACCCGGTTTTAATTTCAAAATTAAGCCCGCTGTCATTTCCATTGCTTACATATCTTTTAACTGCCTTTTCGTTTTCTTCTATAAAAACATATGTGCCATGTTCGTCTTTATTGACAAGGCTTCGCGGGACAACTATTGCCTTCGGATTTTCATACGTTAATATTTTTATTTCGTTTGTAACGCCGCACATTAATTCACGCTTACTGTTGTCAAATTCCATTTCAACAGAAAAAGCTTGTTTGTATGGATCGCTTGACATTGCAACTTTTGTAACCCTTCCGTAATGCTGCTTACCGCCGCATTCCACAAAGGCTTTCATACCGCGTTTAATTTCTCTCACTTCACCGGAAGACGCCCAAACTTCGGCTTTAACTCTGCCCAATTGAGCAACGGTAAAAAGATGAGCCTCACTTTTTACATTGTCTCCCTCGCTGACCATAATGTCCACAATAGTTCCTGCAAAAGGAGACTGCACAAATAATAATTGACGCTGCGCATCAACATTTTGTTTGGCTACAAGATACTGAACCTCTGCCCCGTCAAAATTAGCCTGCGATGTTTCACCTGCTTCGAGAAGTTTTTTCATTCTCAAATAAGTTTTCTCCGCATTATCTAAAGCAGCTTTTGCCTGAATATATTGAAGTCCCGGATTGTCTTCCGCCATTTGCACAACAACCTGGTTTTGGGCAACGTTATCGCCAACCCGAAGGTTTATTTTTTCAATCTTACCTCCAAAAGCAGCGCCTTTTGTAGCTTCTTTAACTCCGCTTAAGCGGGCAAAGTAGCTGTAATATTTTTCAAAGGGTTGAAGTTTAACTACATCTAACTTAACAGGGATTCCTTCTTCTTCTCTAATTTGTTCTATACTTTTTGCTTCTTCTTCGGGTCCGCCGCCGCAGCCTGGTGAAAGAAAAAGTAAAGCTGTTAATATGGGCAATAAAAAAAATCTTTTTAATACCATTGGTTTATTCTCCTTAATGAGATGATAAATTAATTTTATTTTCATTGTTAATTCTTTTCAAAGATATTCATATAATCATCTATTGAGCCGCCGAGAAGCTGGTCGAGTTCCGATTTGGCAACAATATAATCGTAAACAGCCTGCAGTCTGTTTGTTCGAGCCTGGCGCAGCGCAATATCCGCATTTTCAATTTCGAGTTGATTGCCAGTGCCTTCTTTGTACCGGATAGTAGCAATTTCGTAGGCGCGTGTTGCAAGGTTTACATTGCGTTCCTGGGCTTCAACAAGAGCTTCAACTTTCTTTAGCTCATTTAATTTTTGCTTTACCTGCGAAGAAATAAAATCTTCAAACATTCCAATTTGATGTTCGGTTTGCTTAACTGCAATTTGAGACTGTTCGACTCGGTTTTTAGTTTGACCGCCCATAAACAGGTTAATTGAAAAAGTAACCCCAACCATTGCAGATGAATAGTTGTTGAATTTCAAATTATCACTTGAGCCTGCGTAAGAGTAATTAGCAAAGCCATAAAGCGAAGGCCAATATTCGGCAAGGTCTAAATCGATAAATGCTTCGTCAACATCTCTTTTAAGCTTCAGTGATTTTAAACTATAGTTTGTTTGAAGTGCGTGTTCCACAGTCTCACCAACAGAAGGGATAATGGAGGGTTCGTATTCAAACCCGCCAACCACATCAATATCTTCACTTTGTTCAACTCCCAAAATTATTTTAAAACCATCTTTGGCATTCTTCAAAGCGTTCTCCATTTGGAGAAGTGCGGGACGAATATTTTCAACGCGCACTTCTGCCTGAAGCAAATCAAACTCCGATACAAGTCCTTCTTTTTGATAAGCTTTTACGTTGTTCAAATTATTCCGTGCATTTAAGAAACTTAAGTTTGTTATCTCGTATAAGTTTTTTGTTAGAAGCACTCCGTAAAAAGCCTTTTTTACATTTAGAATTGTTTCCGAGACAATTCTCTTTAATTCTTCTTTTGACAGATCAACATAAATTTTAGAAGCGCCGATACCGTTAAATACGGCGGAGTTAAATAATGTTTGAGTTAGTTGTAACTTTGCTTCATAATTATTTGTTTGCGCAAATGATTGAAGCTTATTATCCATTGGTCTAAATTTACTGTTATCAACCGGTAGAACTCCTTCGTCGAAGAGTATCCCGTAGGTTGCATTTGTAAGCAAAGCTTCAAAATCGGGGAACGACATTTTGGGTTTTTGCAGAAAATGGGAAAAGTTAGCCGATACATCTACGCTTGGCAGAGCATAACCAAAAGCCTCATCAACAGCAGCTTCGGCTTTGGTAACATTTAGTGCAGCAATAATTATGTCGCGGTTATTCTTCAAAGCGGTGTTAATAGCTTCATCAAGCGTTAAAGTTTTTGTCTGTGCAAAAACCGAACCTTGAATTAAAAAAACAGCTACAAAAATGAAAAAGAGTATTAGTTTTTGTTTAAGGTATTTTTCCATGTTTTACCCGGAGTAAGATTTATAATTTATTATTGATTATTTATTATTTTCATCGCAAGAAGTTCTCTTAACTAATTACATTGTGAACAGAGCAATCTTTTATAATTGTTCCGAAATAAAAAAATTGCTTTTCCAGATAAATGAGATCTCATTAATAAAATAATCTTTTTAAGTGAACTCATCATCTTTTATTTATACTTTCTAAAATTTGTTCGGTATCAATCCCTGTTAAGATTTCACTTTCTTTCCAGAGTTTTTTTGCCGCCTCTTTATCTAACGAAGAAGAAGAGGAAGCCGCAATTTTGTTGTTGATGAAATATTTCCCGGTTACGTTTTTTGCCTCATCATTTGATGCAAGATAAAGAATCGTCTCGGCACCTTTTTCTGGAGATGAAAGAAAAGGTTTTGCAAGCCAATATAGAATCTTTCGCATCATCGAAGCATCGGGGTCGTTTTCAACAGCGTTGGTGGCAACAATTCCAGGATGAAGCGCATTTACATTTACAGGAAATCCTTTGAGTTTACTCGAAAGTTCATAAACAAAAAGAAGATCTGCAAGTTTAGCCCGGCATGCAGCGCACATACCGGTGTACCGTTTCTTCATCTGTAAATCATTAAAATTAATTTTGCCATGACGGTGATACTCGCCATTAACATTAATGATTTTTCCGCCGCCGTTTTTGGTAATTAAATCGAGTAAAAGATTTGTAAGTAAAAATCTCGAAAGATAATTTACCTGAAAAGTGGCTTCAATTCCGTCTTTAGTAACATGTCTTTTTGAGAAATAAGCGCCCGCATTATTGATCAGTATATCAATTTTTTTATGATGACTACGAATATTATCCGCGCATTCTTTGATAGATTCGAATGAAGACAGATAACAAAGTTGAATTTCAATATTTTTATTTCCGGTTAGAGTGATAATTTCTTTTAAAGCAGCTTCGCCCCGGAATCTGTTTCGCACTACAAGTATTATATTTGCTCCAAACCTCGCAAGCCCGACAGCCGCAGCTTTTCCGATGCCGGAGTTCCCGCCGGTTATAATACATGTTTTGTTTTTCAATAATTCCATTATCAAACTTCTAATTAAAATTCTGTTTCAATACCGTTGGAGGCAATTGAAATTTGAGAGTATCAAAAAAACCTTCTCAAATTCATCTCGCAAACAAAAGTTTTTTTAGCAGACTAATTTTTCTAAAAACCGGGAACAAAAATATGTTATAGTCAAGTTAAAGTCGTCCTTTTTTATGAGAACGGTCAGAGTTTGTTGTAGCGTCCGATGAGTTTGAACTCAGGATTGTCTCTTTTGATGATAGGCGGCAAAATTAGGTGATTAGATTTTTGAGCGATTATTTTTTTTAAGCATTTCCTGTTTGAATTGCGATGGGGTCTGTCCGGTATATTTTTTAAAAGCGTTATTAAAAGAAGATTTCGAGTTAAAGCCGGTCTCTTCACTAATCGCAAGAATTGTTAAAAGTTCTCCCCGTGGGTCGAGAAGGAGTTTTTTCGCTTCCTCAATCCGGTAGCTATTAATAAAATCGAAAAAGTTTTGTCCGATTTTGTCGTTTATAATTTGGGAGAGATGATGCGGTGAGATAGAAAGCCGGTCAGCTAATTTTTGAAGAGTAAGATCGCCTTCGAAGTAAGGTTTTTCTTCGGTCATTATTAAAAGCAATTCTTCTGAATGTTCATCTGCCCGTTCATCTGTAAGAGAGGATTTTTCATACTTCTTATTTTTGGGCGTTTCTTTTTCGGGCGGAAAAATTATTGGCTGCTGAAGTCCCCAAAATCCAAGTCCTACAATTATAATAGAGACGAGCACGGGAATTACTACAACATAAATCTGCACGAGATTAATACCGGCAAGAAAGAGAATACTGAAACATGCAATTAATCCAAAAACAAAAACAAATGCATTAATACCAAGATTTACCCAGCGGAGATTTATTTTATCAATTGACGATAAGCTGTTTTTAATTCGTTCTAAATGTTGTCTTAATAATATTTTTATATAGTATATGTAGATAAACAGGTGAATCATTTGAATGAAAATTATTACCGTACCCTCAACGTCAAATGATTGTGTAATAATTGAATTTACTTTTTCTTCACCATAAAAAGGCAAAGAAAATAGACGGTATATAATTAATGTGATTAAAGGGATAAGATGTAGATAGCACCGGCTCTTTAATTGAAAGTCCTTTTCGGTTAAAGCGCGAACGTAGTAATAAAACAGAGGTCCGAATAGAAAAATCACTGTGGAAGCGAATGCGCCATAAAACGGGTAACCTCCCACAAAACCGATCCTGGCATACTCAAAACCACTT
>Ga0210027_1002683_pt1 | contig 15066 bp, 8 predicted proteins | sample CryGeymeta201510_FD_183978 | JGI IMG/M metagenome (GOLD analysis project Ga0210027, IMG submission 183978) | Groundwater microbial communities from Crystal Geyser aquifers in Utah, USA - Crystal Geyser metaG 2015-10 (SPAdes) (version 2) | ecosystem: Environmental > Aquatic > Deep subsurface >...
CCCTGTTCGAGCAGCACAGGCGGAGTAACTTTATAAAGAACATCAACGTATTTGAAAAGCGGATCATCGGGAAGATGCTTCAAGCAAAAATCGCGTTGAGCAGTGTAGCGCGGGTCTGTTTTACGTAATACAGCATGACCGAATCCCGGTATAACCTGACCACCCTTCAGCGTATCCCAAACAAACTGACGCATCTCTTCTTCTGTAGGAATTTTACCTCCCATTTTTTCATATACTCCCTGCAGCCAGCTCAATACTTCCTGGTTAGCTAAACCATGCAATGGGCCTGCTAATCCATTTATCATTCCGGAGATTGAATAGTACATATCGGACAAAGCGCTTGCTATGAGATGACCGGTATGGGCAGAAACGTTTCCGCTTTCATGATCGCTGTGAAGAATAAAATAAAGGCGTGCAACATCATCATAAGGTTTTTTAATGCCCATCATGTGTGCAAAGTTACCTCCCATATCAAGGTTTGCATCCGGCTCAATAATATTACCGTCTTTATATTTTAAACGATAAATAAATGATGCAATTCTTGGGAGACGTGCAAGCAGGTTCATTGCGTCTTCGTAGGTTGGATCCCAATAATCCATTTTATTTATGCCTTCGTTGTAATGCTTAACGTATTCAGATTCTTTCTGCATTGAAACTACTGCTGCAGATAACATTGCCATCGGGTGAGAATCTTTAGGCATTGCTTTTAACACATCAAAAACATAGGATGGAACATTCTGCCGTTTTTTAAACTCTTCAACAACTTCGAGTGCTTGCGCTTCTGTTGGCACATCGCCGGTTAACAGAAGATAAAAGAAACCTTCGACATAAGGCATTTCGCTGCCGGGTACTTTAGGAAGACGTTCAAGCGTTTCGGGAATTGTGAAGCCACGAAACCGAATTCCTTCAAAAGGGTCAAGATATGATATATCTGTTGTGAGGCATTTTACACTTCGGGCGCCTCCGATACATTGCCCGATAGTTACTTCGCCAATTTTAACATCACCATACTCTTTGATAAGCCTGGTCGTTCTCGGTCGCCATTCTTCTATTTTTTTTAATAAGTTTTGTTTTATAGTGGACATCGAAACCTCCAAATGTATTTTTAAAAGGTATAAAATTTAGAATTTAATTAATTGCAGATAGTGTCCGATAGGTTTTGGTAGAATAGGAGTTTTTGGCATCACTTCAATTACCCTTCCTATGGTCGTAACCGCAACTGAATTGCAATTAGCAATTACCAAATTTAAAATAAGCAAAAAAAAATAAATTAATTACTAAATCATTTCTATTTTTTAAATATTTTAACTGATTATTTTTGAGTTTCCGCTATGTCAATATTTGCTAATCGGCTAATAATAGCATACAGAGGCATGGTTGAGCAATGGTTTCCCCATTCAACAGTTGTAAGTGAAAGAGCGATAGGATGATAAAAGGAGAATTAATTTTTGTAAATTAAAACAGAAATTTTTAATCTTTTATAAATAATCCAGGTTGACTACGAGCAAAGTCGGGATTTATTTTTTGCCGTTAATTACACTAATTGTTGCTAATTCTTTTGGGAAATTATTTTTAGAAATTAGTGACAATTAGTAAAATTCGTGGCATTACTCTCGATTTTTCTTAACCCGATCAACTTGTGTAAATAAAATAAATCTTCTTAAACTTAAATAGATGATATGATTTCTAAAGCAAAATTTTATATAGATAAGCTCGGTTTAACGACACACCCCGAAGGCGGATACTTCAAAGAAGTTTACCGTTCTGCAGAAACGATTGACAATGCCCATTTGCCGGATAGGTACACTGGGGAAAGAAATTTTTCTACATCAATCTATTTTTTGCTGGAAGGTGAACAAACATCTTCATTTCATAAACTTGCCTCGGATGAGTTGTGGCATTTTTATGACGGATGCGGCGTAAAAATTTTCATCATTGAAGAAAATGGAGAATTGTCCGTTGTTACGCTGGGAAAAGATATTGAAAGCAATATGAGACTTCAATGTGTTATACCGGCAGGCTGCTGGTTTGGTGCGGAGATCGTTGATAAAAAATCATTTGCATTAGTTGGCTGTACGGTAGCTCCCGGCTTCGATTTTAATGATTTTGTATTATCAAAAATAGATGAATTAGTCCGTGCATATCCACAGCATACGTTACTAATTGATAGGTTGAATAGGAAGAAAACTTTTAAATAAAATTTAGACAAATATTATTTTCAAAAAAATTTTTTCCCGCTTAAAATTAAGACGAGAATTCGGAGCGACTAAAATCAATTGTAGACTGCTTTTCTTTTTAAGTTACAAAACATTTTAGAAGGACTAATGCAAGACTTTAATCGGAGTTTACCCGATATTTTTGTGTTCAAAAAAAAATACCTTAAATCCTAAGTAAATAAGTAATAAATTTCACCCGTAATAAAAAGAGGTTAGTTGTTTTGTTGAAATTATAATAGTTTTTGTCTAATTTTTTCACGCAAATTAAAAACTTTTATTAGGAGAACTATCGATATATTTATACAGCTTTTATAGTTTATTAAATTTCACATTAGGGTTAATATTAAACGAAATAATTTAAACCTGGTAAATGAGAGCTTGAGATTAATTTCTGTTTGCTCTTTACTTTTTTTCGCGGCTGTAAATTTAGGATTTAGTTCTCCTGAGAAAACAGAACTCAACCGGGACATCTGGCTGCAGGTATTGTTACGTTATCAATCCGGCTTATTACCGGCTGATAACCTACAATCATCCCAAATAGGGGATCCATCCGGATTCCAACTACCGCTGAATGCGTTTCAAAAGAACAGCAACGTTCCTGCTTTACCCGATTCTATTTTGGGCATGGAAGATTCTACCTTCAACGCTAATCCCGATTCGCTTTTTTCACCCGCAGATACTACAGGATTAATAGATTCAGTTAAATTTGATCCCCGCTCGTTAGACTCTACTGCACGTCTCAAGTATTTCAAACACCAAAGAAAAGACAAAGTTTATCTTACACTCGGCAGAAAAAAAGAATCTAAATTTTTTGTACCGCTTTCCGAAAACACACGTAAAAGAGTTATTACAATTGATTCGACCGGAAAATTTGTTGAGATAAAAGAACTCATTGCAGGGAAACAAGCCAAAATACTTTTATCACTTCCAATAGAAGAATATTTAGCTGCAAGGGTAAAATTAAAAGAAAGAGAGATGTGGGAAAAACTTGGATATGAATATAAGTTAACGAGTAACGAGAGAGACCTCGGTTCTTTAATAAGAGATATAACTGATTTTGAAATCCCCCTGCCGAGCGTGGGTGTGTTAAGTATTTTTGGAGAACCAAAAATTACATTAAAGATTGGCGGAGCGGTAGATATTCACGGCGCCTGGCGTAATGAAACTACCGAGGGCGTCACCGCCTCCAGGCTTGGCAATACGAGGAATGAACCGGACTTCAAACAGCAGGTTCAAATAAATGTTAACGGAACTATTGGTGACAAACTTAATATAAATGCCGATTGGAATACCGAACGAACATTCGAATATGAAAACCAGTTGAAGATTGTATACACCGGTTATGAAGATGAAATCATTCAAAAGATTGAAGCCGGTAACGTTTCACTTCAAACATCGCCGTTAGTTGGAGGTAGCGAAGCGTTATTCGGTCTTAAAGCATTATTTAAACTTGGACCATTATCCTTGACTACTTTAGCAAGCCAGAAAAAAGGCGAGATTAAAGAGGTATCGGTTGAAGGTGGAACAACCGCACAAGAATTTAACATCAGGGCTTTTGATTATTCAACGAGGCATTTTTTCCTTGATACTATTTATGCTTCAGAAACATTAAATCTTTTTAAGAATTATTATTCAAATCCAACTCCTCAAGTGAGTTACGGTTACAAAGTAATAGATATTGAAGTGTGGAAATCAATTAGCACTGTCGGGCGCGATCCATCCAAAGAAAGAAATGCTAATGTTTATATAAACCTTGATCCTGTGCCCTCTGGAAGCCAGTATGCCGCATCATTTCGCGAAGACATAACTCCCCAGCCTGGTAAAACCGAGACGGCAAGATTTTTACTTTTAGAGAGAGATGTTGATTATAGTCTCCACGAAGAAACGGGATATATCTCTTTTAATACACAGATAAATGATAACGATATTATTGCAGTTGCTTACCGGCGTGGGCAGGCGGGTTCCCCAACTGATCAAACATTTGGTGAATTTTTAGCAACTGCTCAAACCGATTCTCAAAGGCTTGTTCTCAAACTTGTTAAGCCAAGAGGATTACAGCCTCCTTCTCAATCGCCGGACTACGCACAGGCGTGGAAGCTTCTACTCAAAAACATATATCCTCTCGGCGGAAGAGATATTAAACTGGAAGGTTTTGAGTTCGATATAAAAAGAGAAATTGAAGGACAGGACCCTGTTATTGAACTTGGCGGGGTAAGATTTCTTTCTGCATTTGGACTTGATAAAACGGACGCTAGCGGCGCGAGTTCTCAACCGGATGGTGAATTTGATTATCGACCGGGTTTAACAATTTTTACAACCACCGGTGAAATTATTTTTCCTACTTTACAGCCTTTCGGAAATGATATTCCCCAAAATATTCCACAAGCCGATTCATTAAAGTATTCGGCCATTTATAATTTATCAAAAACTTTTGCGCAGCAGCAAAAGACGAACGATAAATGGGTTCTCTCAGGTAAATATTCCGGAAGCGCATCTTCAACTTATCAATTGGGATTTAATATAGTTGAGAACTCTGTTAAAGTTAGGTTAAACGGAAGGGAATTAACTGCGGGCGCTGATTATGTGGTTGATTATAATATCGGTCAGCTTACTATTCGAAATGATGCGGCGCTTGTACCCGGTGCAGATTTAAAAATTACTTATGAACAGAATGACTTATTTCAACTTGCTTCAAAAACGTTACTCGGCGCAAGAGGTGTTTTCGATTTCTCTAAAAAAACTAAGCTTGGTTTTTCAATTCTCAATCTTAATCAACAAACTTTAAGTGATAAAGTTCGAATTGGTGAAGAGCCATTGAGCAACACAATATACGGAATTGATTTCGCTACTCAAGCTGATCTTCCTTTTTTAACAAAATTGCTCGATAATGTTATTTCTACAAGACAGATGTCCTCATTCTCCATAACCGGCGAGTATGCTTATATTGATCCTGATCCGAATACGAAGAAAAGTACAATTGCTTCTGACAAAGGGCGCAGCATAGCATACATCGATGATTTTGAGGGAGCAAAGAAAATTATTCCTGTTGGAGTTTCGTACACACAGTGGAAAGATATTTCTCCTCCCGAAGGAATTGCTTCAATGACGGGGAAGTCTTTTGAACAAATGATGCCATTCAAAGCAAAGAGTTTTTGGTTTTCAATTACGCCATCAGGCGTGAATGTTAAGGATATCTGGCCTAAAAAATCTGCAGCTAAACAGGACCAGGATGTTTCAATAATGGACCTGGTTTATCTCCCGTTAGATAGGGGCAGCTTCAATTATAAAAGCCAGCAAAACCTCTCGGAAAACTGGGGCGGTATAATGAAAGTTCTATCTTCAACAGCAAGTAACCTTGTTGAAGAGAATGTTGAGTTTGTTGAATTTTGGCTTCAAATAAAAAACGCTCCGGATAACACTAAAATGTATCTCGACCTTGGTAGAATAAGTGAAGATGTAATTCCAAACCGAAACCTTGACACAGAGGATAAAGACTTAAATGATGCCATCGACACTGAAGGGAAGGAAGATACTGGACTTGATGGAATACCCAATGCGCTTGAGAATGATCCCGCAACAAATCCGAATATTACAGAGCCAACCGGTTTTCCAGATCCAAGCAATGATAATTTTGCATTCAACCGTTCCGGAAGTGTAAAAATTTCAGATTATTATAATATTAATGGCACTGAAGGAAATGCTATATTAACCGATATCGGTCGTTTACCGGATACAGAAGACTTAAATCGAAATGGTAATTTGGATCTTGTTAACAGTTATTTTCGCTATGAAATATCTCTTGATACAAATCGTCTTTCTAATCCATTTATAAAAGGCGGAGGAGACAATGAAGGCTGGTACTTATTTAGAATACCTCTAAAAGACACAACCAATAAAGTTGGCAGCCCAACTCTTACTAACGTAGAATTTATAAGATTGTTTTTAGCAGATGTTGTTGATACAGTGCATCTTAAATTTGCCGAGTTTAACCTTGTTGGAAGTCAGTGGGAAAAAGTTCGCCGCGAAGATACATTAATGGCGGTCTCGGTGGTTAACCTTGAAGATAATCCGTTCTATACAATCCCGCCCGGTGTGCAGCAAGAGAGAGACCGCTCGCGTCCGGATGAAGAAGTTTTACGAAACGAGCAATCACTTAATCTTATTGTTAATGGAATTCCCGAAGGATATTCAAGAGAAGCGGTTCGATATTTGCCGCGCCCGCTTGATGTATTTAACTACAAAGAGATGAAATTATTTATTCACGGCGATGAAAATACTGGACCCAATTCAGTCAGCGGATATAACGAACAAATTAATGCCGAAGTTTATTTCCGTTTCGGCGGCGACACTCTAAACTATTACGAATATCGTCAACCGGTTCGTTCGGGTTGGAACGAGATAAGTATTGTATTTGATAAATTAACAGATTAAACAACAACGGGGAGATACAGCAACCGGTATTTATAAAGTTGCTGTCGAAGGTTTGGATGGACATTTTTATCAGATTAGAGGTAATCCAACATTAACCTCTGTAAAATTTTTAATGGTTGGCATTAAGAATGTTCAAACCGGGCAGGTACTGGGGAACGAAATTTTTGGCGAAGTTTGGGTGAACGAACTTCGTGTTATCGGGGCTGATGATTCACCCGGCTGGGCTTATAGTGTCGCTACATCATTGAAGATGGCGGATCTGCTGACCGTTAATTTTAATATGAGTCAGACAAATCCATATTTTCATAAACTTGCTGATAGATTTGGCAGCAGAGTTGAGTCGAGAAACTGGAGCACTTCAGCCGAATTAGACGTTGTGAAATTATTGCCATTCAATCTTCCGGAGAGCGCTTTAAAAGTAAATTATTCTCACACAGAATCGGTGGGCAAACCGCTTTATCGTCCGGGTACTGATATAAAAGTTGAAGAAGCTGCTCGTCAACTTGATCTGGCAAGTAAATCGGATTCTTTAAAACAAACAATTACCAAAACAGGCGAACAAATAATTTCGGAATCACAAACAGTTTCAATAAGTGATTCATGGTCAGCCTCAAGTATTAAACTTAAAATTCCTTCTACCTATTGGCTCATCCGGGACACATGGAATGCGATGACATTTGGGTTTAATTTCAATCGCTCGTTCAGCCGTAATCCCACTGTGCTTGCAAATAAAAGCTGGGTGTGGAATGCTAACATGAATTATGCGTTAAATCTTAGCCCGGATTATTTCTTCTATCCGGCTAACATTCCGGTTATCGGTTCCGTGTTTGCTTTATTCTCCGATTACCGCAACGCGAAAGTATATTTTACACCGCAAACATTTTCTTTTAATGCAACCGCTAAAAGAAATAGAAATACAAACCTAACACGCCCGCAGCGTAATTCGGAGTCGATAGAAATTGTTAACCGCGATTTTGTTACAACACGCGGATTTAACTTTGCCTGGAGAATGACGGAAGGTGGTTTATTAAATCTTACAACCAATTATAGTGTTAATATAAATTCTTCCTTAACTCATCTCGAAGTAGACAGCATCGGAAGCAGAGGGGTTCAAAGACCTGAAAACGATATATGGAAAGATATTTTCGGCGGAGTATTTTTTGGCAGAGATTATCAGTACCAACAAACACTCGATTTCAGAACTGCGCCCCGTCTTCCATCTTTGTGGGATTTATCGAAGCATTTCAGTATTACAGCCGGGTATTCTGTTAATTATCAGTGGCAGTTTGATTTTAGACAGCAAGAGCTTGGAAGAAGCGCGGGCTTTGCCTCTAAATCGACAGTTGGTTTAACATTAAGATGGAAAAATTTATTTGCTCCTCTCTTTGCCGGTATTGATCAAGAGACTGAAACAAAGCAGGATGAAGGTACAGGCACGCCAACCAGGGGAAGAACTCGCGGCTTTGAGAACAGACAGCAAGATACAAAGCGGCAGCAAATTGAGCCTTTGCCAAACCTGGGTGACAGTTTGATCGTAATAACAGATTCAATAGCAGTTTCAGATTCGTTGAGTATAGCCGATTCATTAGCGGTAACCGATAGTCTATTGATTGACATTAAACCAAAAAAGAATGCGCTCAAAACTGCACTTCTGTATATGAGGTCAGCAGCTAAATTTATTTTATTTGATTACGATAACTTTACGTTTAATTTTTCCTCCGACAACAACCTATCCAAATCCGGTATTCGAGGTGAAGGAACCGGGTTAAAAAATTTCTGGGGTTTTACATTTAACGATAACAACGGACCTACCCGCGCATTCATGGTTGGCTTAGGCACGGACGTTGGGAGACGAGCGCCCGGTGGAAACCTTCAGGATGTTTTCTCTCAAAAAAATAGTTTCGACTTTAAAACTTCCCGTCCTCTTTGGGGGGGAGCTAAAGTTGATCTTACATGGAAAATCGGATGGTCGTTAAGCAAAACTACTTCAATAATTTCTGATGCGGACGGCAACCTTACTGTTCAAAGTATAACTGCAAGCGGAACTTTAAATAGATCATTTCTTTCGCTTCCGCCAACATTAATATTCAGCGTATTTAAAAGCGGTATTAAAAAAGTTAGTGAATTGTATGATCCCGAAGCTGAGGATCAGGCGGCAAATCTAAGTGCGGCTTTTGTGGAAGGATTTGAAACATTCCCGATATTTGGAAGACTCGGTTTCTTGAAAGATGTTGCCAAATATATTCCGCGCCCAAACTGGCGCTTTACCTGGGATGGATTAGAAAATTTCTTTTTGTTCAAAACCGTTGCTAAAAAAGTAACGCTCGATCATGCATATACATCGGGATATACGGAAGGCTGGCGATTAAGCCCCGACGGTAAACAGCAAATTCAAACTCAAAAAGTTGAATATGGATTTTCACCTCTTGCCGGTTTAAATATTACCTTCGGCGAGCTTTGGGGAGGAAACATAATAGGCAGCTTTAAATACGGCGTGCGCTCAAATTACGATCTCGGTTTATCAACAAAAAATATAACCGAGACATTTGCAAAAGACATCGGTATCACTGCCGGATTCTCTAAATCTGGATTTGAAATTCCCTTGTTTGGCGTGTCATTAAAAAATGATATTGAATTTAGTTTTTCATATACAAGCACGCAAAACTCGGAAATTATTTTTGATATGAACAACTTCACAGAAGAAGGTAAGCCTCAAAACGGAACAACTCGTGTTACGCTTGAGCCGAGAGTAAAATATACAATCAGTTCTAAAGTAACACTTTCCATTTTTTATAGAAGATCCACCGTAGTGCCCGAAGGCGCCTCGCGAATACCGCCGACAACTACCAACGAAGCCGGATTGGATGTACATATTGCGATTCAAGGGAATTAATGATTAAAAGGAATTATTGTTCAGTAAACAAAATTTAATAATTCCAGTTTTTGTTTTTTTTAATGATGAAGGTAAACGATGATGAAACCTAATAAAATTTTATGGGTTGATGATGAGATTGAGCTGCTGCGTTCGCATATTATTTTTTTAAGCGAAAAAGGTTATGAAGTTGATACTGTTACTAACGGCGAAGATGCGATCAATTCTGTTAAAGAAAAAGATTATGATTTAATCTTCCTCGATGAAATGATGGCGGGGATGGGAGGACTTGAAACCCTCGCTCAAATTAAAGAGATAAATGCTAATATCCCTGTTGTTATGATTACCAAAAGTGAAGAAGAAACTTTGATGGATGAAGCCATAGGCGGAAAGCTAAAGGATTATTTAACTAAACCTGTTAATCCAAGCCAGGTGCTTCTCGTTTGTAAAAAAATACTTGAAGGTAAAAAGATCACAGGGCAATATGCCGCAAAAGATTACCTGCAGGATTTTAACGAAATTTCGATGCAGCTACTTAACAACCTCGATTACGCTGAATGGACGGATATCTATTTAAAACTTACAAATTGGGATGTTGAACTTGATCAGCACTCTGGCATCGGTTTGCGGCAAACGCTAAATGATCAAAAGAAAGAGGCGAACAAAGAGTTTAGTAAGTTTGTAGAAAAAAATTATCGAAACTGGATCAAAAATCCAGATGATATTGAATCGCCTGTGCTATCTCCTAAAATATTTGATAAATATGTAACTCCAATTGTTAAAGATGAAAAATCAAAAGTTTTCTTTTTTGTCATTGACTGTCTGCGGCTTGATCAATGGCTGATAATGGAAAAACACTTACTCGAATATTTCAAAATCACAAAAGATTATTATTATTCAATTCTTCCTACAGCTACACCTTATGCCCGCAATTCATTGTTTGCCGGACTTTATCCATCGGAGATTGAAAAATATTATCCCGATATTTGGCGCGGAAAAGATGAAAACAGTATGAATAAATATGAGAAAGAATTACTGCAGCTTTATCTCGACCGTAAAAAGATTAAACTTCGCAACGAGTTGAAGTATATTAAAATTATCGATCCCGACGTAGGACGAAATTTTGAGCAGAATATTTTAAGTTATCAGAATACTCACCTAAATGCTGTTGTTGTAAATTTTCTTGACATGATTGCGCACGGACGATCTGACTCCGACATTCTTAAAGAAATTGCGCCCGACGAACCTGCTTATAGATCACTTACTAATAGCTGGTTTACACATTCATCATTGCTGAATACTTTCAAAGCGATTGCCAACATAAAAAATGTAAAAGTAGTTGTAACTACCGATCACGGCAGCATTCGGGCGATGCGTGGTGCTAAGGTTTTAGGCGATAGGGAAGCTTCTACAAATTTACGTTTTAAATATGGGCGCAATTTAAAAGTTGATGATAAACACGCTGTGTATGTTAAAAATGCAGATGAGTATGGGCTTCCGCGTATGGGTATGATAGTAAATTACATTATTGCAAAAGAAGATTATTATTTTGTTTACCCCACAGATTATCATAAGTTTTTAACATATTACAAAGACACGTTTCAGCATGGCGGCATTTCGATGGAAGAAATGATTCTGCCTGTTATTACTATGGAACCGAAATAATGCTTTTGCCGTTTGCAAAAATAATCCGCTCGGAAGAAGAAACTATAAAAATAGCCGGGAATTTTGCAAGGCTTTTAAAACCCGGAGATGTTGTTATATTAACCGGCAATCTTGGTTCTGGCAAAACTTTTTTTGTTCGATATGCAGTGAAGCAGTTTGGTATTGATTCAGTTAGCAGTCCCACGTTTGCGATTGTTAATGAGTACGACGGCAGCATGAAAATATATCATTTCGATTTTTACCGGATAAAAAATTTAATGATTATCTTAACGACAGCGAAGCAGTGTCATTTATTGAATGGGGCGAAATGTTCCCCGAAATGCTTCCCGGTACAAGGTATGAAGTTGATATAATTTTATACGAGAACTTATCCCGCGCTATTGCTATAAAAAAAAACAAACCAATAAAAATTGCAATCAGAAAATAATATAAATGGATTTATCCAAACCAATTTTATCGATCGAAACCTCCGGAATTTTGTGCGGGGTTTCAGTTTATTTTGATGATGGTAAATATTTCACAGTTAATATTCACCAAAAAAATGTTCATGCCGAAAAGCTTTTTGAGTGCATTGACTCGGTTATCACTTCAGCATCTATAAGTTTAGATGACCTTTGCGCCATTGCTATTTCAGCAGGTCCGGGTTCATTTACAGGGCTAAGAATTGGAATGTCTGCTACAAAAGGATTAGCCTTTGGCTCCCATTTACCTATTATTCCGGTTCCAACATTCGATGCTCTTGCTCTTCAAATATCTTCATACCTACCAGATGGAACTGAGTTTTTCATTGCCAATAAGGTAAATGTTGAAGAGATATATTTTGCGAAGTTTAAAGTTATCGGTAATAGTTATATATTTGCCGAAGGTTTGAAAATTATACATAGAGAAGAACTATTAAGCAAAGTCGGAGATCAATTAACATTCGGTACTGCTTGTATAAATTACGACTGTAAAAACTTTAAACCGAACGTCTCAATGCCAGATCCATTTTATGTTGCTAAATGGAGCAAGTTGTTTGGACAAGATAAAGTTCTTATTGATTATGATTATTTAGAACCTAATTACTTAAAAAATTTTATTATAATGGAGCGAAAAAATGTTTAATAAGATATTCGTTTTTATTCTTTGTCTTTCATTCACTTCCTTTGCTCAGTTGATGGGACCAAAAGCCGCCAGCCAGCAAATGGATTACGATTTTGGAAATGTTGTGGAAGGGAAAGTTGTTGATCATTATTTTGTCGTTACAAATAATGGCGGTGATATTTTGAAAATCACAAATGTACGCGCTTCTTGCGGATGTACAGCCGCAAAACCTGAGAAGGATGAATTAAAACCAGGAGAATCAACTAAAATTAATTTTAAATTTAACTCTGCAGGCAGGCTCGGTCACCAGGAAAAATATGTTTACGTAAACACGAACGATCCGGATAATCGCGAAATGAAATTTAAGTTTTATGGCACTATTGTTCAGTCAGAAGTAATAAAAAAAACTGATCAACCAAGAATTTATTTTAAAGAAACACAACACGACTTTGGAGTTGTTAAAGAAGGGAACTCATACAATTATACTTTTTCTTTTAAGAACACAGGCAAAGCAACTCTAAAAATAAAAGACATTAAAACCTCCTGTGGATGCACGGCTGCATTGATAAGCAGTAAAGAAATTAAACCCGGCACTGAAGGCACTTTGAAAATTGAACTTGATACAAAGAACCGTATCGGGCGAATGAGCCGAACAATTACTGTTGAATCTAATGACCCTGAAGAACCAAATAAGATTTTAACAATCTTTGCCGAACCTAAAAAAGTGACGAACTAATGGCATGGTTTTCAAGAAATAAAGAAAACATTTCACCCGACACTCAAAAAAAAGAATTGCCGGACGGGCAGTGGGAGAAATGTCCCGACTGCGGCGAGATCATCCACAAGAAACAGCTTGGTAATAATCTGTGGACATGTATAAAGTGTAATTATCATTTTCGGATTGGCAGCGCTGAATATATTAACATCTTGCTTGATGAAGGTTCCTTTAAGGAACTTGATAAGAAGATGCGTTCTGCCGACCCGCTTGAATTTACAGACACAAAAAAATATTCTGAACGTATTCAAGCAACCATAAAAAAATTGGGACTGAATGATGCAGTTAGAACAGGCACCGGTAAAATAAATAACATGGATGTTGCATTTGGCTGCATGGATTTTAAGTTTATCGGCGGCAGCATGGGTTCGGTTGTAGGAGAAAAATTAGCCCGATTAATTGATAAAGCAGTTAAGAATAAAATTCCTCTCATAATTATTTCTCAAAGCGGCGGCGCACGAATGATGGAGGGGGCTTTTTCGTTAATGCAAATGGCTAAAACGTCGGCGCGATTAACAAGACTGCACGAAGCAAAGATTCCCTATATTTCAGTTTTGACAGACCCTACTACAGGCGGCACTACGGCAAGCTATGCAATGCTTGGCGATATTCACATAGCCGAACCAAGAGCTTTAATCGGGTTTGCGGGTCCGCGTGTAATTAAACAAACTATCGGCAAAGATTTACCGGAAGGATTTCAGCGAAGTGAATTTTTGCTCGAACATGGTTTTGTTGATATTGTAAGTCATCGAAAAGAATTAAAAAATAATATTTATAACGTATTAAGTTTGATGTCTTGAGGTTTATATCGAAACTTTAACCACTGTTTCGGAAGTTCATTCGCTAGTAAAAAAAATAAAAAAGAAAGGGAAGAGTATCGGTTTTGTGCCAACGATGGGTTACTTGCACGATGGACATTTATCTTTGATCCGCGCTTCAAAAAACAAAGCGGATGTTACAATTGCTTCAATATTTGTAAACCCCTCACAGTTCGCGCCTAATGAAGATCTCAATCGTTATCCGAGGGACCTCGAGCGTGACAAGCAATTGCTTGAATTGGAAGGCACAGATTATTTGTTTAATCCCACCGACAAAGAAATTTATCCGGATGATTTTCAAACTTATATTAATGTGGATAGGATCACTCAAAAACTTGAGGGTGCAATAAGACCGGGACACTTTCGCGGCGTTACTACCATAGTTTCAATATTGTTTAATTGTATGCAGCCAGATTATTCATTCTTCGGACAAAAAGACGCCCAGCAAGCAGCGGTTATAGAGCAGATGGTTATTGATTTGAAGTATGCAATTGAAGTAATAGTTTGTCCAATAAGACGGGAAGCCGATGGACTTGCAATGAGTTCGCGGAATATATTTTTAAATAAGCAAGACAGACAGAAAGCATTAACTCTTCATAAAGCTTTAACTGTCGGGGTAAAAAGTTTTCAAACCGGCGAACGAAATTCTTCCAAATTAATTAGCAAAATGAGTAAAGTATTTGACGAGGAAAATATTCAGTTTGATTACCTCACAATAGTTGAGGCAACCACATTTAGCGATGTTGATAAACTAACTTCCCCCGGAGAGTATTATTTCCTTACCGCTGCAAAAATTGGTGTTACAAGATTAATTGATAATGAGTTAGTACAAGTAAAAAGCTGAAAGTAACCCAATGTTCAGCAGGTAGAATTAAAATGCATCAAATCATTTAATTTAAATTAAGTTCGGTATAGCAAACCAACCCTTACTTCGGAAGCGGCAATTATTTATTTTCAATTCTTGCCCAAGTGTCCCTCAGCGGAACGGTTCTATTAAAAACGAGTTTTCCCGGAAAAGAATCTATAATATCTGCACAAAAATAACCGAGCCGCTCAAATTGAAATTTGTCGCCTGCAATTGCCGTTTTCATAAAAGGCTCAAGTTTGCATTCTTTTAATATTGTAAGAGAATTTGGATTGATAAAAGATTTAAAATCTATCTCTTTATCATCCGAGGGATTTTCCACAGTAAACAAACGATCGTAC
>Ga0210027_1002698_pt1 | contig 14998 bp, 7 predicted proteins | sample CryGeymeta201510_FD_183978 | JGI IMG/M metagenome (GOLD analysis project Ga0210027, IMG submission 183978) | Groundwater microbial communities from Crystal Geyser aquifers in Utah, USA - Crystal Geyser metaG 2015-10 (SPAdes) (version 2) | ecosystem: Environmental > Aquatic > Deep subsurface >...
ACATAAAGCACCCTGGCTCGACGAGTTGGCTTGCCGTCATGTAGCAGGTCCTTCTGATTGGACACACACGGAATCCACGCGGCGACGAGATCATCGGGTGCCAATCGCCTGAGCAGATGGTTCCACAGCTCCCTGAGCGAGCTCAGTATGTGCCTTGCCCGGTCGGCATTGTTACCATACAGGGCATCCCGAGCGCCGATGTACGGCCGAGCGAGCCCTGGATCGACCTGCTGCAGAAGAGCGATGCAGCCCGATGTTTCCAGCTCAGCTTCTGCGACAAGCTGAATTTCGGTTTCGGCCTCGTCCTCATCCCGTTCATCCCAGGGGCGAAGGGTTTCGAGCGCGAAGCTGGTGGTGTAGATTTCACGGGTGGCCCCAGGCAAAACGAAGGCAGGCAGACGCGTGATGTCCGAGATCTCCCGCAGTGACTCTGCCAAACTCCCATACGAGGCAGCCGCGTGAGCTATCGAGCTTTCCAGTCCCGAGATGACCGGCATCTCGATCTGGAACCGACTCTTTATGGCCTCGAAATCGATGCCCGCCATGAGCCGTTCTGTGGCTGTAAGTCGCAGGGAGGTATCACACAGGGCCAGCTTGGCAGAGGCCTGAAGCTGTGAAAGGTGCGAGAAGTCGTGCTGGATGGGCTTGATTGTATCAAGCCATGACTGATGTGTAGCCGTAAGGCTCTCGGCAATGCGGCTTGTTGCGGTGGGCTGCTTTATCAGCTCCTGCCAGTGTTGATTGGCACTTGCAATCTCCTGTATCCGGGTCATGGCTCCAGACATTTCGAGGGCGCGACTGATTTCCAACTGCTGACGACGGATGGGTTCCAGCGTGCGTTCCATTTGCTCGATTACGCTCAGATAGGACGGCTTAGCCAACCGGTTGATGGCCTCCATGTCCTGATGGAGCTTGGCGAGAGCAGATTTTGCAGTTTTCAAATTGTCTGACATATAACCACGATTTGTTGATTGCGTTTCCCGTTACATGAGTTCATTCATTCGCTCCTGGAAATATCTTGGGTATTTTTCCATCACCGCATTGGCTCCGTCCCGGTCTTTTTTCAGCGCCTTCACGAGATCCTTCATCTGGGTCGCTGCCAGGTTCAAGGATGCAGCGAGGTCCTGAGATATGACTCGGTCCGAAAAGCCAAGCTCGTAAAGGGCAATGGTGGTTTCCGTGGGCAGACCATATTTCAGGCGCTTTTGGAAAAGCTGCAGACGATTGATCGGGTCGCCTGTTCCTTCGCGGTCCAGCATTTCTACAAATTCACACAATGCACTCACAAGAAGAGCTCCATCATAGGCAAGCCCGCCCTCGCAAATATCAATGATATTTTCGATTTTGACTTTCCTCGGCCTCTTTCCTTTACCGAGCTTGCATTTATTTTTGTCGGCAATTCGGAAAAGCTCATGAAATGGGGTCCCTGAAATCCACTTCTTCGCAATTTCTTCCAGGATGTCCTTCTTGTCGAACTTATTGAAAGCTCTGTTGTGTATATGCTCCGTTATTAACGGCCATATGAGGGCAATAACTTCGTCTCCATTTTGGGCGGCAATAAGTTCATCAGCGTTATTTTGTACCCATCCCTCAATCGCCTTGGCATCGTTGACACCATATAATGTTTTACCAAATGCTTTCCGCCGGTTAGCGTCAGTAATATTTTCAGATATGTTTTCAGCTAGAAGCTTGAACAATTCTTGAATCTGCTCCCGTTTCTCATCATCAGCTAAGAAGTACGCCAATGTCTGTTCCGCGAGATCAGCAATGTCTTCTTCCATCAGCCCATTATCAACAGCATCCCAGTTGGAGAGAAGAAAGCCTTCGATGGAAGCGAGAGTCAGGCTGAAAAATTCGAATTGCGGTTTCATCGCATCGACCGTGAACCCGTTTCCACCGTGTTGTTTAGCAATCTTGCCAATAATTTCATTCAGGGAATCCCACCCGGCTATATGAGCTTTGGCAAAAGACAGGATGTCCCATGTCAGCGTATGATTCTTTTTGTCCTTTGACTTGGTGCGGTCATTCCGAATAGCCAGAGGGATCAGTTGAAAGAGGCTGCTTGCGCATTCCTCTGACTTGGTTGGATCAAGCAGCTCCTTGACTATATCCCACCGCCAGCCGTCTTTTCGGTTGCGTCGCTTGTCATACACAATCGGGTCTGCAAACAGAATGCTGCCTTCAGTATGCATACCGGCGCGACCCGCTCGGCCAATGAGGTTATGAAAATCCCGAACCTTGATGCGCTCCATGCCCTGGTAGACACTGGTAACAATGAGGTATCTGATTGGAAGATTTACGCCCTGCGCCAGTGTGGAGGTGCAAACAACGAACCGCACGAGGTTTTCACGCATAGCGTGTTCCACTGAAAGGCGGATGCCATGTGGTGTATTGCCGTGATGAGAAAATATGCCGTGCTCGGCACTCATTGAAGCCGATGCTTCAGTTCCAAGATTCGCAACATGGAGGTAATGGAGCCGTGCAACCTCCCTTCGGTCTGAGAATTCTTGTGGGAGTGGAAGCGGAACACCACGATCAATGAATTCCACCGCTTTTTCACAGATGCTTGTCGCTGTTGATTTTTTGCCACAGAAGATGGCGATGCTTCCATTAGGGGCCAGTTTTATACCGAGATAGAGTGCAATGGCCTGGCCATCGTCTTTCTCTGGAAAGTGGCGATCTTTCTGCTCTCTGCCTCTTCTCCCGAGATTGAATCTTTCAATCACCCTCGGAACGAAAAACTCGTTTTGTTCGGCGTCACGGCTGTCGACGTACTCGATTCTTCCCAACTGATCGAGCCAGCTCGCGAACCCGACTGACCTGAAAGTCGGAATCAGGGTTGTGCCTTCGACGACATTAGGCTCGCCGTTCAGCCATTCTCCGACGGCCTCGGCATTGCTGATGACCGCTGAGATCAGCACCTTCTGGGTTCCTTCGGGAATCATGGAGCGCAGTGATGTTAGGAGCAGCTCGTATGTGATGCCTCGTGTGCCGCTGTCAAACTGGTGGCCTTCATCAAAGACCAGCAACCCAACGTGGCCAGCCAGCTCCGGCGCGTGCCGAAGGACGTAGACCAGCTTCTCGGGGGTTACAACCAGGATCTGTTGGTGCCCCAGGAGTTCGGCAATCTCGAAGTCGGTCTGTAGGGCATCGGATAATTCATCCACCTTGGTAGGTTCGTTGTGGAATGCCTCGACAAGGCTGTTCTTGATCTCATGGCACAGCGCCCTGAACGGGGCGATGATGATGGCCAGTGCTACGCGGTCAGCCAGAAACGCGCTTCGAAGTATCAGTTCCGTTGCCTTCGTTTTGCCAGCGCTAGTGGGCATTTGAACGATGGCAGACTCGCCTTTGAGAACATCAGCCTTGCCCAAAAGGTGTTGCGCAGGCCAGAGTTCCTTGATGAACGAATCCTTTTGCAGCGCATGGAGCCATTTGTCGCGGGGTAGCCCGGAATATGATGGTAGGGCTTTCCAAGCGGAATTTTCGAGTTTTTTCCTCAGAACGGCCGCGATCACATCACCAAAGAGAAGCTGCCTGGGCGTGCCGAATTCATAGACGGCGTCCCTCAGCTTCGTAGCCAAATCGAGAAGATTTTCTTCGCCATTCCCATCCTCGAAAAACTGGAGAATCCATCTTGAAATCCCGTCGATGAATCCGCCAAAGGGTCCCTCAGTTCCATCAAAATAGGTTCCCAGATCGGCCTGCAACAACCAGAGCAACAGGTCTTCCAAACCATCGCCATCCAGATCCGGGCAGTCGCCATCGATGCGCTTCGCCAATACCGACGCGCTTCCGGGAAGCTCGCACAGGTAATAGGAGGCGGAGCCAAGAAGCACAAGGTATGGATCAAGTGTCTCATTCAGCTTTGATTGGAGATAGGAATCAAAAAAGCGGGCAGAAAAAAGCAGATTGGTTCTCAGCTCCAAGAGGGAACCTGCTGAATCTGGCTCTTCCCGGCTGATAGCGGCGGCAAGGTCGCCCAGCAGGCCAATCGAGATGGTGAAGAGCTTGGCCGGATCTTGGGTGATTTTGATGTGATGCTCTTCCGGAACACTGTACTCGAGCATCTTGGCCTTTGACCGTGTAACACCAAGTAGGAGTTGGGATTTCTGTTCAGGCCTCATCCGCAGCCCTCCTGTAGAGCTCGTGGACGAGTGCCATCATCTGATCCCCTTTGATGACCACTAACGCAAGGTCACCTGAATGCGGATGAGAGGAGGCATCGGTCGAGGATGTCAGGTGGCTGTCAAAAAGCGGATTCTCAAAAAGCGCGACAGCTCCATAAACTTCCTTGTATGGGTGATCTACTTCGTTCTGAAAACGCTCGATCTTTTCGGCATCATCAAGCTCATTGCGGCCATGCAACCTTTGCTTGATGGCATTTAAAGACTCCGCCTTCCTGGTGATGTCCTTTGCCGAACCATCGACTGCATCTTGAAGTCGTGCTGTTGGCTTCTTTCCCGAGAACTGTGCCTTCGCTTCAAAGATCGCCAGCTTATCCTTCGAAGAGGATTTGCCATCCTTGACGATATGAAAACCGATGATGTCACTGCCTTTTGTCGATTCATTCCGGATGGTTTTGTCACCGTAGCGAGTGCGTGGAACCCAGTAGCCGTTCAGATATTCAAGAAAATCGGCTACCAGCACTTCGCCGAAATCGCCAGCGCGAATGCTGGGGCCTGGTGCAGCTTTGGGGTCAGGAAACTTTATGCTGTTGAGATATTCCGAGCGAGAGCATTTGTACCCTCTGCGCCAATAATCGATTTCGCTGTCAAAGCAATAGTGATTTCGAAAGTGTTTCGCCCATGATGAGAGCACATCGTCGTCGTCCTGATGTTGGAACTCCCAGACCTCCACCTCCTTGCCGTCGGTAGTCTTAAGTCGTTCGCCAGTGTTGACGAGCCATTTAGTGTGCTTCGATGTCCAAGGCATCCTAAATATTTCCTATCCAAAATTGGCCAGCGTTCATCGTTGGCATACCCCTGCCATCCACTCGATTGCCCCATCAACATCGAAATACCTTCTCCCATAAGCCAAATCACGTAGTTCCTTTGGGATGAGAGGGTCATGCTTTTCAACAATCGTATCTGGTACTTGACGGGATAGCTCCTCCGATGTTGGATACTCGTCATGGACGATTGCTCGTACAGATCTATAAAAGGTATCGAGGGTGCAATTCCTTATGTCAATGACGCCACCAAAACAATCCGCAGCCAAACCTGCACGACGAAGCAGAACGGTTATTGTGGTGGTGATTTGATCGCCACACCATGGAAGGACGTGAACCGTACCTCCTATTTGTATCAAGCTGGTGCTCTCTAACCCCAACGAGTGGAAACAATCTATGCCTTCAGACAGCGTCTCCTTGGCTGTCTTGTCCAAATAAATCGGCATAGCTTTGTCGATGTAAACACGGCGCATTTCTTGTCTCACGATATCGTGGACAGATTGTCCGTCGCCTCCAAATTTAGGAGGTCTGCCGCCAGTAGCTCTTTTTAACGCAATAACTTTCTTGTCCGAGTTAATGTCCAGCACCTCCCAACGCTTGCCAGCAAATATGATTAGCTGCCCAACAACAAGCGGCTTATCTATTGGAACAGTGCCTATTACTCGCGCTTCGCATTCAAGGCGGTATTCTTCCGGAGTATTGAAAGCGGTATAAAAGTTATAGTTTTCAACGAGTCTCTCGCCTCTTACTCCTAAAACGAGTTGTCCATCCCGCATTTGTGTTATTAAATTATGTTCGCCGAGAGCCTTTAATAAGCCAACGTAAATTTGTTGATCAACCAAACAAAAAGGTCCCGTTTCACACAACAAAGACCATAATTGATTTGCGCGAACACCCCCATACTGACCAATTACTGATAACGTTTGCTGAACAAGGGTGGAAAGATGGTATTGGTTGCCTGGAGCTGGCTCACACCATTTTTTAAGAAGTAGGTTTATCATTGCGATGCATTGCACCGTTTCCACGCGGAGCCTATCTAAAAGGTGGCTCTTTACTGTAATCTCATCTTCAGGGATGAAAAGTCGCAATATTGCCGCGTCACCTCGGCGACCAGAGCGACCAAGACGCTGGCGTAAGCTCGCCACAGAATGGGGTGCTGTTACTTGGGCGATTGAATCCACACTTCCGATATCAATACCCAACTCCAGGGTCATGGTACAGACCGCAGAAGTTGGTAAGTTGTCTTCCTGGAGTCGCGCCTCAAGGCTCTCCCGAATCTCCTTGGAAAGGCTACCGTGGTGGGGGAAGAATTCGTTTGGCACACCATTCTTTTCGCAAAAGTCCGATAGGGTCGCGGCGATCTCTTCTGTACGCCCGCGACTATTAGCAAAAATCAGATGCGATTTTCCGCGCAAAATTTTATAAAGGTCGTCGACTATCTCTTCAAATCCAGTGGTCGATTCCTCGTTTTCACTGCCTTTGTTAAGATAGCCTCTTAGTTGAATTTTCAGATCTGAGTGAGATGTACTTGATTCAATAATTTTGTATGGGTAGTTTTTTGTTGAAGGTCTCAAGAAACGTGCTACCTGTTCCATATCGCCCAAAGTGGCACTAAGGGCAATCCTTGGAACAATCCGGCCAAGCATGAATTCGATACGGTGCATAAGAGACTGTAGTTGGCAGCCCCGCTCCGTGCCTAGAAAAGCATGGAACTCATCTATAATAATGTGGCTTATCGATGAGAAACCCTTACTGCACCAACCGGCCTGATTCAGCAATAAGGATTCCAGCGATTCAGGCGTGATCAAAATTATGCCACTGGGACTTTTCTTTTGTTTGTCTTTAACGGAACGGAGCACATCCCCATGCCATGGTGTTACAGGGAAACATAGAATTTCACTAAGGCTTCGAAGTCTGCGGAATTGATCGTTTATCAATGCCTTTAGTGGGCTGATATATAAAATTCCGACTCCATCCGGTTTTGTTTCAGTGATACGAGAGCAAGCAGGAAGGAAAGCTGCTTCCGTCTTTCCTGCTGCGGTTGACGCACTGATAATAACATCACAGTTTGCTTTTAGAATTGGCTCAATTGCACGTTCTTGAATGTCTCTGAGCGCAGTCCAGTTCTGTGTCCAAATCCAACGCTGAACATCTTTGTGTAATAAATTGAACCCAATGGACTCGCTCATTCTGGACCTCAAAGTTGAAAAGTGGCCAATTCGTCATCGCTGTCCACATCAATTCCAGGCATATCCGTATTGTGCTCCTCCTCCAAATGCACTTTTTCAATCAGCTGGTTCCAGCGAAGATCTGCGTTTTGGTCAAGGACCGCCAAAAGATCAACGAACACCTTAATAGTATTCCGAGGTGTTCGGAAATATGCATCCCCAATTCGATTTGAGCAATGAGCTAAAAATGCCGTTAGAGCTTCATCAGGGAGAAGATATTTGTTCTCGTCTCCAGAAGCATAAACGTGCCGGAGATTTCTCAATAGAATAAGCAACTCTTCCGGTGCCAGGTTGGCAAGATGTAATGTTGGAGAGGAATAATCGATGACTCCTGCGGAACGGGCAAATGAATTTTCAGCCAAACGCGAATGCAGTGCCTCATAGCTATAGAGCCCTTTTCTTGGGTCAAGAAGAAAATCGGGTGTGCCCCCCAAGAGAAACCCGATGTGCTCCGCACTGCCTTGTAAACAGTCATTTAGAATTCGAAGTATCTGCTCATAATTTGAGACTCTAGCTTTCTGGCTGGAAAGCTTGTAAAGATTTACCATTTCGTCAAGATTGACAAGAAGCCCGTTATACCCGGCTTGACGAACAAATAGACTTAGAAGTTTGAAGTGGTCATAAACGCTGCCATCATCGACTATAGTCCGCACTCCTAATGAGTTCCTTGCATCAGTCTTTGTTGTAATTTCCCCACGCAACCAACGCACGGCATCCGATTTGAGCTGTTCATTGTCCTGCTCGTATCCCTCCCAGTACGCGCCTATTACTTTTGCAAAATCGTACCCGCCGACAAGCTCAGACAAATGACTTAGTTGTTCCTCAATAATCTCTGTCACAGATTTGCCGGTGGCGTCGGCTTGTTTTCTAGCTTCTGTGATAAATCGTTCGACTACGCTAGTGAGGGCATTCCCCTCTGGCTTTGTCCTGGTTGAAAGATTTCGTACCAGTTCGGCATACAGGTTGCGGGCTTGCCCTCCAGTGGCATGCAGTCTTCTGTCCGGGGAAAGGTCGGCATGGATTGTTACCAACCCCTTCTCGAGGGCGATTGTCCGAATCAGCTGCAGGAAAAAACTTTTTCCAGAACCGAATTCGCCTATTATGAATCGAATTGATGAACCTCCATCAGAGATCCGCTCTATATCTTTAAGAAGAGCCTCTACCTCTCGAGCTCGCCCAACTTGAATGTGTTGCAGCCCTGTCCGTGGAGTTACGCCAGCACGCAAAGATTGAATTATGGCGTCACGCTCCCGGGGACGAAGTTGTTGCTTATTGTTATTGGACATTTACTATCTCCCTCGCAAGATTTACATCGACAAAGACCGGATCGCCGTCATCAATCAAAGGCGCATTTGCATTGTCAAAAGACCATTCGTTAAGCACTTCCATTGCGCCATCAACCATTAAGCCAAGCTCCTTACACAGATCGTGTATCGAGCTACGTTCCCAAGTTTCTTGTTCTAACAGACGATGGAAGAAGTTTTGGTGCGCTTTGTCCAGGGCAGCCAAAGGATTCTCCGATGGGGAGAGAGTCGTGATGATATCGTTTTCGGCCTGATCTTCTTGGTCTGAAAAAATCCCTTCCAGCACACCCTTAACTTGACGTGTCTCTTCTGTACGAATTCGGATCAACTCCTCATTCAAGCTAAAGCCCTTCGGTTTTACAGGTTCAACGGTAGGCGTTGGAATAGAAAAAGCTGGCTCGGTATCTCGTAAACCGACGGTTACTGGTTCATTTGCGGCCGCCAAGGTATGGAGGTCGCTTGTAACTTGCTCCTTATTCAGGCCGAGAGTCGAGTAGAGTTTTTCTAGATGCTTGACTTCCTTCGGGTCGATTCGTCCATCCGCAAAGGCAACTGAGATCAATATGTGACTGATTGCCGTTTTTTCAGCTGTACTGACCTCGGTAAGTCGCTGCTTGATGCCTGCTGTTCCTTGCGGTGTATTGAGGCACCACTGAAGTAACGCAAGCAAGGAATCCTTCTCTATTTGAGTTAAGTCACGATTTTCATTCACTAGACTTTGCAGTGTCGCTTCCTCTGCCGGAGAAAGATCGTCGTCAATTTGGCTAACCATTGCACCAAGCCGAAGAATGGTGCCAAGTGTCCGATATTCCCGGGATGGACGGAAATCTATGCCATGCCCATTTGGGAAAATAGCTACCTTGCCATCGAGATTTGGCTTTATGTTATGGAATCGAATATCGGGTGCTATCCCAAAACCCATTCCTTCAACTAAAGCGGCTAGATTTTCCGATTCCTTTTTACCGATCTGTAGAGGTGACTTCTCGCCAAAGCACTTATACAAGCTTTCCACCGATATGAGTCCCACGCCATTTGTACATACTTGAGCAAGTTGCGATTTGGCTTTTTGGGCCGCCGGAGACTGATTCATTAATTCTTTAGGTAGCAAAGCCAGTGCTGCGAGTGAGTTTGGATCGTTATCCTTGCGCCCAAGAAATCTGCTGTATGGGTCCAAGTCAATTGTGCATTCCTCAACTAATGAACTTAGCTTTTTCAGAGGTGCAGTAAGAATGAAGGGATTTGGCAAATCTGGAACCTTAAGTTTCAGATCTCCTCTGATAGATGAACTCGCGGCACGGTATTCAAGTTTCAAGGGCGTTTTGTTTGGCTTAACAATTAACCCCTCCCCAAACTGATGTTTATAGCGACGGGAAAATAGTTCTTTGAACTCTTTTGCGCAGCGTCGCGCTGGGGTTCTCAGTCCAAATTCTGGATGAAGTATTATCCATTGGAGGGCTACATCAGAAGGTATTGGTTTTCCTGCTGCGACATATTTTGCCAAGACAACCTGAAATGGCTCCGAACAATATCTGTCGTTAAAATCAAGGTAACCAGGAACAGGTTTGTCGCTCTGATAAAGTACCCATTCCATAGCGAGAAGATTGCTTGCATAACCACGAAAAGAGCGATTCCCGCCATAAACCTTCAGCAGGCGATTGACCTCTTGAACTATTTCGGCCCGTTCGGCAGCAGGAACGGAACCTTTTTGGCCATCAACGAATAACCTTCGCTCCAACCCGTAAAAAAACAGAAATACATAACCCATATTTGCCTCAGGCTCAGAACGACCGCCTGTCAACCACTTTAAATAGGCCCCACGGCATCTTGGCGATATACGAGCGTACTGCGGCCAGTAACTCATTTCATCACCACCATCCCAAGGTTCCGCTGGTGACACTTTGAGCTTGGGATTAATAAGGCAAGCATCGTTGTCATAACCACTGGTATCCAGCAGAGTCTCACCGACATAAATCAGTCCGCCTGTAATGTCGTAGCCCTGCACACTGACACTCTGACCGGCGCTATACCACTTTGCTGGCTTACCGCTGGGTCGTTCATAACGCTCGGAATCAACGTATCGACTTGGCCCCGAGACCTCAAATCGGACTGTGACTTCGGGTCTAACCGGGGGCTTTTTGCTGGAGGACGCACCCTTAACGACCCGATAAATCACATAAACGATGATTATTCCAATGATTATTTCCATATGCATTCCCCGTGGTTAGCCGCCAGCACCAAGCTTGTGCTTCACATCAACATCAAAGTTCTCGGCATTTATCTTAGATGTGAGACGGTCGTTATTCAAAACTCGAAGGACGGTTTCAATGTCGTCTTCGGTGACAAGTAGTTTTCCGTCAGGTGAGTATTGAATTCCCCAGCCATCTTCTTCGCTTACCTTTTTCAGGCTGGTCAAAAAGTTGGGGTCTTTGTAGTAGCCCGCTTTTTTGACTTGGGACAGCCTTCTCAGGTGACGAAGATTATTCCCAACCAGATCGGATACCGCAGCCGCATTTTCAAATAGCCCAAGTGAAGAGAACTCTTTGACGATTTCGTCACGGTTCCGCTCCATGCCTTCTCGAAAATTCAATGCGGTTTCGAAGTTCTTCTTGTCTGCGATAAAAATAATGCCGTCATAAGTGAAGAAATCGACCTTGCCATCGATACGGAAAATCTCCTGCTCTCCAAGGTCTACCAGCATATTATTCTGAAACACCATATTGATTAGCTGCATCACCTTTTTGGTGGTCCACCCCTCAGAAACGCGGCGAGCAGAAAAGAGAGGAGGCTGATCCTTGATGTCCAGGCGAGCGATATAAAGCCAGGAACCCAGCAGTGCTTCGTACTGGTCTACTGTCGGAGGGTCTTCACCATCTTGGAGAGTTTGAAGAATGGCTTGTAAATCCGTATCAGCGGTCGGCAAGCCAAGCAGGTTGTCATCCAAGTCGGCCGTGTTGAAATCATACTCAATCGCTACATTGGACTTCTTGATTTTTCCTGAAGTTATGCCTCTCAGCTTTTTTCTGAGTGGCTCGTCAACATTGACATGGGAAATGTCATATTTCGCACTACGCTGGATAAGCTTGCGCTTGACGACAAAGAAAGAAACCGAGGCGCTGTCCCAGTCAATTGTTTTGATCGTATCGAGTGTTTTTTTTAGCTCGTCCATGTTCACACCTCTGGGTTGCGCTCAGTTACGACATATAGCTGCTCAGATATTTCAACGATTCGACAGCGTTCGTTTTTTCGAAGGCGGGGACCCTTTACCAAAAAGAAATCCTCGCACTCATTGCCATTCCGTTCGTAATGAACGTCATAGATGTTGTACCCCATCACGGCCAGCACCGGATTGATGAAAATATTGTGGGTTTTCATGGTGAGCCAGTACATGATGAACATGAAAAAACCGAAGCTGAGCAACAGCTTCAGATTGCCGAGATCCATAACAAAAAAGGAAATCATGTATGGAATGCTGTAATTGATAAGTTCCCCGGAGCGATTGGAAACCGACTTTACGCTTATCGGGGGCGAAGAACTCTTGAGATAACGAACTGCCACCCAAAGGAGAACACAGGACAGAAGGGATAGTCCCAGGATGGGCCAAACAATCTCTGGGTGCATAACCTCTTTTTTGGCAAAATCGAAGTCCTGAATCAAAAAGATTATGGAGAGCGGCGAGTATGCACTCAGAAAAATCAGTAGGGACGACGCGAACCTTAGCTTCATGGTTGTACCTCCCATATCTCACAGGTGGTAGCGTGCAGTGCCGTTCCAGCCTGCTGCAAAACCTGCGTGGCGGCCGTTTTAACGTCCATGGCTCGCCCCCGTTGCGGATTGTTCGGCCTGTTGCTGATAGGTCACGCCGAAGATGGTGTCACCCAGCCACTTCTTGAACGACGGGTTATCGCTGAACTGTTTGAATAACTCGGTGTGGTCGGCCAACAGCTCGATCATGACCCGCTGGAGCGCGGCGTCATGTTCGATTCGGGCGGTTTTCTTGTCGTTGTTTTTCATGGCGTTCTGGTAGGCCACATCGGCACCTACCTTGGCAGGTATCTCTTCGGCGATGACCTTGCGGATTTTGTCTCCATCCTTCCACGCAATATTGCCGAACTGGTCGTTGAACGTCTTGATGATGTTGCTCAGTTGGTCCAGCTCTGGTTCCGGTTTGCGCCCGCCGCCACTGGTGGGCACGGGGCCTATTTCAGCATCCTGGTCCGCAAGGCCAACCTTCAGGCTGGTTTTAACCTCGACACGGTAGCTGTCCATGTCTATGGCTTCCAGGATGCCCCGGGACAGATCCTCTTCTTTGGGCGCAGGGAGTTTGGGAATCAGGAAATTTAGGAAGATCGACAGTTTCTCCCAGGCTGCATTCGAGAACGGCAGGATGGACGATAGAAAGCCGTAAGTTCGAGTGAAAGCCTTGGATTTACCCTTGAAATCCACCTGTCCGTCTTCGTCGAGATCGGCGTTGTAGGTGGCCACGCAGGCGTCCAGGATCGGGTCGAGCTTGTCGCGGTCCGCTCCGTTCAGGTAGAGCCCCACCAGATCGTCGATTTGCGCCTGCGAATAGACCTGGTAGCCGTCCAGATCCGATTTCAGGTCGTGCAGCTTGTTGGGGTCGGTCTCGTCACTGAGGATGGTGGTGCGGTAATAGGGCTCGAACGACTTCTGGATGATTTCCGAGTCGTTATAGAAATCCAAGACAAAGGTATCGTGCTTTTTCGGGTGGGCGCGATTAAGGCGTGAAAGCGTCTGTACCGCCTTTATGCTTGAAAGCGCCTTGTCCACGTACATCGTGTGAAGTAATGGCTCGTCATAGCCGGTCTGGAATTTGTCGGCAACGATCAGAAAGCGGTACGGGTCCTGCTGGATTTTGTCAGTAATTTGGCTGCTCGGGAATCCATTCAGCGTTGCCTCCGTGACCTTCTTGCCGCCAAACTCGTGTTCGCCGGAAAAGGCCACGATGGGCGCATACGGGCTCTTGCGCTCCCTGAGATAATCCTTGAAAGCGTGGAAATACTGGATGGCCCGCACGATGCCGTTGGTGATGACCATGGCCCGGGCCTGACCACCGATCTTGCGATGACCGATGACCTGGGCGTGGAAGTGGTCCACCATGATCTCGGCCTTCTCGCGAATGGCGTGCTCGTGAGATTCCACATAGCGGCGCAGTTTTTTCTGGGCTTTGTTGGCGTCGAAGAGCGGGTCGTCCTCCACCGTCTTGGCCAGGCGGTAATAGCTCTCCACCGGGGTGTAGTTCTTCAGCACATCAAGGATGAAGCCCTCCTGGATGGCCTGCTTCATGGTGTAGCTGTGGAACGGGTGGTGCTTCACCGTGCCGTCGGGCTGCGGGTCCGGCTCGCCGAAAATCTCCAGGGTCTTGTTCTTGGGGGTCGCTGTGAAGGCAAAATAGCTGGCGTTGGTCACCATCTTCCGGCCTTCCATGATCTTGTTGATCTTGTCCTCGACCGTCTCTTCCCCCTCGTCATCAGAGCCGCCGTAGGGCGCGGTCTCTTCCAGCACACGGTTCATGGCGGCGGTGGTCTTGCCGCCCTGGCTGGAATGGGCCTCGTCGATAATAATGGCGAACTTGCTCTGGCGGTGTTCGTCGCCGATCTCATCGAGGATGAACGGGAACTTCTGCACCGTGGTGATGATGATTTTCTTCCCGGCTTTGAGGAACTTGCGCAGGTCGCCGGAGTGTTCGGCATGGCCGACGGTGGCAGAGACCTGGGCGAACTGCTTGATGGTGTCGCGGATCTGCTTGTCGAGCACCCGTCGGTCGGTGACCACGATGACCGAATCGAACAACGCCTTGCTCTCGTGTTCCAGCCCCACGAGCTGGTGCGCCAGCCAGGCTATGGAGTTACTCTTGCCGCTGCCCGCCGAGTGCTGGATCAGGTAGCGCCTGCCAATCCCCGTCTCCCGGGCATTCGCCAACAACATGCGCACCACCTTCAACTGGTGGTAGCGGGGGAAGATCTGCTTGTACCTTTTCCTGCCGGTCTTCTCGTCCTTTTCCTCCACCACCTGGGCGTAGTTTTCCAGGATATCGGTCAACCCCTCTTTGGAGAGGGTCTCCTTCCACAGGTAATCGGTGGCGAGCCCATGAGGGTTCGGCGGATTGCCAGCGCCGTCGTTGTAGCCTTTGTCGAAGGGCAGAAACCACGAGCCCTTGCCCTTGAGGTGGGTACAGAAACGCACCTCGTGATCGTCCACGGCAAAATGGACGACGCAACGGCCGAACTGAAACAGCAGCTCCTTCGGGTCGCGGTCGCGCTGGTACTGCTGTACGGCATCGAGCACCGTCTGCTTGGTGAGCTTATTTTTGAGTTCGAAGGTGGCGATGGGCAGGCCGTTGATGAATACGGCCATGTCGAGAGAGAGCGCGGTCTCGTTGCGGCTGTAGCGAAGCTGGCGGGTGACGCTGAAGATGTTGGCCGCGAACCGTTCGGCCGCCTTCACGTTGCCTGGCGTCGGCGTGCCGTAGAAAAGGTCCACATGGGCCGGGCCGT
>Ga0210027_1002713_pt1 | contig 14932 bp, 8 predicted proteins | sample CryGeymeta201510_FD_183978 | JGI IMG/M metagenome (GOLD analysis project Ga0210027, IMG submission 183978) | Groundwater microbial communities from Crystal Geyser aquifers in Utah, USA - Crystal Geyser metaG 2015-10 (SPAdes) (version 2) | ecosystem: Environmental > Aquatic > Deep subsurface >...
AAGTTGAAGGAGGGGTGTTTCGAGCTGATCGAGGGGCCGCGTGAGGCGACCCCTCGCCCCTCGGTGAACATCTTCCTGACCTCCCTAGCCGAAGAAAAAGGGGAGGACGCCATTGGGGTGATCCTTTCCGGCACCGGCAGCGATGGCGCCTCGGGGCTGCGCGACATCAAAGCGGCGGGGGGGTACACCTTCGCCCAGGATCCGCAAACGGCGAAGTACAACGGGATGCCCCAGTCGGCCATCGACACCGGCTGCGTCGACTGGGTGTTGCCCCCAGAGGGTATTGCCGAAGAGATCGCCATCGTCGCCCGTTCCCATGGGACGGTGGCGGTGGCCGACAAACCCCCCATTGCGGCAACCACCCTAAAAAAGCTGCTGATGAAGGTTAAGCAGCAAACCCGCATCGATTTTTCGGGCTACAAAGAGGGGACGTTGTGGCGACGCATCGAACGGCGCATGGCCGCCACCCACGTCTACAACCTGGACAGCTACTTGGAGTTGATCGAAAGCAACCCCGAAGAGCTGGACCACCTGGGCAAAGACATCCTGATTTCGGTGACCGCCTTCTTCCGCGATCCCGAAGCGTTTGCGGCGTTGCGGGCCCAGTTGCGTGCCGTCATTCAGGGCAAGCGGATCGGCGATGAAATCCGCATCTGGGTTCCGGCCTGCGCCACCGGAGAAGAGGCCTACACCCTGGCCATTTTGCTGGCCGAAACCCTAGGCCCCAGTCTGGCGCAGTTTCGGGTGCAGATTTTTGCCACCGACATCGACACCAACGCCTTGACCATTGCCCGCAAGGGCTCCTACGCCGAAAGCGCCCTGGTCGATCTGGAACCGGGGTTGGCGATGCGGTATTTCCAGAAGGTGGGCAACCGCCTAGAGGTCTCCCGCCTGCTGCGCGACATGGTGGTGGTGGCCCGCCAAGATCTGGTCCAAGACCCCCCCTTCCTGCGGCTGGATTTGGTCAGTTGCCGCAACATGCTCATCTACCTGCAAAACGAGTTGCAGGCCAAGGTGTTGGCCACCTTCCACTACAGCCTCAACCCCAACGCCCTGCTGTTTTTGGGCAAGTCGGAGGGGATTTTCCAGCAGGAGGGGCTCTTCGATGTGGTCGACAAATCGGCCCGCATCTACCGGCGCTGCGCCGGGGAATCGCGCCTGACCGTATCGGCCTTTCGTTTGCCCGATGTGGGGGAGCGCTCCCCCCCCAAAATGGTGGCCGACTCCGAAACCCGCCTTCTGGAAGAGGCGGTGCGCCATTACGTCCCGGCCACGGTATTGATCAGCAGCAATTTCGACATCCTGCACATCCATGGCAACGTCACGCCCTACCTGGCGGTGATGCCGGGTAAACCCAACTTCAACCTGCAACACCTGCTGCACCGGGATCTGCGGGCCGACCTGCAACTGCTGCAACATCACGCCGAACACAAGCAGGAATCTTCGTTTGGGCGCCCCCATACCCTGAAGGTGGGCCAAGAGACCCACGAGGTCCGTCTGGCGGTGCATCCCCTGGATCGCGGTGGGATCAGCCCCCTGTTTTTGGTGTGTTTCGAAGAGTTGCCCCTCGTTGGAACGGCGTCGGGGGATGGGGAAACCCCCGACGCCCACTCCGATGCCGGGCGCAATGTGCGAGAACTGGAGGAGGAGCTGATTTCGACCCGGGAGCGGTTGCAAACGGTGATCGAAGAGCTGGAGACCTCCAACGAAGAGATGCAGGCGCTCAACGAAGAGGTGGTGGCGGCCAACGAAGAATTGCAGTCCTCCAACGAAGAGCTGGAGGCGGCCAACGAAGAATTGCAATCCACCAACGAAGAGATGACCACGGTCAACGAGGAATTGCAGGTGCGCTCCGGGGAATTGGCCGATTTGCTCAACGACCTGGAAAACATTCAAAACTGCGTTGGTTTCCCCATCATGGTGTGCAACTCCAATCTAGAATTGGTCCGCTTCAACAGTCCGGCGGCAGCGTTGTTTTCGTTGTCGAACGCCTCGATTCGGCAATCCCTGGCGGGCATTAAACTCCCGCCGGGAATGCAAGACTTTACCGGGAAAATCCGCGCGGCAATTACCGATAACCGCAGCAGCGAAACCCACGTGTTTTCCAACGAGCGCCACTACCTGCTGCACGTCTCCCCCTACGAAACCAAGGCACGCAACCATCGCGGGGCGATTGTGGTGTTGCTCGACCATACGGACCGTCTGGTGGCCGAACGGGATGTGCGTAAAAACCGGGAAATCCTGCTGGCGATCATGAACAACTCAACCTCCATCATCGGGTTAAAAGATTTGGGGGGTCGGTACGAATTTGTGAACCAGAAGTTTGAGAAATTCTTCGATCTGAAGGCGCAGGATGTTCTTGGCAAAACCGACGCCCAGATTTTCTCTAGAAAAATCGCCGATGATTTCCGCACCAAAGAGCTTGAGGTTGTGCGTTTACGTGAGCCGATGGAGTTTGAAGATCAACTCACCTTGTCGGTTGATCGGGAGCGGTTTCTGCATTCCATCCGCTTCCCGCTGCTGAGTGAAGACGGGGTGGTCTACAGCATTTGCACCCAGGCGGTGGACGTGACCGAACACAAACACGCCGAGGATCAACTGCGTTTGGCGGCGCGGGTGTTTGATCGGGCGGGGGAGGGGATTGTGGTCACCGATGCCCACCAGAAGATTTTGACCGTCAATGCCGCCTTCACCCAGGTGACCGGTTATACCGCTGAGGAGGTGATCGGGCGCAGCCCCCGGTTGCTGTCGTCCGGCAAACACGATGCCGCCTTTTACCAAGGATTGTGGCTACACCTGAACGCTCATGGCTGGTGGCAGGGGGAGATCTGGAACCGGCGCAAAGGGGGGCAGGTGTACCCCGAGTGGCTCACCATCAACGTGGTGAATGACCCCGAGGGGAACGTCATCAACTACGTGGGGATTTTCAGCGACATCTCGGTGGTTAAGGAGTCTCAGCGCAAGGTTGAGTTTTTGGCCACCCACGACGAACTGACCGAATTGCCCAACCGCGCTTTGTTCATGGACCGCCTACATCAGGCCATCGCCCACGCGCAACGGGCCGAAAACACCTTCGCCATCCTGTTCATCGACCTGGACAACTTCAAAATCATCAACGATTCCCTGGGGCACGCGGCGGGCGATACCCTGCTGAAAGAGATCGCCCTTCGGCTGCGTGGTTGTGTGCGGGTGGGGGATACGGTGGCCCGCTTCGGCGGGGATGAATTTGCCCTGTTGATCGAAGACTCCAGTGCGGCCGAGGCCGAAATGACCGCCCACCGTATTGCCGATGCCATGCTGCGCCCCTATTCCATTGGGCGGCAGAATGTTTTTCCGGGGGCCAGCGTGGGCATTTGCCTCTACCCCGATGACGGCCAGGACCCCGAGACCCTGTTGAAAAACGCCGACAGCGCCATGTACCAAGCCAAGGATGGGGGTAAACGTTCCCACCACTTCTTCACCGATGAACTCAAGCGGGTGGCCGACGAGCGGCTGCGGCTTGAAACCGATCTGCGCAGCGCCATTGAGCACAACGAGCTGCACCTGGTCTACCAACCTCAGTTGGATGTGGCCCGGGGAAACCTGATTGGGGTGGAGGCGTTGGCGCGGTGGCAGCATCCTCGCGACGGCCTGATTCCCCCGGCTAAGTTCATCCCCTTGGCCGAAAAGGCCGGCATCATCGATCGTTTGGGGGAGTGGTGCGCCGCCACCGCCTGCGCTCAGATGGCCCAGTGGGTGGCGCAGGGGCAGCCGATTCCCAGGGTTTCCATCAACGTGTCGCAGCAGCAATTCCGGCGCAGCAACATCCCGGCGTTGATGTTGCGCCTGCTCAGCCAGCACAGCTTGGCAGCCGAGCGGGTGGTGCTGGAATTGACCGAAAGTGCCCTGGTTCAGGATGCCCATCAAACCCAAACGTCGCTGCTGGAGCTCAAAGCGCTGGGGGTTCGACTGAGCATCGACGACTTCGGCACGGGGTATTCGTCCCTGGCCTACTTGCGCCGCCTGCCGATCCACGAGTTGAAAATCGCCCAGGATTTTGTGGTCGACATTGCCCACAGCAAAGATGCCCAGGCCATCGCCAAAACCATCCTGCTGATGGCCCAAACCCTGGGGTTCAGCGTGGTGGCCGAGGGGATCGAAACCGAAGGCCAGCTTCAGGTGCTGCGCGAGATCGGCTGCGACATCGGCCAGGGGTTCCTCTTCGCCCATCCGCTGACGGCGCAAGATCTGATCGCCAAGTACGGTGTAACGGGTGATCCTGTGCCCTCCCCGTGATCGGACCCGTGCCGCCAGCCGCCGCTTGATGACCCTGTACTGGGACCGGGACCGGCAGAAACCGTTGTTCTGCAAACCCAAGCAAAACCAGGGCGACCTTTTACCCACAAATCCTTTGAAGGAGGGGAAGATGCTGAAAAAAACCGTGACGGTGTTGCTGACGCTGGTGGTGGTGTGGGGGATGACAACCCAGGCGCAGTCACGCCCCAAGAAACCGGTCGATGGCCCCACCGTGTTCGAGGAGACCTGCTTCAAGTGCCACACCATCTCGGGGGTTCCCCCCTTCGACGGTGCCGACGCCACCAAGAAGGATCTGCGCCAGGCTTTGTCGGATCAGGCGCTGATCGAGGATCGGATCACCAACGGCATCAAGAAGGGGACGGCCGAGATGCCCGCTTTCAAATACAAAACCAAGTTCATGAAAGAGGAGTTTCCCGTTCTTCTGGAATGGCTGACCTCCCTGAAATAACCCCCCCGGAACTCTCGAACCGGTGGGAATCCCGCCGGTTCGGACGGGATCCTCTTCTTCGGGAGTTGCCATGTTGGAACGAAAACTCGGCCTGCACGGGGTCACCCCCAGCCAGGGGGTGGCCGGGCGCAGGCGTTACGCCATGGTGGTCGATCTGCGCGCCTGCACCGGCTGCGCCGCCTGCGTGGTGAGCTGCAAAACCTCTTTCGATGTGCCGCTGGGGGAGTGGCGGATGTGGATCAAAGAGGAGGAGGCCGGCGAGTTCCCCCACGTCCAACACCTGAACCTGCCCCGTTTTTGCAACCACTGCGACTCCCCCCCCTGCGTGCGCAACTGCCCCACCGGGGCGACCTTCAAACATCCCGATGGTCAGGTGTTGCAGCGCTACAACCGCTGCATCGGTTGCCGTACCTGCATGGCGACCTGCCCCTACAACGCCCGCCACTTCTTGCCCGAACACCGGGCCGACTCCCGCACCCCGATCAACGTGGTCGATAAATGCGACGGCTGCATCACCCAGGTTAGTCGGGGAGAACTGCCGGTCTGCGTCGCCACCTGCCCCCATGGGGCGCTGAGTTACGGCGATCTCAACGACCGCGAGAGCGCGGTGGCCAGGCTGGTGGCGGTCAACCGGGTTTCCAACCTGCGCCCCGACATGGGGACCAACCCCATGGTCTTCTACATTGGCCTCGATCAGGGGTTGAGCGACCCGGCGGACTCCTACCTTGATCGCAGCGCCCAGCTCGCCGAACGCAAGCGCGACTACCTGCGCCATCACCAAGAGCTGGAGGGGGATTACATCGAAGGGGAGACCGGTCCAATCGACTTCATCGGGCGGACCTTGACCAACCTGGGGCGTTTCTTGCGCGATGTGCCCAGTAAGTTGTTCGGGGGAGGGCGCTGACATGGAAAGAGAAATCGTTGCCAACGCCATGCATCACGCCACTTGGGGCATCCCGATTGCCATCTACTTCTACCTGGTGGGGGCCTCGGCGGGCTCTTTTGTGGTTTCGTCGCTCGGCTGGGTGTTCGGGATTCCCAAGTACAAGCCGATCTCTTTGTTTTCTGCGATCACCGCCATCGTGCTGCTGCTGATCGTCCCGGTGCTCTTGGTCTTCGACCTGGGCCACCTGTGGCGCTTTTTCCACCTGCTCTTCTTGACCAGCTTCAGCCATTGGTCGGCCCCGATGATGTGGGGGACCTGCCTGATTATGGCCTATACCTTCGGGATGATGGTCTACGCCTGGTTTGTCTGGCGGCACGACGTGGTCTGGGCCAAACGCTTCGGCATCCTGGCGGTGGTGCTGGCCATCGGTACCCACTGGTACACCGGGGTGGTCACCCAGCTCATCCCCGGCCTCGACCCCAACCACACCGCCACCGCCCCGATTCTTTTCCTTACCGGCGCGTTCGTCTCGGGGATCGGCTTTCTCTGCCTGATGCTGGCGCTGCGCAACCGCTGGGTGGGTGAAGAAAACCAAGTCGCCCCCGAGCTGATCGTCGGGCTGTCGCGCCTGATGATGTGGGGGATCGTCTTCGACCTCTTCTTGCTGCTGAACGAGTTCTTGCAGATGACCTACGGACGGGGGGAGGAGTGGGTGGTCTTCTACAAGGTGCTGCTCGGTCCGTTCCAGGTGCCGTTCGTCTGGATCGAGATCGTCTGGGGACTTTTGCTGCCGCTCACCCTGCTGGCCTGGCCCAAGGTGGGTCGGCAGTACCCGGTGGTGCTGACCGCCTGCTTTATGGCGACGACAGGGATCATCGGCATGCGCATCTGGTGGGTGATGGGGGGCTTTTATGTTCAGACGTTTTATTGAGGAGGGGGCGGTGACGGGCCGTGAGGTCGTGTCGGACAAGTCCGACCTCCACACCCTGACCCGCCGTCAGTTCTTACTCAGCAGCGCCGCAGTTTCGGTCGCGGCGGCCGCTGCCTTGGCGACCCCGATTCCAGCCCGCGCCGCCCCCCTGGGGGCCGAAGGGGCGCGGTACCACAACTTCAAGCGGGCGCTGCGCACGCCGGTTTTCACGGCATCCCCCGCCTTCGGCAATCCCTACCCTCTGATCGCCTGGCAAGAGGACGACCCTCTTGCCCCCGTGCGGATGGACGGGGGAAGCGGCCCCCGCGTCGTGGCGATCTCGGGGATCCCCCATGCACCGGCCAGCCTGGGTCGGGCGGGCGTTGCCCATGTGGCCGCCGTGCTCGAAGCCGACGACCCCGACCGGCTGACCACCCCCCTGCGGCGCACCGGTCCACGCGGCAGCGGACAGTACCAAGCCGCCACCTGGGATCAGGCACTGGCAGAATTGGCCCCGGAACTGGCCCGTGCCCGACCTACGGGCACCGTAATCCTTACCGGCCCCCGCGCTCCAACCACCCTGTGGAACCGCTTTGCCCGCACCCTGGCCACCCCCCACCACTTCACCCTCGGTTTTGCCGCCGGGCGGGCCAAGGTGTGGCAGGCGGTGTGGGGGGTCGAGGCACCGGTGGCCGATGTGGCCAGGGCGGGGCTGGTCCTCGATTTCGGCGCCAACTTCTTGCGCAGCCACCCCGAGTGGGGGGCCAACCTGATGCAGGGGCGCAGCCGTTTTGGCACGCGCTTGATCTCCATCGACCCCCGCCTGTCGCGCACCGCTGCGGCCGCCGAACGCTGGATTCCCATCCGTCCCGGCACCGATGCCCTGCTCGCCCGGGCGCTGGCCGCCCAAATGGTGTGGAACGAGAGCGCCGATGTGACCGCCGCCGCCAAGCTTGGGGGGCTCGATCCCAAGGAGCTCGGCAGTCTGCTCGACGATACCGACTTGGACGCCATTGCCGAAGCGACCGGCCTGCCGTTGAAAACCCTCGAAGCCCTCGGCGACGAGGTCAGCCGCATCCGCCCCCTGACGGTGATCGCCGGGGCGGGGGCGATTGCCCATAGCGGCGGGGGGGCGCCGAACGCTGGATCGCCCTGCTCGCCCTACTGGCCGGATCGGTCGAAAAACCGGGAGGACTCGCGCAACCCCGAGGCTTCGAGCTGGGTGCCATCACCCCCGAGCCCCCCACCTCCAAGGCCGACCCTGCATCCCCCATGTCAGCGGGGGAGCAGCTCCCCTGGCAGGCGCCTTACCTCGATCTGCTGGTGGTGCATGAGGCCAATCCCGCCTTCGATCAACCCGCCGCCGCCGTGTGGCGGGGCTGGTTGGGGGAGGAGGATGCCATCGGCACCACGGTTGCCATCGCCACCCGGCGTAGCGAAACCACCGATCTGTGCGACTGGATCCTCCCCGAGGCCCACTGGCTGGAGCGGCATGAGGCGGTGACTGGGCAGGCGACCTTGCTGCCGTGGGTCGGCGCCCGTCAGCCCGCCCGCACCCCGCCGGGGGGGGCGCTGGCGCTGGCGGTCATTCTGCGTGATCTGCTGCGGGGCTCACGTCCCGAAGCGGCGCAAAAGTATTGGAATTTCGAGGATCCCGCCCAGTGGCTCGCCCCCCAGCTCGATGGGGTAGAGGGGTTGGAAGAGGAGGGGGGCTGGCAGGCTGTGCTGCCCAAGGTTGGGATTTGGCCCCTCTATGGCCGCTTCGATCCCCAAAGCCGTCAGGTGCTCGACGATGACGGCTATCCGCCGCTGCCCACCTTCCCCGCCGCCCCCCCCAAGATGAGGCTGGGCGCCCTGCCCGAGTGGGAGGCGCCCCCCGAGGTGGCGCAGCCGGGGGGGCTGACGTTGATCGTCCACGCCGCCGAGGTTGGCGATGGGGACGTGACCGCCAACCACAAACTGATCGCCGAGCAGCAGATGGCCAACCACGTGCAGATCAACCCTGGGATTGCCCGCCTTTTACAGATTGAGGATGGCGACTTGATCCGGGTGATCTCGGTTCAGGGGTATTTGGTCGGTCAGGCGCGGCTGACCCAGACGATTCACCCCGAGGTGGTGGCGATGCACGCTCAAGGGGGGCATTGGGCAGGGGGGGCGGTGGCGGCTGGCCATGCCGGCCCCGAACATCGGGAGGCCAACGGCCCCATCGACTCCCCCGACGCCGATCTGGCCCACAACCTGTGGTGGAGCGACCGGGGGGTCCACCCCATGGATCTGCTCGCCCCCCATTTCGACCCCGAGACGGGGCTGGCGGCCCGCTGCACCCCGGTGCGCATCGAAGCGGCCCAGGCCGGGGACGTGTATGGCCAGGTGGTGATTGGGGGGCAGGCATGAGAGGGATGATGGAACGGTTCAAAGCGTTATGGGCCCGCCTTCGTGGTGGTGATGCCCAACTGAAAAAAATCGCCTACGGCTTGGTGGCTGCGGTGGTGTTGGTCGTGCTGATCGGTGTCGGCAAGCTAGGGCTGATGCCGGTACCGGGGGTTCATTCCTGGTTCGACGATCCGGCCACCTGCGCCTTCTGCCATGAGACCTGGTACGGCGACGAGGCCACCTTCAATCCCCAAGCGGGGGCCGAAAAACCGTTTGGGGTGACCGTCGGCTGCGCCGAGTGTCACCCCTCGGCCGCCGAGGAATTCCGTAGCAGCGCCCACGGCATGAGCGCCTCCGATCTCAAGCCCGGTTGCGTGAATTGCCACGACGCCCCCCATTCGGTCCCCACCTTCTTCAGCCACATGTTCTTGGAGGCAGGAAAGTGGAAGGGGGTGCAGATCGCCCTGCGCGATCAGGATTACAACAACCGCACCCTCGCCCCCGCCTTGGCGATCAAGGAGCGGGCGCGGATGGTCGCCGACGGCGGCGCCTCATGCCGCGCCTGCCACGAGGCGCCGGGGGCGACCTTCCCCAAAACGCTGCCGCAGCATCAGGCGGCCCTGTCGGGGCAGGGAAGCTGCCTGGATTGCCACGCCAATCTGACCCATCAACGCAGTCATCCGGTGGCTTTGGCCGGGCATGGCGATGCGATTCGGGGGCAAGCGCTGGCAACCCAGCCGGTGGGGCCCGAGAAGAAAACCTGCTTCCAGTGCCACGGCGCTGGGGGGGTGAGCGAAAACCCGGAGTGGCCGAGTCTGGCGGGGCAGGGGGTGCGTTATGTCGAGCAGCGGCTGCGCGCACTGCGCATGGCGGGCGAGGGGGGCGGGGCGATGGGGCAGGTCGCCGCCACCTTGAACGACGGGCAGATCGACGACCTGGCCGCCTATTTCGCCACCCTGCCCCCCAAAGCGGTCGAGCCCCCCTTGGATTTGCTGGAGGAGGCGCGGGGGATCGAGGCGTTTGCGCGCTGCGCCGGTTGCCACGGTCCCCAAGGGCAAGGGCAGGGGGTCTTCCCCCGCATCGCCGGTCAGCCGCTGGGCTATCTGATCGTGAGCCTGACCGCCTACCGCGACGGCCAGCGGGCGCCGGGTTCGATCATGGCGCGGGCGGTCGCCGAGATGGACGACGAGGCCATCGAGCAGGTGGCGGGGTGGCTGGCGACGGTGGAGTGAAAAACCAAGGTTTTTTGTAGGAGCGCCGCCTCGGCGCGATTATTGAGCCCCGAGGGCGCGCCCGTTCGAATTGGGAAGGAAGGCAATTATTCATCGCGTCATCGCGCCGAGGGCGGCGCTCCTACAAATTTTCGATGCAGGCTCTCTTGCCGAGGGTCGCCTTCGATCGACGCCGTTTGGCTTCAGGCCGAAAACCTCGATGTGGTCTTGCCATGCGGTGGTGGGGGTGGCGGGGTGGCTGGCGACGGTGGAGTGAAAAACCAAGGTTTTTTGTAGGAGCGCCGCCTCGGCGCGATTATTGAGCCCCGAGGGCGCACCCGTTCGAATTGGGAAGGAAAGCAATCATTCATCGCGTCATCGCGTCATCGCGCCGAGGGCGGCGCTCCTACAAATCTTTCAATGCAGGCTCTCTTGCCGAGGGTCTCCTTTGATCGACGCCGTTTGGCTCCAAGCCGAAAACCTCGATGTGGTCTTGCCATGCGGTGGTGCAGGTGGCGGGGTGGCTGGCGACGGTGGAGTGAAAACCCAAGGTTTTTGTAGGAGCGCCGCCTCGGCGCGATTATTGAGCCCCGAGGGCGCGCCCGTTCGAATTGAGAAGGAAGGCGATCATTCATCGCGCCATCGCGTCATCGCGCCGAGGGCGGCGCTCCTACAAATTTTCGATGCAGGCTCTCTTGCCGAGGGTCTCCTTTGATCGACGCCGTTTGGCTCCAAGCCGAAAACCTCGATGGGGTTTCATGCGGTGGTGCAGGTGGCGGGGTGGCTGGCGATGGTGGAGTGAAAAACCAAGGTTTTTGTGGGAGCGCCGCCTCGGCGCGATTATTGAGCCCCGAGGGCGCGCCCGTTCGAATTGGGAAGGAAGGCAATCATTCATCGCGTCATCGCGTCATCGCGCCGAGGGCGGCGCTCCTACAAATTTTCGATGCAGGCTCTCTTGCCGAGGGTCGCCTTCGATCTTCAACCCGAGACCCCCATGACCCTTTCGATCTACTCCGTTTGGCTCCAAGCCGAAAACCTCGATGTGGTCTTGCCGCGCCGTATCTTGGGGATCTTCCCGGTGCGTCGTTCGGTGGCGATGGGGTTTCATGCGGTGGTGCAGGTGGCGGCCGAGAATCCCGGTCAGGCGCAGAAGCTGGCCCAAGCGACACTGACCGACGATTTCGCCCGCATCCCCCGCAATGCCCCCGAAACCTGGCACCTCAAGGTGCGCGATTTGCGCCACGACGGCCCCGCCCCTCGGCTCATCCCCAAGGCGGGGTGTCTGAACAACGATTGGGCCGCCGCTTGGTACCCGATGGACGACCCCAAGGCGGCCCGCCACCGCGAAAAGGTGGTGCGGGCCAGGCTTTGGGAGGGGCAGCGGGTGGGGTGAGGGGTTGTTCAGGCGGTGCCGTGGTGGTGTGATCCCTCTTGCAGGTTTCGACACCCGCTACGGCCCCCGCCGTCGCCGAAAGGGAGGATGCGATGTCGAACGACTCCGAGCAGTTGCAGCGCCGCATTGCCGAGCTCGAAGGGCAGGTCCGCCAAGTCGAGACGGCCCATCGGGAGTGGCTCAGCGCCCTGGATTCCATCGACAGCGCGGTGTTTATGCACGACTTGCAGTTCCGCATTCTGCGGGCCAACCGGGCCTACCAGCGCCTGGCGGATCGCCCCTACGATCAGATCGTCGGCCAACCCTACTACACCGTGTTCCCCCTGCTGCCGGGGCCGCTGGCCAGTTGCCAGCAAGCCCTGACGCACTGCGCCGAAAGTCAGGAGGAGGTGACGGTGGGGCAGCGGGTCTACCGCTCCCGCGCCTTCGTGGTGTGCGACGACGCAAGCCACCCCCTGCATTCGGTCCACATCCTCGACGACATCACCCAAGACCGGCTGCGCGGCATCTTCAACAACACCAGAAGCGGCATTGCCATCTACCGGGCGGTTGAGGAGGGGGCCGATTTTGTTTTTGTCGACTTCAACCCGGGGGCGGAGCAGATCGAAAAGCTGGCACGGGGGCAGGTGGTCGGGCGGCGCGTGACCGAGGTGTTCCCAGGGGTGGAGGCGTTTGGTCTGCTCGACGTGCTGCGCCGGGTGTGGCAGACCGGTCAGCCGGAGGATTTCGAGCCGAAGATCTACCGCGACACCCGTGTCGAAGGTTGGCGGGAAAACCACATCTTCCGGCTCGATCAAGGCGATGTGGTGGCCATTTACAACGACGTTACCGTCCGCAAACAGGCCGAGGCCGACCTGCGCGACAGCGAAGAGCGTTACCGCACCCTGTTTGAGTCATCCCGCGACGCTTTGGTGGTGCTGGATCGCAGCGCCCTCGTCCTGATCGACGCCAACCCGACGGCCTTGGCGTTGTTTGGACTGGGCAACCTGAAAGCGCTGCGCGGCCTGAGCCCCATGGACATCTCCGCGCCGGTGCAAGCGGACGGAGAGGAGCCGATGGCGGGTGCGCGCAGACTGATCGACGAGGCGTTGAGTGGTGCCGTCGCCCCCTTCGAGTGGCTTTGCCGCCACCGCGACGGCGCCATCTTCCCGGTCGAGGCGATGCTGACCCCCTTTGAGGTCGACGGCGCCCCCCTGTTGCTGGCCACGGTGCGCGACATCTCCGAGCGCAAGCGACACGAGGCCGAATTGCAGGCATCCCACGACCTGCTGCGTTCCGTGGTCGAGAACATCCCCCACCGGGTCTTCTGGAAGGACAGCAACTCTCGCTACCTGGGTTGCAACACCCTCTTCGCCCGCGACGCCGGGCTTGAGCATCCCGAGCAACTGCTCGGCAAGGACGACTTCGCCATGGGTTGGCGCGATCAGGCCGAGCTGTACCGGAGCGACGACAAGGCGGTGATGGATTCCGACACCCCCAAGCTCGACTTCGAAGAGCCCCAAACCACCCCCGAGGGGGGGGAGATCTGGCTGCGCACCTCGAAGGTGCCGCTGCACGACGAGCAGGGGGCGGTGCGTGGGGTGCTCGGGATCTACGCCGACGTCACCGAGGAGCACAACAACCGATTGGAGCTCCAGCGGGCCAACATCGCCTTGCGCACCATCGGCGCCGGGAATTCGGCCCTCATCCATGCCAAGGAGGAGGGGGTGCTGCTAAGGGAGATGTGCCGGGCGGCGGTCGAACAGGGGGGGTACCGTTTCGCCTGGATCGGCTACGCCTTGGACGATCCCGGCAAAACCATCGAACCCCAGGCCTGGGCCGGTCAGGCCAACGGCTACCTTGATGCCCTGACCCTGACCTGGGGGGGGGAGGGGCGCAAGGCGATCCCCTCGGGGGAGGCGATTCGTACCGGCGAGATCCAGCTCGTGCCCAACGTCGAGCTTCATCCGGGAGACCGACGCTGGATCGCCGAGACCCGCCGGTTTGGTTTTTCCTCGTGCGTTGCCCTGCCGCTCATGGAGGGGGGACGCCCCTTCGGGGTCTTGGTGTTGCTCGACGACGCCCTGGGCGTGTTCGGCGACCGGGAGGTCGCCATTTTGAACGAGATGGCGGGCGATCTGGCCTATGGGGTGCGGATGCTGCGCATTCAACAGGCCCACGCCGGGCACGAGCGACAGATTCGCAACACCCTGCTCGAAACGGTGCAAACGGTGGCCGCCATTGTCGAAATGCGCGACCCCTACACCGCTGGCCATCAACGCCGGGTCGCCGATTTGGCCCTGGCCATCGGCCATGATCTGGGTTGGGACGACGAACATTGCCAAGCGCTGTATCTGGCCGGGGTGGTCCACGATGTGGGCAAGATCAACATCCCTGCCGAGATCCTGAGCAGACCGAGCCGGCTGACCCCCATCGAACTCGAATACGTCCGGTCCCATGCCCAGGCGGGGTACGAGATTCTGAAGCCGGTCCACTTCCCCTGGCCGATCGCCGAGATCGTGCATCAACACCACGAACGGCTCGATGGCTCCGGCTATCCCCAGGGTTTGCAGGGGGATGACATCCTGCCCGAGGCCAAGATATTGATGGTGGCCGATGTGGTCGAGGCGATCTCTTCCCACCGTCCCTACCGCCCCAGCCTGGGGATGGAGGCGGCGCTGGACGAAATCGAATCCAATCGGGGGACCCTCTTCGATCCCGAGGTGGTCGACGCCTGCTTGCGCTTGATCCGCGACAAGGGGTTTGTCTTCCGGGATTGAGGGGTCGAAACCCTCGGCCCGAGGGCGGGCCTCCTACGAAGGGCTCAAGCGATGGGGTTTTTCGTAGGAGCGGCGCTTTTGTGGGAGCGCCGTCCCGGCGCGATTATCGAACCAAAGCCTTTCCTTCCCCGAACCAAAACCCTCGGCCCGAGGGCGGGCCTCCTACACCGGGGCGGGCCTGTTTCCCCCTCACCGCAGCCGGTATTCCAGCGCCACCTCGATCTTCATCGGCAGGGTAAATCCCTCGGGGGGGGCGGGCAGGGGGAGCGCCCGCTCCAGCGCCTCCATGGCCGCCGCACACAGGCTTCCCACCCCGCCGTCCGCCTCGACATGGACCGCCCCTCCCCCCTCCTGCAACCAAAACCCCAGCCGCACCACCCCCTCGATTCCCCGTCGCCGCGCCGTGTTCGGATAGAACTTGTGGGCCTCAAGATGGGCGATCAGCCGTCCCAAAAAGGCGGCCCGTTCGTCGGGGGAGGCGACCGCACGGGGGGGCGGGGCGGCTGCGGTGACGGTGGGGGTGGGATCGGCTTGGGGTTGCGCGACCTCCTCCTCGACCTCCTTCGCGATGGTCTCTTCGACCGCAACCTCCTCGACCCCCTTGGGGGGAGGCGGGGGGGCGAGCGCTGGGGTGGGGGCCTGGGTGTGCAACAGCG
>Ga0210027_1002715_pt1 | contig 14929 bp, 24 predicted proteins | sample CryGeymeta201510_FD_183978 | JGI IMG/M metagenome (GOLD analysis project Ga0210027, IMG submission 183978) | Groundwater microbial communities from Crystal Geyser aquifers in Utah, USA - Crystal Geyser metaG 2015-10 (SPAdes) (version 2) | ecosystem: Environmental > Aquatic > Deep subsurface >...
TGAACAAATAACAACAGACCAAAAAATACCCCGGCCAAGATCGGGGAAATCTTGACCGGGGTTTGCGACCCTTGGCGGGGCAGTTCAGGAGAGTGAACCTAGAGCATTATTTGGATCACCCCCCTTCATTGGTAACTAAACAATTCGCACTATCAAATTAGCAGACCGGCTAACAGTGTCAACCCCTTTCTAGGTTTGCGGTCCATATCGATCGACAATCCCGGCCTGAATTGCTTTCATAGCGCCGTCGGTATTTGCGCCGGGGAAAAGTCGCAATATGTCAAATGCCATATTGTGCGCTAACATATGGACATTTTCTAGGTCCGGGTTTCCGCTAACGCTTTCGAGTAAATCCATTTCCATCCCGGTTAAAATTCGCCGGTAACGATAGACTGCCGCCAATAGCGTTTTACAAATTTGATCCGTAGGATCACTTGTTTCTGATAACGCGATAAATTTCGCCTTTTCCCTGTCGCTTCGCATTTCTGTTTCCCTTTCTAAAATACCCGATGATGAAAATGAATATGATGATCGGCGCAAAAATCGCAACTATGAAAAGTCCGATCCAAAGGCCAAGCAACAGAACGGCTAGGGTTAGGTCAATCATTTGCGGCCCTTTCCAATTCTAGTGCGTCCAGATAGTCCCGCTCCTTTCGATCCCAAAAAGCCTTGCGGCGTTGCGGTTCGGTTCGACGCAAAAACTCGCGGGTTTTTCTTGCGTTATATTGTTCGATGGTTTCCAGTCTCATATCAATTTTTCCCCGCTGTGAACATTGATAATGAAATATTCGCTATCCTTATCAGCATATTGATTTTTCTCGTCCCGATACTCTCTTGCATCGGTAAGGTTGAAAAATGCAGCAACGTGCAAATTGCGTTCGGACGTTGTAGAATAAAATCCAATTGCGTAATTTAATTCTGCGCTAAGATTGATTTCGGTTTCGGTGGTCATTGTCTTAGTTCCCCTTTACTCTCTTGATAATCTTTTATATCAAGCAAAAGTTAATGACAAGTTAAAACGCGAAAAGTTATTGGAACTTTTTTATCTCAATAACGTTGGCTATATCCCGCCCTCGCATATTCAATTCAGTTTCTTCTATATGGCGCTGCAAAGCTGACATTGCATTTTCGACAACATTCATCCGTTGCCTGTCATACTTGCCAGAAAATGCGGCTTTCATTTTGTGCCCAAATTTCGACATTTTTAATGTTCAATCTTTGCATCGACAACCTTGCGGGTTGTTTCGACTAGCGCAAGAACTTTAGTTGTCAGATTTTCAATCACAACATCTTTCTTGCTATTTTGCCGGATCAATAAACCTATAACAAAAATAAATGGAACAAATGGACCGCCGGTTTCAATCAAGTGTAACGCTTCTGCTAGTTCCATTAGATAAAGCTAACCGGCTTATAGCGACCGCCGGAAAATTCCAGAGTTTCGCCACGAAAGCGGGGGCCGAAACCGAGATGAATTCTAGCCGTCCGATAGTCAATAATCTGATCGAAACGCAAATGCGACCGGACAATTTTTTCGCCAAGGGCGCGACCAGAAAGACCGGCAACTTTCAAGTCAACCGCAAGGCCAGATCGATGGTCACTGGAATTTGATCCTTTGACCGCCTTATTCAATTCCGCCGACCGGAAACCGCTTGTCAACTTGATTGGTTTATTGCCGACCAGAACGCGCAATATTTCCAGTTGAACCGCAACAAATTTTATGTTTTTCAGTTCGTCCGAATTGGGTTGATTATCGATCCGCCGCGCTTTGGCCGTATCGCTATACAAAAATTCAGCGAGCGAAAAGTTAGGGGTCAATTGCATCGGTTTCGCTTTCCAGATTGGAAGGGCAAAGCCGATCGGATGCGGCAATGGTAGCTTGCGCCGCCGCTATAATCCGATCCCGATTTTCGCAAACCGTATCTTTGACAGCCAGCGCCCCGCCGGTATTGACGCAAGCCGAAAGGGCAAAATCGGAAACACTGGCAAGCAAAAATGCTTTCATCATTTTGGTTTTCAAGACTTGGTTTCCTTTTTGGCGGGGGTTTTCTTTTTCGTCGGCGTTGCCTTTTTCATTTCCGCCGCCGCTTTCTCTTTTGCCGACGTTAGAAATTCACCGATTGCCATCGGAACAAGTTCTTTCAAAATGTCAATAATTTCGTCGCGTCCAATTTCCATCTTGGCGATTTCCTGAACGTCGTCGATCGTTTCCATGATATTTTTCGCCGCGCTTTTTGCAACGTCCCCGGCGTCACGAACTTTCGCAACGTCACTTTTATTTTCGACCGAAACCCGCGAAACAATATCAAGAGCGGTTCCGATGGTTTCCATTTCGGCGGCATATTTCAAAAGAAAAGATTTGAATGACATTTTAACGGTTCCTTTTTTTTTTTTTTACTTGATTGCTTGTGACAAAGTTCGGCGGGTTTGTCCAGTCCCGAAAAGATAAAGAGCGCCACCTATAAAGATTAGAGCAATCATAATATAGGCGGTTCGTTGAATGATTTCAGTTGACTTAATCCAGTTTTGAAGCTGACAAATTAGACTGCAATCTCCGGTCATGCCAAAAGCATCCGTTAAGCCTTTTATTGGCTTTCCGATAACGGGAATAGCTTCTATAGCTGCTCCCACCACCTCTTTTCCCTTGTCTTTTGTTGTCTTTAAAGCGCCCTTCAAATATTCGCTTGGGTTTATGCGACCGCCGCCGGGGGTTCTAATTTCATAGTGCAAATGATTTCCTGTCGAACGACCAGTTGAACCCATGAAACCGATTTGCTGTCCGGCGGCAACTTGACCGCCCGAAACTGCAAAGCCAGATAGGTGTCCGAAATAATGCTGATTTCCTGCGGCGTCCGTTCCGATTGCCAGATTACCGAAACCGCCGCTGGAATTTGGCAAGGTTTGAACGCGCAAGTCAACCGGCGCAAAAATTGGATCACCACTATTGCCGCCAAAATCAACGCCGCGATGATTAGACGACGCTCCGGCTGTCGGCGCGGTTCGCCGTCCATAGCCACTTGTTACGGGACCAGTTGCGGGGAGATACGTCGGCATTTAATAGGTCGGGAAATATTGCGGGGGATTTCCGCTAAGATTATTCCAGCGGGTTTGATCTATTGCGGATTGCGTCGCGCCTATACCAATATCCAAACGGCTATAAGTTTTAGGAATTCCCGCCGGAACATTTGTTTTGTTTTCGGTCATGCAAAGACTGCAAGAATTTGTCCGGTCTTTTCCGGTTTTCAAATTCGGCATTGGACGATCACGCCCCGGAATATCAGGGAGCGACAAGTCAACCGACGGAAGCTGAAAAGCATCTTTGATTGCTTGTGCAAGTTGTCGCGCCGGTTTTGTGTCCCGGAAAAGTAGCCAAAGGATTACCAGAAACATGACGCCGACCGCGAAAGCGAATTTCTTTTCGTTTTCGGTCATGCTTTTACAGTCCTAAAAATGTATTGTTGGAATAATTGTAGGGAACTTTGTTGTCCCCCGGCGAAACCTGACCGGCGATAAATTTCAACGTATCGTCCCGATCCTTTTTCTTGAGGCTTCCGACCTGACCAATCAACGCTTGGTTTGTCATAGTGTCGGCTTGGATTTTCAGCATTTCACGATTATTGTTCAACTGATCCGCAAACATATTCCGATCAATATTTCGGAGCGTAATTGTTTCTTCCGATGCAATCCGCGCCCCTTCAATCGCGTATTCGGTTTGCAAATAGGCAATTTGCTTTTGATTGTCCAGCGCCGCCAAATCAACGTCACGACCGGCGTTAATTCCGGTTAGCTGAATTTCGGCCTCTTTATTGACCGCGACAAGCCCTAGCTGACTTTCGAGATTTGCGATAGCAACGGCGGCGTCGTTTTGATCCTGCGTTTTTGCGTAATCAAGTTGCGCCGCAAAATTTGCAGCGTTGGCTTGCAATTGCATTGCAGAAATTCCCGCCGCTGCGGAAACTTGTGCGTCCGACGGTCCCTGATTATATGAGACAACGCCGCCGCCGGTTGACGCTGATTTTGTCGCGCCCCGGCTTGAATAAAGATAAAAGAAAACGAAAAGAGCAATCGCGCCGATGATCCAAAAAGTCGGATTTCCCTTTTTGAAAACTTTCAAGTTGAAACCCTTCATTTTTCGTTACCTTTTTGAAAATCCGACAATGCTTGTAATTCCATTTGTCCGGAAAGATAAACGCCATTTGCACGCAAATCAGTTACCGGAAGGGATTGCAAATTCGCCGGGGGATTTCCGATCGACGTTATTTGAAATTGTTTTCTGACAAGTGACCGCTGATTTGTCGAACTGGACCGGGGCGGCAATCCGGGTTGCACAAGCGCATAGATTTCAGCGCCCTGGCCTAAATTGTCCGGCGTCCGAATATATCCATAGGGCGGCGAATAGAGCCGATTAAGCCGGTCCATAGCGCGATTACCCGAAAGGGCGAAGCGAAGGGGCCGAAAAAGAACCGCCGCCGCCCATAACCGGCCCTATGGCCGTTCCGAGCGATGCGTTAAAGGCGTTTCCGGCAGCGCCGATAACGTCCGTTGTCCGACTGTTGCGACCGACCAGAACGGCCAGAGTAGCAAGGCCGATGATCGCAACGGCGATAGTGACGACACTTTCTGTGAGTTGGTTCATTTGAAATCGTTCCTTTAGTTGATAGGGCCGTTTATACCATTGATCCAATCTTTTGCAAAGACCGATGGTGTCCATTTTTTACCGAGCGATATTGCGCCGCCGCCCGATTTTTCCCCGCTTGTTCCCTCTTTTATTTGTGCAAGAAAATCTGCAAAAATATCGCGGTTTCGATACGGTGAAACAAAGATAACAATTATAATCAGGACAAGCGCGGCGTCGGTAATCCGAGTTAGCGATTTGATATTCCCGATTGCGACCAAAATAATAATCGACAAAACCCAAAGGAAAAAGTTATCGTCCCCGGTAAAGTCGCCTTTTATCAGTTCAAAAAGTTTCTTGTGATTTCCTTTGACGGCAGCAACCGCAAGAATAATACCAATAAAGAGCAGACCGAAAGCCATTAGGCAAATAACACTTTCAAATAATCACGCAATGATCCGCGCATTGTGCTAAACACAACAAACAGAAACATTAGCATGATAAAAAGTTTAGTCGATTGCGACACTCAATTAGCCGCGCATTTTCGAATATTTGAAACCGGCAAAAAATACCAGCACCAAAATAATGATCGACGTAATAGACAGACCGAAAATTTTCATTTATTTTACCTTTCAGAATTGGGCTGTTAGATGATCCGTTTTAGGATGCGCGTCCATAGCCAAGAAATTATGCCCATCAAACCGATGAACAAAAACCAATCAATAACGTTGCCTTCGCTGTCGTATGGTTTTTTAAGCCATTTCGAAACCGCCGCGCAAACTTTACAGTCCTGTTGCATTCAAATTCCCTTTCGTGAATTGGCGGCGATTATTCCCCTCAAAATAACCGCCGCCTTTTCGCTGCGTTACCCTAGTCGGAAATTAACCCCCACCGAGAGAGGATGCATTCGCAACTTGTTGGGTAAGCGCGAAACTTTCATATCCGACCAGCATCCGGGAAGTCGAACCGCCGACCGACGACGGGTTGATAATCAATTCCTGATTACCGTAATTCACGGTATTAATCGGAATATCCCGGCTTTCGAAAAGATACGTCCCGGACGGCGGATCACTCATAAGAGTTGCCCTTGCATCCAACGCGGCAATTGCCGGAGAGACTTTGGAAATGTTCGTCATGCTTGCCGATCGGAGCGCGAAATAATTTACATCGGTCCCGTCGTTCAAAACACCGGCATTGTCAAAGACAACGGTTGTCGAAAGGAAAGAACGATAGTTCGAATAGGCCATCGGAAAATCTTGCGACGCTGAAAGACCGGAATAGGTGGTTTGTTTCAGATCGTAAGTTGTCGAAAGGTCCATATAGGGCAAAATCGGATTGCCATTTTGATCCGTCGGAATTTGCGACAAATAGACTTGCGTGACTTTGACCAGAACATTGCCGGAATAATCACCGCCATTGCCGACGTAGGCGCATTCCATCGGATTGCCTGCGGTCTGAACCGGAGTTTTATTGAGCGTAATCTGCAAGTTCGACGTTGCCGCAACGGTCGACATATAGATTGAACCGCGCAAATCGGTCGACGAATAGGAAATCGGAACGTAATAAACGTGCCGCAATTCTTCCGTCGCAGCGGCGGCAACAGTTGCGCCCCCGGCGAATACGTTATAATTCGCGCCGTAACCCATCGGCAAATTTGGCTGATATGCTCCGCCATAACCAAAGCCTTGCCGGACGGTATTCAGGAAAGACAGATACCAACCGGGAACCTGAATTCGCGTATTATTGGACAGATCATCGAACTTGATTTCGGAAACAAGCGTTGACGTTCCGTAAGGCGTCCGGTTGACCGGATCGACTGCATCGACGGTTACGGACGCTTCAATTTCGACAATGAAACCAAGCAAAAGACCGCTGTTGCGAATTGCGCCGGAACCGACGTTGATAACATTTTCCGACGCCGGATTGACTGATTTCGAAAAAATTTCCTGCTTCATTTTTAGGGAATTTGAAATGACCGCTTGACGCTGCAAAAAATTCTGCTGCTGGATTTGCTGCGGGTTCATTGACTGATTTTCCATAATTATTTGTTCTCCATATATTCAGATAAAATGTGAATTCCGATCGACGCAATCGAAAACATCAGAAAAACGATGATCCAATTTTGCCAGCGAGACATAAGACGCCAATTAAGCATCGCCGTTATCCCGATTGAGACGGCGCGAATTGTAAACTTTCAATCCTGCCCCCACAATTGCGCTTGCGCCGACGACCATCAAGAAAACCGTTATCCAGTTTGTGACAGTCCAGCTAATTACAGTTTCGTTATTCATATTTTCCTAGGCCCTTTTGCTGTTGCGATATGAAATCCTGCGATAATTCGGGTTGCGTCCGGGACCGGCGTAAAGGTAACGTGACGCTGCTCATTAACTATATACCATAGCCAGTGATAATCTGGTAGGGTGTCCATAGTCAAGCCCCCTAAATAAATTCTCATTTTTTTCTGATCGTCCAGAGAATTTAGCCGGTAAAGCGCGAAAAAAGTCGCCTCGGTAAAAACATAATTGTCAACCCACGATGGACGTTGTGTGCAAATTATCAACTGAATTTCTTTTCCGCGCCCTTGCGTCAAAAGAGCACGAAACCAAACGTCATTTTTATTCATCATAGTTGCCTCGTCAATAAAAACGATACAATTTTCGAGATAGTAAATCCGTTGAAAAAATTCAGTCAATAAATCATATTCGCCGGGGAGCGGTCTAATAATATAAATTCCCGGTTCGGTTGGCAGTTCGTCCAAATCAATAGGAATTTCAAACGCCCCTTTTTTCTCCAATTCTTTGAAAAGTTTTTCGCCTTTAGGATCGACGATAAAAACGGGACGGTTATTATAGTCGCAAGTCGAAAGCAACCAAACCGCCCCTTGTGTTTTTCCCGATCCTGTCGAACCTATAAAAACGGTTCGGGTATCGTGTCCGGGTAAAGCGACCATATTCAACCCGCCATATTGAAATGGGAAAAGTCAATTTTTTCTTGAACGGCTTTTTTAGTTCCATTTGCTTTTGCGCTTTTCAACGGCGGAATATCAAGCGGCTCTTTTTCCTTTTCCTTTTTAGCGTCGGCTTTCTTTCGCGCCCTTTCAATTCCGAAAGCCATAAAGCGAGGAGAATAGACTTTACCCATTGCGCCAATCAATCCAATCGACGCCGCAACTTTAGGGTCAATTTCGACGTTGAATTCTGCGGCAAAATCGATTCCAGCTTTTGCAAGCAGTTTTCCCTCTTGATCGTCGATTTCCCAAATATCAGAGCCAACACCCATAGCGACAACTGAATGAATAACGACAAGCATTTGCGCGACCGAATTCAAATCCGGCTTTTCCTTTACAGAATTATTCGTTTCCTTTCCGGCGTCGGTTTTTGGCTTTGACTTTCCGGTTCCAGATTTTCCGGGCTTTCGACCGGGCTTTCGCTTTGGGCTTCCGTCGGCGTTGTAAACGATGTTTCCGCTATCGTCTCGGACGTATCGGTTTCCAAAGTTTCCAGTTCCGCCGGGGAGTTCGGTAGGATCGACGGCGGCGATTGGTTCGCCCGAATTTCCGTTATCATCCTTTGCATTGGTTGGATCGACTGCGACAATTGGTTTATCGCTTCCGTTGTCGGATTTATCAGATTTTCCTTTAGCCATTCTTTCAGTTCCAATTCATCGGTGATTTCGCCATTTTCAATTGCGTCGTCTAATGCTTCGCTAATTTCATCGGTTGCTAATTCAGTTGGTTGTGTTGTCAATTCCTCCGCTATTTCCGTTTTCGTTTCCGTTTCCGTTTCCGTTTTCTTTTCTGTCGGTAGTGCCATTGTTCAAAAGCCTTTCTATATTTTCGAGACGAATTGCGAGGGAATTCAGACCGGCTGGAATTTCATTTCCTTCTAGGTCAAACGTCGGCAATCCTAATGACCGTTCAATGCTGCAAAGCCGACCGTCAAGGGATTTCAGAATATTAATTGCGTTGGCAATATATTCTTGCATTTCCGACGACGAAAGCCCCGTCATTGATTGCAATAATTTATCGATACCTAGAGCCATTTTGATTTGCCTTTTTTAAATTGTGTTTCGGTGAATTGGTAATATATCACTAATTAGGCAGGACGCAATGCAATTGATCCGGCGCAAGCAGAACTAAGACTGTCACCACCGGAAAAGTCGAAAAGCCCCGGCAAAAATTCCCCGGAAACCCAATCATAATTTGCGCCGACAATTAAAGAACTGTCATAGGTTGACGCCCTGCCTAATTTGAAAATGTCGGTAATTGTCGGCGGATTAACATAGGTTGCGGAATTGGATTGACTGCCGGAACAAGCAGCACAAACAATTACGGCCCCTTCCGTTACCGGAGTAATTCCGACAAGCGTAATATCGCAACCGTTAGTCCGGGAAACCGTAGTCGGTCCTGCGTCGATCGGCGTAACAGGATCAACGCCGCGCCAAACCATGATAGCAATTTCCCCCGTTGCCGCGCTTCCGCCAATGGAATAAGTCCCGCCGGTTGCCGATCCGGCTTCATAAAGCCCTTTCCAAACGCGCAAATGACTATCAACATTGTCAGAGCCTTGGACATTCATAATTGACACCGGATCAGTGCCAATCGGAACAACTGATAGCGAACCGCCGCCCGATCCGCGCCTAGCCTGACCGCCAAGCAATAAGAAAAAATCACCGTCACTTGGAGCCGTATCTAGGCCCCCGGAAAGACCAGTAAAATCAAACGCTCCATTACGTTGAATTTTTCCGCCGACAAATTGAATTGAACTTGTCGGCGTCGGCGTCGGCGTCGGCGTCGGCGTTCCCGGATTGCGCCCTGAAACGATACCTATAATCATGGGGCGGCATCCGTAACGCCGATTAGATCAAATGCATCGGTTGCAATCTTTTTAAGAGTTGCCGCCATGCCATCTAATAAAACGAGAGTTCCGCCGGTAGGGGGATTTATTGTTACCCCGGCTTCAGGCGAAATTGTTAAATCCCCCGCCCCGCTATTTCGAATATTAAATTCACTATCAATATCAATCGCAACATTTGCGTTAGTGTCAACTGTCACTGTTTTTGCCCCGGCATTTGTGAAACGAATATATGTTTCACTATCCGCCGCCGCAATTGTTCGCGCCGTTGTTGCGTCGGTAACAACAACCGCCGGGGCAGTTGCGGCCCCGGCAGCGTTAAAAGTTCGATCGGCGGAAAGATCACCCCCGCCGGTCATATTTGTTCCGGCTGTCAAAAGACGTTCAACCGGGACCGCGCCAATTGACGCCGCCGTTACTGGAATTGAAATTCCCATTTTATGCGCCTCCAAAAACGATTAGGGTTTCGGTATCGTTTCCGAATACCGTTATTGCATTGGCAACCCCTCTAACGAGTTCCAATGATCCATTTCCGGGAATATCAATTCCCGTTGCACTGGCATCACCCCCGGCAAGGTTTATAGTTACGGTTGAATTCCCGGCAGGATTTTGGATAAGCAAATATTTATTCGCTTCCCCGGCGGCAATTGCGGTTTGATTTGTCGCGTCCAATGTAAGTGAATAATCGGCAATTGTCGCGCCGTCGCTTTCAACTTTCAAAACTTCACTTGTCAAAGGAACGCCGCCGATTTCATTCAAATTGAAATCATTTCCGCCTGTCGGAAAAGCGTCCGGAATAATATAGGGAAGCATTGGGATATTATAAAAATGCGCTTTGATAACTGATCCAGTTCCCGCGCTAGTAATCCGTAACTTTGCCGGGTTAGTAATAAGCAACGGAATATATCCCGACGAATTAGCCGGGAATTTAACGATTTGATTTGTCCCGTTGCATTCAATGGTCAAAACATTGGCGTGACCGCTGTTGTCAATATAGACGCCGGAAAGCCAATCGATCCAGCCATTATTAATGCTTTCGGTAAAATCCAGATCGACAATTGTTGTCGCTGAAAAGTCCAATGATTGCGGAAGCGCAACCGGCCCCGCGCCGGGGAGAACCATATTATTAATATCAAATTTTGCTGAATTATACATATTTATTTTTCCTCTTTAATTAATGGAATACAAGGCATTCCGCCATCGATACAAGGCAACCGAACCGGAACAGGCCGGGGAACAACAGGGGGCGGAATATCGGAATAATTCGGAAATGCCGCATTCATTCCATAAGTAACGTCATTGTCAAAATCATAGCCGAAAGCGTAAAGGTTCCCGGCGTCGTCAAAAGCTATTTCCAGCCCCGTATCGGCCCCTAGCGTCGGATATGCAAATTCCTGGGCTTGAGCATCGGCATAGGTGACAATGATTTCCTGATAACCGTTATGCTGCGGATCGACCAAAACCCAGCGCCATCCGGTCCCGGTATCAACGCGCAACACAAAGCCGAATTGCGTCGCATTTCTGATTTGCATTTCTGGATCACCGATTAACGCATTCAAAGTTAGATCATCAAAATCAATTAACCATTTATCCGCCGCTACGCCATCATTATAATCAATGAAAACCAATTCACCGATTGGCGACAAATAAAACAATCGGTATTCACTACCGGCATATATTTGGTTAGCATTAAAAAAGGCGTTATTATCCTCTCCGATTTCAAGCGTAAAAGCGTTGAAATATTCCGCCGTTCCCCCGCTATTGAAAGACCAGAAATAACAATCGTTCGTTGCATCTTCAACCGCAAATATGCCGACTTGGGGCGCATCGCTTTTTGTCTCTAATCGAAGTTCCGCTAAATGGAAATCCCCGATTGGACCTATATTTGTCGTAAACGGCGCTGTAATTGTTACCGTTGATAAAGGCCCGATCGCTTGAACGCCGCCAATGACAGAAACCCCGACTTGCATTATTTCCCAATCGGTATTTGCCGAGCTGGAAAATGGAGATTTATATCCGATTAAAGTCGAGTTATAAAAACCGGCGCTATGAAAAGTCCCGCTAGTCGCTTCCCATTGCAAATAGGCATATCCAGTTTGTGAAAAAATAGCCCCGGAAATTCCCGATCCATCCAGACCAATAAACCGCGCCCCTAAATTACAAACCAAACCACTATTGCCGACGCCGTCAAAATCAGTAGCAAAAGGTAAAACCGGATCAGTCGGTAATTCAATAAATACCGGAATTTCCCCAGTCTTATTAATAGTCAGCGGAGCCAAAGCCATTAGATTTTTCCCTTGTAAAATGCGCCCTGTTTGGTAGAAATAGACATATATCAGGGGAAAGCTAAATGACAAAGAAAAAATCTGATCTATTAAAAAGAGCCAAACGGGATTTAACGCTAGCACAAAAAGTCGCTAAATGGGAAAAGAAACAAGCCGAAAAATTAGCAAAAATTCAAGCCAAAGAAATGCGGCCCTATCTAAAGTCAATGAATAAAATTGATTTGCGACGCAAATTAACGCCATCGCAAAAAGGACTAATTACCCGAGCGCATAATGACTTTATGGAATTGACAGCGCGACCGCACAAAATTTATCGCCCGAAATCTAAAAGCAAATTACGCAAGGTCCAAAATTATTCTAATCACGAAAAGGGAAAAACGAATTTCGATGTTGCATTCGTTCCGACCCCTGATCCGAAAGCCAGAGTAACCGTTAATGAAAATTATCTAACGATCGTTTCAAATGGCGTTCGGGAAAAGACGGTATTTTTTAATCAATCCGATTTGATGAATAATCCTGATAAAGAAATTGCCCGCGCTATGCGTTATCATAATGACGCTAAAACTTTTATCATTATGGCCGGTAAATATGAATTCAACGGAACACTTGATAAAGTTCAAACGCCGGAATATATCAAATTTTTTATGACAAAATATGGCGATGAAACCGCTAATAATTATTATCAAAACTGGATGCATGGTCTAAAAGCCTATTATTATTCCGACATTACAAAAATTCAAGAATATCAAGAACGGAAACGTAAAGAAAAAACTAAAATGAAAAGACAGCGCCGAAATAAGCGCGTTAGGAATATGCGAACCTATGGCCGAAAAAACTAAACGCCGGGAAATTTGGGTTGCCGATAGCGAAACCGATCCCTTTCGTCGGGGGCGAATTCCAGTTCCCTTTTTATGGGGCGCATATAATGCGGAAACTTGCGAATATTACCAATTCACCGAGACAAGCGAGTTCATCGCTTTTATGTCTGAAAAGCATTGTATTTGTTATGCCCATAACGGCGGCAAATTTGATTGGCATTATTTATTCCCATTTCTGGAAAGCATGACGCCGATTTCTGTAATCGCCGGACGTATAGCAAAATTCAAAATCGGAAATTGTGAATTTCGGGATAGCTATAATATTATTCCGGCCCCGCTAGCTGCATATCAGAAAACAAAAATCGATTATAATATCTTTGAAAAAGATGAAAGAGAAAAGCCCGAAAATTGGGAAAAGATTTGTGACTATTTGCGCGACGATTGTATTTATTTAGCCGACTTGGTTTTAGCTTTTATCGAAAATTACGGATCGCATTTAACACAAGCCGGGGCGGCAATGGCCTATTGGTTAAAAATGTCCGATAAAGAGCGCCCCGAAACTAGCGCAACTTATTATATGCAATTCCACAAATATTATTTTGGTGGTCGCGTTGAATGTTTTGAAAAGGGAATAATCGAAACTGACTTTTCCGTAATTGATATTAATTCCGCATATCCTTTTGCAATGCTTTCCGATCACCCTTGGGGCGCACAGTCTATATCGATAACCGGCGAGGATTTCATTAAATTAAACGACGATCAGAAAAGCCGCGCTTTCATTGATTTGAAAACGACCAGTCACGGCGCTTTTCCATATCGAAATGAAGAAATGGAATTAGAATTTCCTGCCGACGGGGAAAAGAGAGAATTTCATATTACCGGATGGGAATATTTGGCAGCGGAACGCACAAATACATTAGGGGATTTTGAAATTCAAAGGGCATATATATTTACCGATACCGTGAATTTCACCGATTATGTAAATCACTTTTTTGATATGAAAGACCGCGCAAAAAGCCGGGGCGATAAAGTCGAATATCTATTCGCAAAAATCTTTCTAAATGCTCTATATGGAAAATTCGCAAGCAATCCGGAAAAATATCAGGAATTCATTTCAATGGATAGCGAGTTTATAGGCCCCGCTAATGTCTCGGACGGTTGGGAAATGAATAATTGGTTGACCGCTGATATGGCTTTAATGTGTCGCCCCCTGCCGGACGTTAAAAAGCGATATTTCGATATATCCGTTGCCGCTTCAATCACTGGATTTGTTCGCGCCTATCTTTGGGAGAATTTGAATAAGGTCGATCGTCCATTATATTGCGATACCGATAGCATTGCAGCGGAAAAAATAGATCGGATCGAATTAGGCGATAAAATCGGACAATGGGACCATGAATTTGACGCCGATTTTGCAGCTATCGGCGGGAAAAAATTATATGCGTTCCGTAAGGTAGGAAAAAAGGGCAAAAAACGGGAATATAAAACCGCATCGAAAGGGGCGCGATTAAGCGCAAGCGAAATTAAGAAAGTCGCATCCGGCGAAACGGTTATTTACAATCCAGAGGCCCCGACATTTTCAATAAAAAGCGGAATTAGATTTACTCCTAGAAAAATTCGTAAAACTTGATCGATTTTTATTGACATTAAATCCAATCCCTTTAGAAATGTAATTGTCAATTATGACAAAAACACCGAAAGGGAAATCAAATGAACGCAACAGTTACAAAACAGCCGACAATCGTAAAGAAACTTTCCGTCAAGCAGCTTATCGGCCATGCCCCGGACGCTCCGGAGCGCGGCGACGACAAGCCAAAATGGCTTGCCGACGTTATCGGTCGCGCCGTTGGTATCAAACAGGGCGAAAGCAATTACGGTCCTTGGTTTGCGCTTACCGGCGAATTCATTGCACGGCAAATTCCGACCGGAGCAAAGGATGAAGTTGTCGAACATTTCAAATCCGGTATGGTTTTCGTTCCCGATTTGGTTTTGAATTTGATTGAACCGGCAATGCAAGCAACCGGCGGCGCGATCGAATTCGGCTTTCGTCTCGGTATCAAACGCGACGACGCCTCCGCAACCAAATATGTTTATGTTGCGGAAAGCCTGATCGAACCGGCGGAAAGCGATCCGTTGACGAAACTGGCAAATCAGGTTTTCGGAGATACAATGCCGAAACTTGAAGATAAAAGCGGGAACAAGAAATAATTTGACAAATGGCTCTAAAAGCCTAACGTCATATTTAGATCAGTAGTTCCCGCATCCCAAAAAGCTCCTGCTGATCGACCCTGATAGCCCCGGTCAAGATTTCCCCGATCTTGGCCGGGGTATTTTTTGGTCTGTTGTTATTTGTTCACACAC
>Ga0210027_1002717_pt1 | contig 14921 bp, 16 predicted proteins | sample CryGeymeta201510_FD_183978 | JGI IMG/M metagenome (GOLD analysis project Ga0210027, IMG submission 183978) | Groundwater microbial communities from Crystal Geyser aquifers in Utah, USA - Crystal Geyser metaG 2015-10 (SPAdes) (version 2) | ecosystem: Environmental > Aquatic > Deep subsurface >...
ATCGTTCATGGTGATGGTCATGAACTAGACGATACAGTATTAAACCCAAGAACCCATAACCTTTCGGGCTCATTATTGGATTAGAATCAAAACCTCATTTGGGGCTCATCTTGTATTGGAAAAGACTGCCAATATACGGTAGTCTCTTCTACTGTGTACAATATTTTGTGGACTCTTTACGAAAAAATACGGACTGATTTTCAAAGGTAGTGCTGCGAGTGCCCCCACCCACTCGCAGCGCCATCTTCACACTCGGCTTTCGGCCTCGCTTATGTTTCACGCGCGCGATTTTTGCTCGGCTACCGCCGAGCAAATTAGGCATTCTACCTACGTGTTACCAAAATACCCCCAGGATACTCTATCATCGACAAGATCCTTCCAATATTGGTCATTCATCTTTCCACCGCTCCATTTGGCAAAATCTTTTTTAATCGCATCATATTTTCTTTGTAATATGTTTCTAGTCGTCTGATTAGATGATGTATTTATTAATGTCAGTAGGTTTCGATGTAATCTAGGAATCATGACATGACTAGCAAAAACCGCCCTGTCCTCTGGCGCTTCAGTTTGCCCATAAGGATCTAAAAACCAGTTAGGAGACGATTGTGGTGGTTCGGCTCCTTCTAAAGAATCTCTACCGCCTCTTTCCCAGTAAGGTCTGCATCCGCAATTATGTAAATCCCGCCACCTATTATCATCAAACAAGTATAACCCATCATGCCAATCAGTACCGTGGTATAACTCATGATGAAAAACGTCGCGTTCATATTCACGATCTGCCTCATTATTTGCAGCTGAGTAAGCAATTCCCAAGGTACCTTGATTTGCACCAAAACCACCATAGTAGTCAATTCCTCTCACCTTCACATTATTTAAAAATCGAATATTATGTACCCCATTGTCGGTAAAATATCGGGGGGGGTATTTTACAATCTCTTCCATTACCAGCCCCAAACCACGACTTAATTCAAATCTACTCAAATCAGTTCCTTTGATGCCACTTATTAAATTAAAAAAACCGGAAACATTAGGCATACCCGTAAAAATGTCGACACTATAATTATTTTTGATAAAACCCACCGCTTCACCAATGTTTTGCTCAAACTCGTCACTATTCGAGTTGCTTTGATATAACCCGTCTAAAATTCTCATGTATGGCCTTGCAATCAGATAAACAGCGCCAACCGCACCCAACTTCAAAAAATCTCTTCGAGAAATTCTTTTTACTCCTCCTTGTGAATTTTCTTGAGAAAAGTCATTCATACAACAATATTTTATCAAAAAACGGGACGAATAGGTATTGAAAGCTTTTACTAAAACATTTACACTTTAATTGTGCTCGAGAATTGTGAGGATTTTTAATGCCCTCATTGGACAGATCCTCACAGATTCGAGCACAACCAGTGAGGGCATTTAAGTTTTTAGTTCTTTAAAATTTTTGCGTTTTTCTTTGAAATCATTTCTTATAAGAAATGATTTGTCCGAGCCGACTTTTTACGAGGCAGAAGGCCGAGCGTGAAGATGGCGCTGCGAGTGGGTGGGGGCACTCGCAGCACTACCTTTGAAAATCAGTCCGTATTTTTTCGTAAAGAGTCCACAGTTTTGGAGAATTCGGCGAGTCAGAAATGGCGCTCGCCGCGCCCGCCCCCGCGGCGAGCGTTGCAAAGCCCTGTTTATATACGCAAAAAAGCCGTCGTATAATAAAGAGAAGAAAGAAAAACGCAAAAATTTAAGAAGGAAAACAAACCCATGATCAAATACATAGCATATTGCCGTAAATCTAGAGACGAAGCGGATAAACAAATTTTGTCCATCGAGGCACAAATTGCCGAGCTAAAGGAATTTGCCAAGCGAGAGCATTTGGAAATTGTTGAATTCATCGAGGAAGCCAAAACCGCTAAAGTCCCTGGACGCGAAAAGTTTGCAGAGGTTATAAAGAAAATAGAAAAAAAGGCTACGCTAATGGAATTCTCGCTTGGCACCCTTTATGTCAACACCTCAGTTCAATTACGGTAATAGTTGCTGGTTTTAATTTAATTCCGGATGAGCCAAGGATTCTTGTTTAAGGGTTTGAAATACCCGATTAGCTAGTTGACGCTTAAGACAGCGTAATGCCCACAGTTTAGTTTTACCCTCCTTTAGTTTCTTGTCATAATAAATTCGGCCAAGACCGTTAGGATCTTTAGTTCTGGAGATTTGATAAAGAGTAATCGTGTGTAGGGCTCGATTAACTTTTCTGTTGCCATAAGGTGATGTGTATAGTCGATTGTGGCTACCTGAGCTTTTATGGATCGGAGCAATTCCGCTGTACCTAGCAAATTGGGCCTTAGTTTGAAATTCGTCTAATGGTCGTCACTTCTGCCAGTAGAGTGCAAGCAGTAATGTGACCGCAACCTTTAATGCTTGACCTCAAATGATCAATCGTTTTTGAGGTCTTAGCGGTTTTGGCCATTTCTCCATCAATTTCTTTAACTTGTTGGATTAGTAACTTTAGACGTTCCAACCTCCTCCTGATACTCATGACTAAAACTAGTTGTTCGGGATCAGTCATCATCTTTGGTTTTAAAGTTTTTAGGTAGTAAATGATTGATTTAGAATTAAACGGTTTTGTAAACTGATCAGCATAGTGATCACCTAGACACTGATGGAGCATGGCGTGGAGTTGATTCTTGAGAATTGTTTTCTCGGAAACCAAGCTCCGTCTTTCGACCAGAAAGAAATCCAAACTCGTCGCCACGGCTCGCTCATCTTGATTTGCTATACTCTCTTTTGCGGGTAGTGTCTCCTCGTAATTTGTGAGGATGACTTTAGCTACTCGCAAAGCATCCACTCTATCACTTTTCTCACGATGGATGCTTTGTTTGCGATGACGTTCAGTGAGTATCCCGGGGACATAACGCATGACAATTTTTTCATTGGCCAGACACTTCACAATATGACAACCATAACCATTAACATCCTCCAGTGCTACCAACAGATTCTCTCGTAACCCGAGTGAGTTTAACCAGGCTACAAATTCACCAAGATAGTCATTACTAAATTCGTACAATCCTAATTCTTCATTTATCAGAAGTCACCCGCCGGTGGCGGAGACAGCGTTCTATTTAGTCAAATTAGAGCCAAGTCACCAGCGATGGACTTAGAAAGACAGTCTGACCAAAGTCATTCCGATGAATCGGAATACAGGATGCCATGAGTCATTTCTAAATCCATCCATCAGTGACAATTAAAATTTAGCATAGAACGTCTGATAGACTTGCTCGCAATTCTATCGATGGCGGATACCTCATCTACCTTCTCGATACAGGCAAGCTCCTTGACCTCAAGTTTCCTTCCTTTTGGTTTGACAACACACCGCAAGGTAAATTTATGCTTTCAATTGCCTTCGGGCAGTCGAAATATTATGTTGATAATTTGTCCGAAAATGTAAAACGAGGCAATCGGCAAAAACTGCGAAAAGGAGTTTTACCCAATAAAGCTCCTTATGGTTATTTCAACGAACCAAAATTACGGACAATCGAAGTTGATCCGCTAAAATCTAGAATTGTCAAAAAAGCATTTGAGCTTTTCGCCGAAGGCGAAAGCTCTATAGCTGACATTTCTCGTTTCTTTCAAAAATTCGGCATTACCAGATACAGCGGAAAAATGCTTCATCTTGATACGGTCAAACGGATTTTGAGCAACAAGTTTTACATCGGAATTATCAACTTCGGCGGTGAAACTTACGAAGGGACACATAAACTATTTATTCCACCGGAACTTTTTGGGAAAGTTCAGAAAATTATCGAGGCACGAGAACATCCCAAAAATAATAAACACAATTTTACTTTTCTGGGGCTAGCAAAATGTGCCGAGTGCGATTGTGCCATCACCGCCGAAGTCAAACATAAATGTTATCCCTCGACCCGCGGAAACGTTGATTATATCTACTACCGTTGTACCAAAAAGAAAACGGATTGTTCACAAAATTATCTGCGGGAAGAACTTTTAGAGCAACAATTGCGGGCAATTGTTGCTAAATCCAGTTTGCCCGACTCGTGGACCAAACTTTGGCTGGAAAGACTGGATAAAGATGGAACGGAAGAAAAATCAAATAGTGAAAATCAGGTTACAAAATTTTCTTCCGAAGTTCAAGAAATTGAAAAAAACTTGATCGATTACTTGAAGGCTATCTTGATCAAATTGTTGACCCGCAAATTTACCAACAGAAAAAGAACGAATTGGTAGAGTTAAAAATCAAATTAAAGGAGAAAATGGCAAGTGTTTCCAAAAACGGAAGTGAGTGGCTCGGACTAATGAAGGAATTTATAGAAGTGGCCGCTGATGCGGTCAAAATCGCGCGCGCGAAACATAATGGCGAAGAATTATCATTCTTCGCCAAAAAAGTCGGCTCGGACTACTCTTTAAATAATCGACGGCTTTTTTGCGTATATAAACAGGGCTTTGCAACGCTCGCCGCGGGGGCGGGCGCGGCGAGCGCCATTTCTGACTCGCCGAATTCTCCAAAACTGTGGACCCGAAGGGAATTGGACCCTTTTCTCGCCCATGCCATGGGCGCATTCTACCGGTGAACTACGGGCCCCTACTCCCTAATATTTTACCTTATCGCAGGACAAATAAAAACCACCCAGCTCACTTGCTCATTCAGATTATTATAGGTATAATCACCACAATTAATTTGGAACCTTAAATTATTGATCCGCCTTTGGCGGAGGAGGTAAATCATGCGTCAAGTCTCGTTCGGGCTTATGGTTCTTCTCGTTCTGCTCACCGCCTGTGCGCCCAGCACCCAGGCACCGGCCTCCGTTCCGGCAGCTCCGGCTCCAAGTCTATCCATTCCCACGATTCCGTCTCCCACCCCGGCCCAAACGCCGACCAAGCTACCCGCAGTCAATGCCTATGGCTGCCTACACACCGGCGCCACTTTCTCCACCGGAGATCCGGCCAGCTTCGAATGCAATTTGAGGACACAGGAATTCAGTTTCTATTTCGCCTTTGGCGAAACCGTCACTGCCGGCCTGTTTGCCTCACCGGAACCAGTCGTTGCCGGACAAGCGGTTTCGATCACCACCTACGCCAACTTCGGTGATGAAAAAGGGGTCTGTGTCTTAACCGATTCCCGGACGGGAACACTTCTTCAGACCACACTGACCCTCCACGATGATCTAGCTGTCAGATCTGACTGTGCTATCGACGATCATCAGCTGACGATGGCCTTCACTATTGAGGTTATTCCCGCCACTTGTGTTCCCACTCTCGTTTGGGAAAGCAACACTCCCGGCACTTTCACTCTTGAACCGGGTTATTTTTACATTATTGAAGCGGCCTTCCAAAACGTCATCGGTGATGACGCCTGGTGGGCCCACACTACAAGCTGGGCAGAAGTAAACAGTGATCATCCTATGACCATCACTGGTGCCACCGGAAGAGTTTATCGTTTTGAGAACTCTTGCTCAGGCCAGGATCGGCTAGAATGGGAAATCGGTAATATGACCAACTTCCCCAATCAGCTCGAAAACTTCCGCCACGCCGGAGTTATTCGATAGCCTAACTATTTCACTCCCTGTGTTTTCCACAGGGAGTTTTTTTTCATGGCTATCTTTGCTAAAATCTAGTCACGGGCTTGTAGCTCACCTGGTAGAGCGCCTCATTCGCATTGAGGAGGTAAGGGGTTCGACTCCCCTCAAGTCCACAATCAGCCAGCCAATCAGCGTATACACTCCATCACAAACCCCATCAACGCTGACCAGTTACCAGGATGGGACTAAGATCTTCGAATCCAAAACAGATAACGGGACCGAATGGTTGTCTTGGGAATATCGAGTCAACTTGACACATATGTACCACTAATGGTACTATCACCTCATGAGCAATCTAAGTGCCACCCTTCCTGCCAACGAAGCCCGTACCAACTTCTACCAAATTCTTGATGAAGTAGGTTCAGGTTTACGTCAGTTCACCATCTCCCATCGAGGTAAACCGAGCGCTGTTATTATGTCTATTGAAGAGTTTGAAGGCTGGCAAGAGACTCTAGAAATAATGGCCGACAAAAAACTGGTGAAGAGTATCGAGAGAGCCAGAAAATCCAAGGCAATTTCCTCAAAGGAAGCAGACAAGATAATTGGTTGGTAAATAAAAAGCAATGGAAATACAATTTCGACTTTCTGCAGCCAAACAGATTAAAACGATTGGAGCCAAAGACCAAAAAAAAGTTGAACGAAAAATCCACTCACTTCTCTCCAATCCACTTGTGGGCAAACTCCTTCAGGGGCAACTCAAGGGATACAGGTGCATCCGTGCTTGGCCTTTCCGTATAATTTATACGTATAATCAAAAAGAAAAAATTATTACTATCGAAACCGTTGATTATCGCGGCGACGTCTATAAATAACCATGCCGGACAAAATCCTCATCTGCCAAAACTGCAAAAACCCCTTCGTTTACTCTGACTACGAACAAAACCTAGACCAGAAAAAGATCTCAGATCACAGTTCTCGGATCTCAGACAACATACAAAATCCGCACCAAGCACCTCGCACTAATCACCTCGCACCTCCTTACTGTCCCATCTGCACCAGTATCAAGGCGAGCGAAGCCAAACACCCTTCCAAACCAAAAAATCCTCCCACTAAGTGAGAGGACGAAGCTATTATCTTCTAGACCCTTAATTTCCCCGCAATTTCCGAATTTTATCGTTCATTATTTGGAGCTGAAGTGGAGTAAACCAGGAGTCTCCCCATGGATTGCGGCCTTCGGGGGCGTAATTTCCCATGATGTCATTTTTCGTTTCGTAAAATGTATACAGCACTCTACTGTTGCACGTTCCAGCTATATACAATGGTCTTCAAAACAAGCCAAGTCAGCCCAATTACTATCGAAACAAGAAGCATCCAAGCAATTGCCCTAGGTGCAATTTTATCTCACGCAGATTATACCTCCCATCTTCAGCTAGATCTTAAAATCTAGTTTAGTGTAATTCCCCACCACCGAAATGCTCAGATTCTCTCTCTTAAATATTTCTTTGGCCAAAGCTCTGATCTCCTCAATAGTCACTCTCTCAATGTTGGCCAGTTTCTCTTCTGGAGTATAAATCTTGTCTCGATAGATCAAGTCCCACAGAGCCGCTCCCAGCACCGTTTCCGGACGGTCAAAATTTAATGCGAACCTACCTCTGAATGTATCTTTTGCTGTCTCTAGCTCTTCCTTTTTTATTGCCCATTTTTTGCTATCCACCAAACCAAAGGCAATTTCTGTAATCAGTGTAACCGCCTCATTTAGTTTATTTTTTGGCAAACCTGCACCTATATACAGACCTCCCGCATCAGTAAACAAATCCACATCAGATCCTATGGCGTATGCCCAACCTCGCTCTTCCCGTACTTCCCTCATTAATCTGGACATCCATCCGTCCCCAAAGACAATGTTTAAAAGATCGATGGCATACCTTCTTGGATCGTTAGTATCAAAAGCTCGAAAGGCCATCACTACCGCAGCTTGTTCCACTTTTCTTTTAGTTAGTTTTAGTCTTGGCGCCTTTTGCTCACTCCATACGAATTTATTTTTTTCTGGAACCTTTCGGCCATCTTCGATCAAAGTCGCAAACTCACTTTTAATTATTTTCAAAACATCTTCTTCTTTCCCATAAGACCCCACGACTCCTACCACTATGTTTTCGGCCACGAACCACTTGTTTAAATATCTTCTCAATTCTTCTACAGTCATCTCGTTGAGACTTTTGACCGTCCCAATGATTGGTCTACCCATATTCGTCTTGCCAAAAAGCAGTTCCTTGCACTCCTCGGCCGCTTTAGAGTTTGGTCTATCATCGTACATGTGCAGTTCTTCGAGAATTGTTCCTCTCTCTTTATCAAAATGTTCCTTCGGCAGTACCGGCTCAGTCACTACCTGGCCGACAATTCGGGTAGCTAGCTCCAGATTCTCCTTATCCATCTTCACCCAAAAACCCATCTCGTTCTGACCGGTGTAGGCGTTAAAGGCCCCACCGACCTTTTCTATCGCTTCATTGATATCGTACATCTTAGGAAACTTCTTGGTGCCCTTGAAGACAAAATGTTCCAAAAAGTGAGCACTGCCCGCTTCTTGGTCATTTTCTTCTCGGCTCCCCGTTCCCACCATCACCCGCACAGTTACACTCTCCCGTTCCTCAGGTACGAGGACCACTCTCAGTTGACCCAGTTTATATACTTTTGGTGAAAATCTCATTCAACTATTCTACTCTATCAGCGGAGTTTATTATTGTATCGATCCGCCCCAAATATAATTTTCAAATAGTGGAGATTCATTTCTTGATACCAATATTATCTCTTTTATCCCAGCCGTTTCTGACAGTCTCCTCAATACCGAGAGATCGCCATCGGTCGGTGTCTCTTTGACCTCTAACGCCAACCTACCGTCAAGAACAAAGTCTATTTCTCTTCCCGTTTTCAAAGCGTAGTACTGTACTGTCCCCAATTTGACTATCTGGTTGTAGATCGTATTTTCAAACTGTGCTCCACTGGAGAGTTCCGCCAAGGTGTTGGCCAAACCGGTATCACAAAAGTACAGCTTCCTAGCCTTTACTATCTCCCGACCAGCATTTTTTGTGTATACCGGCACGGTGTGAATCAAGTAGGTATTCTCAAAAAATGTAATATAGTTTTTCACTGTCTGTCTTGATAGCCCTATTTGTTTAGCTAAGCTGTTGTACTCGATCCTGTTACCCGCTCTTGTAGCCAAAAGCTTCGCCAAACTAAACAGATTTCTTTCATCCGAAAAATCGGCCAAAGACCTTATGTCGATATTTACATAAGATGACATGATATCGAGCAATATATCCTTCTTTGTCACTTCCGACCCAGCCAGAACTACTTGAGGGAAACCACCAAACCTAATAAATTCTTCATAGTATGCTGATAATCGGTTGTATTCATCTTTGTCAAACATCCCTATCTGCCAGTTGGCTGGCACCGATCTAACCCCTCTAAATAACAGAAACTCTCCAAAGTCCAATGGAAATAGTTCAAAGATTTTTTTTCTCCCCGCAAGAGACTCAGAAAATAAATTTTTCAGATAATATGAGCTGGAACCAGTCACGATGAACTTGACTCCTTTGTGATCGTACAAATACTTAATGGCACTAGGGCAATCCGGGGCTAACTGAATCTCATCCAACGCCACCACCATTGAACCGTCTGGGGACATACCCCTAGCTACGAGCGCCTCGTAAATATTGTCATAGTTCTTCTGCTCAAACAGTTCTCTACTGTCAGGCCGTTGTAAATCTAGAAATATCGAATTTTTATTTGAAATATCTTTTAAAAGTTGACTAACCAAAGTCGTTTTCCCCGTTCTCCTCATGCCTGTCAGCACCGTCACCATCGGGGTCTGAGCGTGAGCCAAAAGGTCTTGATATATTTTCCGTTTGTATACCATATGATATCCACACTATACATAAAGCGTAACTATTTGTCAAGTATGTGTAAGTTCTTGGTAACCATCAAATCATGCAGGACCCATCCCATAGCAGAGATGGTATAATATCCCCAGTTACGCACATTCATTCATGAAGGAGAAAAAATGAAAAAATTCCTTAGCTATGCCCTGGTCGTCACCACGATCATCTTCGTATTTGGACTTTTTTTCCAACTCATAGCTTGGACAGGACCAGATAATCTTAAACCTGGTGATGAAATCGCAGTCATGACTGGAAAAACAGTGATGCTAAACGGACTGCCGTGTGCTGAAAACAATCATGGCTTTGTCAGCCCCACCAGCCCTGAAGGAACACTCGGCTGGTATAAGCCGGAACGACTGGTCTTCCCCTTGTTCGACAAGATCTCAGTTATCTTTACTGCCAGTGGCAAGATTGATTGGGTAACCTCCAGATATATTGTTAAGCTACCCGCCGACCACGATCGATTTCTCTGCCCTTCTCCTGAATAAATACATCTCACCAGCCCCGTACACACGGGGTTTTTACAATAGAAAAGGGGCTCGGTATGACCCTCGCCCCTAATCAACAAACACTAACACCTCCAATAAACTTCCTGCAAGGTGCGACTAGAACCCTGCTTATTAACGATCTTGATCAGAGATAAGAAATGGTTCAAAACTGTACGTCTACAATTCTCCCCAGTTCTCCAAGCGTTTCACAAGCATGAGATACTTCTTAGGTATCTATTTTCATAGTAAACATATTTTTCACAAAGATCAAGACCTTAGTCGTCATTGCGAGTTTGGCAACCTGCCTGCCGTAGGTCGAATATATCGTGTATTTCACGATCAGGTCTCACTCCACTCGTCATTGCGAATCTTGTACTCAAGCTGAAGCAATCTCCGCCATTAAGAGTACATTCAACCTATTATCTAAATTCCACCATCGGGGATTGCTTCGGTTCGGAATACCGAAACTCGCAATGACAAAGCCTATCACGAAAGAAACCGGGAAATTATTTCTCCGTAAACACTTTCCGTTCTTTTCCATCAGTCACCAGCGTAATTGTGCCTGATTTATCCGTCCTCAAGGTTTTCGCCCCCACTGCCTCTAACCGCATCAAAGTATCACTGGCTGGGTGACCATAGCTATTCTTCGCCCCCACCGAAAGGATCGCCAACTTAGGCATAATCTTTTCCAAGAACTCTTTGGCAGAACCATATTTAGATCCATGATGCGAGACTTTTAGTACGTCCGTCTTTATTAGCACTGATCTCTCTGATAGTGCCAATTCCGTAGCCGTGTCGATATCTCCTGTGTATAGAACCGAAAGATTTCCATAGACTAGTCTGATGACCACCGACGACTCGTTTGACTCACTGCCACTAGCCATGACCTTCTCCACCACAAGTTCAGATCCCTTCAATATATCAAAATCTAAACTACCATAACGGACAATATCTCCAGTGCTCGGTTTATCAATAATTCTCCCAATCATATACCGGCTTTTTATTCCCGGTAGAGCCCCCACATGATCTTTGTCTGTATGACTCAAAAAGACGACTTCAATCTGCCTATCCCAGAAAGGAATCAACCTCCCAAGACACTCAGTCACCCTACTTTCATTTGCACCAGTGTCCACTAACGCCTGGAATGACCCCAAAACGATCACAGAGGCGTCTCCCTGCCCCACGTCACAAAAAACCACATGCAGTTTCCCGTCTGGCCACTGCTGCCAAACCCACAATACAAGCAATATCCCAACTACACCACTCCATCTTTTCCAATTCACCATCAATCTTAATCATAAAACGTGCAGGAGGGCAAGCAAAACTACCCACTTAATTTCCAAAGAATCTAATTATCAGAACCATCCAGTGCGCCAGTGCGTAGGTAGACCAAGCGAAAACTCCTGGAGACACCAACATGCCTACCCCAAAAACCATTAGGGGTGGCACAAGAGGTAATATCAAAATATTACTTAGTATACCAAAAAGACTCATTCTTCCAAAATGCCACCAGATAATCGGCATGGTCACTAACATTGTCGACAACGATGATGTTACTCCAATACTCCCCGCCAAATTAATTAGCCCATCACCGATCTTATCTGCAAACTTTTTTGAGAGCCAAGGTTCCATCACCATCAGACCAAAGCTAGCGGCCACTGAAAGTTGAAAGCTTGCACTAGACAAAAGACTTGGATCAAACATTAGCATTATCCAAGCCGTAAACGTCAGTATCCAACCGGAACTACTTCCCCTGCCCAGCACCTGTCCAAGATACATTAGTCCCGCCATCCAGACAGCCCGAACCACGGGAGGATCCAATCCAGCCAACAAAGCATAAAAAATCATTGCCGCGATCGCTATCCAAATTGCGAAAGGTCTGCGCATAAACCAAAAGCTCAAAGACAAAACCACACTACCAACAAGTAAAATATTGTAGCCTGAAGCCACAGCAATATGTACTGATCCACTTTTGATCATTTGCTGATATAGTTTTTGCCCTATATCTTTTTCATATCCCAAGACTATTCCAGCGATTAACCCTGCTTCCGGTTCAGGCACAAACTTTTTATAGACAGAAACTAAACTTTCACGGAAATTATTTAAATAATCCCTGTCTTGAGTTCTCCACTCCTTGAGTTCTTGACTTCTTCCCTTTATCTCTATTTTCGCGTTGGTAAGCCACAATTTACCGGCGAAACCGTCTATCACTCTCGTATCTATATTGCCAATTACGCTGATCTTATTGTCACGATATTTTGCGCATACCTCCTCAGTCAAAAATACAAAACGGTTCATTCTTATGATACACTTTGTGGCATATTGAGATAATGTGTTGGCGTACCCTGTTACTCGTATCTTTTCTCCAGGTTCAAAAATGAGTATACTAAACCAACCTAGAATACATCGTAATCCAAACAATAATAATAGAATCAAGATGCGTTTTTTCATCACCTAATAGACTGTCAGTTTTTCTCGATTTTTTTCTAAAATCTGTTTGGTCATTCCACCCCTGCTAACCACCTCATCGACACTAGCATAAGGTCTATTTTTCACAATGCTCTCTGCTCTTGCCGGGCCTACCCCCCAAAGGGTATCCAGTTCACCCACCGTGGCAGTATTTAAATTTACTAATCTTATATTATTTTTAGCCTCCACATACCCCATATCTGTGGGGGTATCGGTGAGAAACGGGATATATATCTTTTGTCCATCCTTAACTTCCTGGGCCAAATTAAGATTTTTTTCACAGAACATACGGTCGGCCTTTTCCGTGAATCCACCTGCCGCGATCAGAACATCCTTTATTCTGGACCCACCTGATAATTCATACACACCTGGAGAAAATACTGCCCCTTCTATGTCGACTACCAGCTTCTTTATCAGCTCTCGATCAGATAAACCTGATCTAGTCGCATCCAAATATTCTACTTGAACTTGATTGTCTTTTGTAATCCCTCTAAAAAGGCTTATTCCCGACACAACTAACCCAATAGCCAATAAACCAATCAACACCCCATCCATCTTGGTTAATTTCCCTAGTTTATTCCAAAGAGTTTCAGACACCATTTTTATCATAACACCGAATGTCGACCAGTCAAAATATGTATTTCTCCATCACAAGAAATTCATCTCCTCCTGAATTTCCGCAATAAAATTACGTCTTACTTCGACGAATAATTACCAGTATTTATTTGCGATGATATAACAACATAGGTGTGAATTGTTAATCACATGCATTATCTTTGTGCTAATTTAACTACAATATATATCAATCTTTCAATTTTGCTCCAATATCCCTATCGTCTCCAAATCATTTACACCCAATCTCCATTTGTACTATTATTAATAGTATGCCTCTTTCCTCTCTACACACAATCTATCTCACACTTTCTATACTGATAGCTTGGTTCTGGAGCAGCAATTCAAGCCTCAACCCTTACAATCTTCAGCTCACTGCGGCCCTCACCTTACTCTATTTCGGCTTTAAATTTTTCTCACGATTCTCTAATCAAAAGGCCTTGAACATGCCTTCTACCCTCATTCTAAACACCATTTGTCTCTTATTGGTTTTCTCCACTGGGGGTCTCGTCTCACCCTTATTTTTTCTTTTAGATCTTCTTTTCTTTGCTATCGCCCTTCTTTTTGAACCCGTCCAGGCAGCGGTCGCCTCTTTTCTAATCGTGTTTATTTTTTCTTCTCAAAACTATTCCAGCCTGAACACGGATAAGATTATTAATCTATTTTCCTTGATTCTCATGACACCCATAGCCGTAATCTTCTCCCGTAATTTTCTCGAAGTTCTCGAGAGTAAGGGCAAAATCAAAGTTTTAGAAACCGCTCTCCACGAAACTGAAGCCGAAAGTCTTCTTTGGATATCCCGGCAAGCCAAACCCTCATTGGCTTCTGTCTTAAACTCCACCACAGATTTAGTCATGTATTTCAATTCCAAAGGCAGAGAGCTCCTTCTCCCACCAGCCATTGTTGAGAAATTAAAATCCATCCAAACAGATATGATTACGCTTTATTCCTCAGCCAACTCACTAGAAAAAACCATAGAAAATGAGTCCGATAAGATCAAATTATAAACTTAATATATCAACAAAATGTTCGGGTTTCCTCAGTCCTCTCAAGCACCAATCGCTACTATATCATCAGGCCATATTGTGACTGTACAAAATACATCAAAAGCAGTCAATTCACACTCATCCAACACTCAAAGTCATCCTTCAAATCATTTAATCTTGACATTTTTCTCCGGATCAAGACTTATATTATATGTTATGACAACCATTGTTTTCACGCTTTATTTTCACCCCCAGGTTTACGCCGATAATCTGTTTTCTCCTTCTTTTGAAATTGACATGGGAACTATCAATATCACCGGAGGAAACAAAACCTCCGCCACTTATCGCCTTTCGGACACGGTGGGACAAACAGCTCAAGGACAATTCAACTCTAGTGGCTATATTATAAAAGCTGGATTTCAATACGTTCGCGAACTCACCCCTTTTACTTTCACCATCTCAAATCTGGATCTCAACTATGGCAGTCTCGTCCCAGGAACACCTAGTCTCCTCACCAACATTCTAACCGTTACCACCGGCAGTGCTTATGGGTATACTGTTAAAGTCCTCGAAGATCACCCTCTGCGTATCTCAAACGGAAGTACTACCATTGCCGATACTTCATGCAATTTGGCCTCTGCTTGTACTCAAACTGACGCTACCGTCTGGGACGACAATACCCGTTATGGCTTCGGCTACAACATTCAGGGCACCGATGTCGATACAGCTGACTTCGTCGACAATACTTATTTCCGTTCCTTTCCCATTCAAGATATCGATTCGCCGGCCACAGTCATGAGCCGGTCCGGCATCGCCACCGCCTCCGCCGCCACTGTTACCTACAAAATAAATATTGCTGGCTCCCAAGCCACCGGCACCTACCAAAATAATATTCAATATATAGCCATCCCC
>Ga0210027_1002727_pt1 | contig 14894 bp, 11 predicted proteins | sample CryGeymeta201510_FD_183978 | JGI IMG/M metagenome (GOLD analysis project Ga0210027, IMG submission 183978) | Groundwater microbial communities from Crystal Geyser aquifers in Utah, USA - Crystal Geyser metaG 2015-10 (SPAdes) (version 2) | ecosystem: Environmental > Aquatic > Deep subsurface >...
TACTAGGGTATTTACTTCTTACCACTAAGTTGTATATTTGTGGTTATGGAATATCCAAGAGACCAAATGCAGTTTGATAAAAGTTTTTCAAGCGAAAATAATTGTGTTAAATACCTGATAGAAGTAAAATGGCCATTAGGTTTCAAATGCGACAAATGTAATGCTACTGACTATTGGTTATTATCAAGAAAACGGTTGAAATGCAAGAAATGTGCTACAATAGTTACGATAACCTCAAAAACGTTCTTTGATCAAACAAACAAATCACTTTCATTATGGTTTCGTGCAATATGGTGGATGATTGCTCAGAAAAATGGCGTTAGTGCATCTGGTTTACAGTCAATACTTGGCATTGGAAGTTATAAAACAGCATGGGTTTGGCTTCATAAGCTCAGGACATTAATGACATTCCCCAATAGAGAAAAGCTTTCTGGTAAAGTAGAAATTGATGAGACATATGTTGGTGGAGCTTCAGAAGGCAAACGAGGGCGAGGATCTGAGAATAAATCATTAGTGATAATAGCTGTTGAGCTATTACCAAAAGGAACAGGACGTGTAAGGTTACAAATAATACCAACTGCTGAAGGAAAACACCTGCTTAAGTTCATAAGAGAAAATGTTGAAACAGAAACTACAATAGTAACGGATGGTTGGACTGGATATACACAATTAAACAAAAAAGGTTACGTGCATATCAAACAAAAGCAAGCAGGAGCAACAACTGATGAGGAAATGCTTCCAAATGTACATAGAATAGCAGCATTGCTTAAAAGATGGTTGTTGGGTACGCATCAGAATTATACAAGCCATGAAAGGTTGCAAAAATATTTGGATGAATTTACATTCCGATACAATAGACGTAAGTCCAATAGCCGAGGATTACTATTTCACAGAATAATTGAACAAGCTATGTGTCGAAAACCAATATTGTCTCTAGATGTACTTAAAAACAAGATTTAAAAAGTGTTTGATTTAAGTGGCAAGAAGTAAATACCCTAGTAAATTTAATATAGGTCTAAGGTATTATAGCGGTGAACCTGAATATGAACAGACGAATAAATCATACGAAACAACTACAAAAAAAGTTCAAATGCCTGCGACAGTTCTACAATTGATGGTTGGTATTAACTTATAAAATTGAGCTAATTCTACTTGCTAACTTGCAAATACAACCGACCGACACTTAGAAGCGGTCGGTTGTAATTTTTCAAGTTGGGTTGCCTAAATTTTATCGCTCTGAAAAAGAGGCTCTACTAAAAATTATATTTCAACTGTAACCCAAGAGATAAATATTGCGGAGTGGTTTGTGTAAACGTGTTCCCCAATTCAGAAATTATTGATAACGAAAAACCTTTCTCCCCTTTTTCAACAAAACTTATTCCTGCTGAAAATGAAAAAACCGCTCCATAACTCCACAAGTTCACATCGCTAAATGTTCTATCATTAATTCCTAATGGACCGAATCCCTCTTCAAAATATATTTTCTTGAACATCTGCTGTTGAAATAACATTTGCACTGAAACACCTTTTAAAGATGGATAATATTTGTTTTGCCGGTTTTCCGGAATGAGTTCATTAAAATCATTTAAGAAACTTAACTGCAATCTCAAATTAACAGGATCGGGGGATTCGATGCTCACATCAGTGAGGAGTGATAGTGAAGAAGAAAATATTTGTGGGGAATTCCCGCTCATCGTTCCGATACCCAAGGACGCACCTACCGACTTCAATTTTATTTGTGCCTCGTTTTTAATAACGAAAATGACAAAACAAAGCATAACAAAGATGATCGTTTTTTTTGACATACCGCTTTTCTAAATTGTAAATAGTTCCTTAAGTTGAAAACAAATTATTCAATTTATTTGAAAGGAAAAAGATGGAACTTCAACTCTTTCAATACAATGCCTTTGTTACCGCTGTTTACGACGGCGATACTTGCACCGTTGATATTGATCTCGGTTTGCATACATGGATAAAAAATGAAAAGATCAGATTGTTCGGTATCAATGCTCCTGAACTCAGGGGGAAGGAAAGACCCCAAGGATTACTGTCGCGAGATTTTCTGCGCGGCTTGATCTTAAATAAAGAAATTACTCTCCGCACGATCAAGGATGCGCGAGAAAAATATGGAAGATACCTTGGCGAAATTTGGGTTACTACTGCCAAAGGAACTTTTGTAAATGTGAATGACGAACTGGTTAAAAAAGGTTTTGCAGTTTATAAAGAATATTGAAGAGTACCTCTATTTAATTTTTAAATGTTGCTCGACAATTTCGATTAACTGCTCTTTGCAATATGGTTTTGCGAGAAAACCATTGAATCCTTCTCTGAAGAGTTCTTCTCTGTCCGTAAGGAAAGCATATCCGGTGATCGCAATAATGGGTATGTCTTTGTAGCCGCAAATTTTTCTAATTTCTTTTGCTGCAGTTCTGCCGTCAATAACGCCATCCAACGATATGTCCATTAAAATAAGATCATATTTTTCGCGTTTTGCTTTTTGGATTGCTTCAATTGCATTAACTGCATCCTCAACCTCGAATAAGTTTTGCAGAAATTTCGTTATAATAATCCTGTTTTCAAGACCATCATCTACCGAGAGGATCCTCATATTTTTTTTCTCTAATTTTTTGAAACGGTTCACTTATTGCCACTCTCGAACGTAAGCATTTTCACCGAGAAAATGAAATCCAACTTTTTCTTCCTGCTTTTCGTTATCAAAGAGATAATTTTTCTCTTATCAGATTAATAACTTCAACCAAATTTGAAGAGAAGAAAATCACTTAAAGCGCTTAGTTGTCTCTTAAATATTTGGATTGATTTTTGTACTATTTTAAGCAAAAGACACAACGAAGCATCACCAACAAGCAAAATTTTATTATGAAGACTCTAAACAGCAAATTCCTTCTTCCGGCACTTTTCTTCTTGTTCTTTTCCCCCATTATTTTACCGCAAGGTTTTCTAAAAACATCAGGGACTAAAATTATTGACGGCAACGGGCAAAATCTATTACTTCGCGGTATCGGACTTGGAGGATGGCTTGTTCCCGAAGGTTATATGCTGCAAACTTCATCGTTTGCAAATGCCGCATGGCAATTCAAACTAAAGATTGAAGAGTTGGTCGGGGTACAAAAAGCTGATGAATTTTTCAAACTTTACAGATCAAATTTTGTAACAAGAAAAGATGTTCAAAAAATTGCGGAGTGGGGTTTTAATTCAATTAGACTTCCGATGCATTTTAATCTTCTCACTCCGCAAGAAACACCGTTCGTTTATTCGGAAGAAGGATTTGCGATTATAGACAGCCTTTTGCAATGGTGTGAAGAAAGTAAAATTTATTTGATCCTTGATCTTCATGCGGCGCCGGGAGGACAGAGTAAAGATAATATTGCAGATTACAATCCTGCATATCTTCCTTTGTGGGAAGACCCGGTCGCTCAACAACGGACTGTTTATCTCTGGAAAACAATTGCCACTCGTTATGCAGACAAACAATGGATCGGCGGTTATGATCTTATTAACGAAACCGCTTATACTTTTAGCACCGGTAATAATCAACCATTGAGAGATCTTTTTATCACTATCACAAACGGAATTCGTGCAGTTGACAAAAATCATATAATTTTTATCGAAGGAAATTGGTACGCAACAAGTTTTGATAATTTAAGCCCTGCCTGGGACGACAATATGTCTTACAGCTTTCATAAATATTGGAACGCAACAGATGCCGGATCAATAAATTATCTTACAACATTAAGGAACAATACTCAGCGGCCTCTCTGGCTTGGTGAATCGGGAGAAAATTCAAATCAATGGTTCACAGATGCTATCAAGTTAATGGAATCGTATAATATCGGCTGGGCTTGGTGGACTCTCAAAAAAGTTGAAGGCAACAATAGCATGATGTTCGTAAATAAACCCGCGGAGTATGATTATCTTTTAAAGTATTGGAGCGGACAAGCGACAAAACCTTCAGTTGATTATGCCGTAAATGCTTTAACAAAATTTGCACAAAATCTCAATTTTGATAGCTGCAAAATCAATGATGGGGTACTTGATGCAATGTTCAGAGAAGTACAAACTACCGCGGTTCTTCCATTTAAACCCAATGCTATTCCGGGAATTATTTATGCCGCCGATTATGACATTGGTCAAAATGGTTATGCTTATAAAGACATTGATTACCAAAATACAGGCAACAACGGAAGCTGGAATAGTGGTGGACAATATCGAAATGATGGCGTTGATATTGAGAAATGTTCCGACATTCTTACAAACGGATATGATGTCGGCTGGACAAATACCGGTGAATACTTGAACTTCACCGTAAATGTTGAGCAAACCGGAACATATAACTTAGCTTTACGTATAGCTGCAAATGCCTCAGGTGGAAAAGTTTTAATGCGATGGGATGGAGTAAATATTGGAACCTTCATTGACGTTCCGGCAACCGGCGGCTGGACAAAATGGATGAGTCTTCCTATAAATAACATTCATCTTACTTCGGGAAAGCATACGTTTTCTCTCAACTTTTACTTTGGCGGATTCAACGTCAACTTTGTAAAATTTGATCTTGTTGCTACTGATGTTAGAAATGAAATCAATACACCAACCGGGTTTGGACTTGAGCAAAATTTTCCAAATCCATTCAATCCGGAAACAGAAATAAGTTATCAGTTGTCGGTAAACAGTAATGTAACATTAAAAGTATATGATATTCTTGGAAAATCAGTGGTAACTTTGGTAAACAAAGAACAACCTGCAGGAAAATATTCCATCAACTTTGCCACAACAAACAACCCACAACTAACCACTAACAACTTACAAAGCGGTGTTTATTTCTATCAACTTCGTGCGGGAAATCTTGTACAAACCAAGAAGATGATTTTTCTTCGATAAAATAAGTGCTGCATTTCAGCACAAGTTTTGGCTTAATTCTTCGTAATTTGGATTAAGAATTCAACGCAATATGAAAAAACTTAATCCATCTTACTTCCTTTTTCCATTTATTCTTTTTTTCTTTTTTATTCAAGAGAAAAGTCTTACGCAATCGATCTCTATTAATGAGTTCATGGCTTCTAATGCAGCGGTAATAGCGGATCCTGACTACCATGCTTATTCTGATTGGATTGAACTTTACAACGCCGGTAATACTCAAATCAATTTAAAAGATTACTCGATCACCGACGATCTTTCCCAGCCGCAAAAATATATCTTTCAATCCGATCTCATTGTTCAGCCGAAAAATTATTTACTTATTTGGGCAGACAGTAAAAATATCGGCACGCATACAAATTTCAAGTTGAGCGCTTCCGGACAGCAAATCGGCCTTTTTAAGCCGTCGGGCGAAGTAATTGATACCATCACTTTCGAAGCTCAGCAGACAGATATTTCTTTCGGAAGATTTCCGGACGCAGCATCAGAATGGTTCAAGTTTTTTCCTTCTTCTCCCGGTGCTAAAAATAGTACTTCATCAATCTTTAATAAACTGAGCGAGCCTTCCGTCTCCTTGCAGAGCGGGTTTTATGACTCTCCTATTACGATCTCGATTTCTCATACCGAATTTAATGTAGTAATTTATTACACCAGGGACGGAACTGTTCCAACAAAAAGCAGTTCACTTGTTTCAGGCACAATTAGAATTGATTCGACATCCGTCCTGCGCATAAGAGCTTTTAAAGATGGTTTTCTTCCAAGCAACCTTTTAACCTTTTCTTATTTTATTAATGAGCAGACTGAACTTCCCGCCTTTTCAATTGTTACTGACCCCGCCAATTTTTTCAGCGATACCTCCGGTATTTATGTTGAAGGAATAAATGGAATAACTGCGCGGTGTAGTAATGGACCAAGAAATTGGAATCAAGATTGGGAACGTCCAATCGAATTAGAATTTTTTGAAAAAAACAGATCTCTCGCTTTCAAAACATCCGCCGGTGTAAAAATTTACGGCGGCTGTAGCCGCATCTATCCGATGAAATCTCTCGCATTTTATTTTCGATCGAAATATGGATTGGGGAAACTCAATTACCGCATTTTCCCGGATATTTTTGTAAACGAATTTGAGAACATCGTACTTCGAAGCGGCGCACAAGACTGGTGGCGTACGATGTGCCGCGAAGAAATAGCGCAATCGTTAATTGAACAAGGAATGAAAGTAGATCATCAGGCTTACCGCCCTTCAATTCTTTTTATAAACGGGCAATACTGGGGGATTCATAACATCCGGGAAAAATTAGATGATAATTACCTCGCCAGTCATTTCGGGGTAAACAAAGATTCGATTGATCTCATAGAAATCAGTAAAGCAGGAAGCGCTAACTACGGCGATATCATTGCCTACAATGAAATGATGACATTTTTTGCAAATTATAATATTGCGGCTCCTTCAAATTATGAACATATAAAATCAATCGTTGATATTGACGAATATATTGATTATCAAATCGCACAAATTTTTTCTGCGAACGGCGACTGGCCCGGCTCGAATATGAAATTGTGGCGTGAAAGATCGCCCAAAGGGAAATGGCGCTGGATGATTTACGATCTCGATTTTACCTTTGGTGGAAACGCAAACGGACAGTACTTTTCCAACACACTTGCTCTGGCAACTGCAACCGACGGTGCGAGCTGGCCTAATCCCCCTTGGGCAACGCTGATGTTAAGAAAACTTTTAGAGAACGAAGAATTTAGAAATGAATTTATTCAACGTTTCGCAGTACACATGAATACAACATATGAACCGCTTCATGTAATTGGGGTAATTGACAGTCTGAGCGGAGTGATCGCTTCTGAAATTCCGCGGCACAAACTGCGGTGGGAAAAATCTATTACCATCGGGAAAGATTGGTTCGTCAATGTTCAAGTGATGAGAGACTTTGCGGTAAACCGCCCTGACACTATGAGAAAATTTATTTCTTCAAAATTTGGTTTAGCCGGGACTTGCTCGATTACATTGGGGAGAAATAATCCTACGTGGGGAAAAATCTTTACGCACGAAGTTGAAGTGAAGAATAACAATTCGCAAAATCTATTTTTCAAAAATATTCCGCTTAAAGTAAGAGCCTTTGCATTACCCGGATATCGCTTTGTAAAATGGGAAGGTGTTTCAGGTTCTACTTCGCCTGAAATTACTCTTCTTTCCGGGAGTGATTCTTATTTAAACGCTGTTTTTGAACCGGCAGAATTATCTGTAACAACTGTAGTGATAAATGAAATCAATTATAAATCATCTCCTTCATTTGACACGGAAGATTGGGTTGAATTGTATAATCCATCCTCAACGTCAATTTCACTTTCCGGCTGGAAGTTTCAAGACGGTAAAGCGAATGTTTTTCTTTTCCCCGAAAATATTGTCTTAAAGGGAGATGCATATCTTCTTCTTTGCAGAGACACAGTAAAGTTCAAATCTTTGTATCCGAATGGAACAAATCTTTTGGGAGACATGCAATTTGGATTGAGCAGTGCGGGAGAACAAATTCAATTAATTGATGCCGACTCAAACGAGGTGGATGTAGTTTCTTTTGCATCATCGGGAGAATGGGATTCTTTGGCAAATGGAACAGGAAGAACGCTCTCATTACGAAATCCACAGCTTGATAACGCACTTCCGCATAATTGGCGCGCCTCAACCGCTTATGGTACTCCTGGAAAGATAAATGATGTTTATACGAAAGTTGGAACTGAAATAAAAATGCTGCCCGATGATCTTGTGCTTTTTCAGAATTATCCTAATCCTTTTAATCCAACGACGGTCATCAGTTATCAGTTAGCCGTAAGCAGTAAAGTAAATTTAAAAGTATTTAATATTCTCGGTAAAGAAATGGCAACATTGGTCAATACTGAACAACAAGCCGGGAATTATTCCATTAATTTCGATGCAACCAACAACCATCAACTAACCACAAACCAACTACCCAGCGGAATTTATTTTTATCAACTGCGCGCAGGGCAGTTTGTTGCTACTAAGAAGATGATTTTGTTAAGATAATTTTTTGTTCAATTGCTTACTCTTCTTAATTTGCACTTTATAATAATCACTTAAAGTTCTAAGATTAATTTTTCAATTTAAGACAAAGGAGAAAAAGGTGATAATAGCTGTCCCTAAAGAAATACTTCCCGGTGAAAACAGAGTAGCTGCTGTTCCCGATGTGGTTTCTAAATTAATTAAAGCCGGATTTGAAGTTACCATCGAAAAAGATGCCGGACTGAATGCAGGTTTTACTGACGATAATTATATGAAACATGGAGCGAAGATCATTCAAAATGTTGTTGAGCTTTATGCTGGCGCAGATATAGTTTTAAAAGTTCAACGACCAATTGAGCATCCGCAGCTTAACAAGCACGAACTTGACTTGCTGAAAGAAGGAACGCTGCTCATCACTTTTCTCTATCCTCTTTTTCATTTAGAGCTTGCAAAAAAATGTGCGGAGAAAGGCATCAATGTTATTTCGATGGATATGATCCCGCGGACTACTCTTGCGCAAAAAATGGATGCACTTAGTTCACAGGCAAATTTAGCGGGATACAAAAGCGTATTGATGGCAGCGAACCATCTTGGGAAAATTTTCCCGTTAATGATGACCGCCGCGGGAACTATCTCCCCCGCAAAAGTTGTGATCATGGGGGCAGGTGTAGCGGGCTTACAAGCGCTTGGAACTGCAAAAAGATTGGGCGCCGTTGTAGAAGTCTCCGATATTCGTCCCGCTGTAAAAGAAGAAGTGCAAAGTCTTGGCGGTAGATTTATTGAAGTTGAAACAGATGAGAACATGCAGGATGCGGGCGGTTACGCAAAAGAAGCCTCCCCTGAATTTTTACGGAAGCAAAAAGAAGTGATCTTTAAACATGTTACCGAAGCCGATATTGTTATCACAACTGCTTTAATACCCGGCAAAAAATCTCCTATTCTCGTAACCGAAGAGATGGTGAAAAATATGCGCCCCGGCAGCGTGGTACTTGATATGGCTACGGAGTTTGGCGGCAATTGCGAAATAAGTGAAAAGGGAAAGACCGTTAAAAAATACGGCGTTACCATTATTGGCGAACCGAACATTCCCAGCCTTGTTGCAACCCACGCAAGTGAAATGTATTCAAAAAATGTTTTAAATTTGCTTACTCATATTTCTAATGCAGGTCAAGTAGAATTAAAACTAGATGATGAAATTGTTAAGGGCTCGTTGATCACTTATAAAAAAGAAGTTGTTAATCAAAGAGTGAAAGATTTAATCAAATAGATCCGTAGCGCGGACTTCAGTCTGCGGTATAAAAATTACAAGCAAACAAAAAGAATTATTAGAAAGGAAGAAATATGGTAGAATTTATTTCAACGCACTTAAATGAATTTGTTTTTCTGATGCATATTTACGTTTTTATGCTCGCCATCTTTGTCGGTTTCGAATTAATAACTAAAGTGCCGCCAACTCTCCATACCCCCTTGATGTCCGGTTCAAATGCAATTTCCGGCATCACGATTGTGGGAGCGATTTTGAGCGCAGGCTTGAAGGATTTTACCGTCAGCACCATCCTTGGACTTGTTGCCGTGATCTTCGCAATGATAAATGTTGTCGGCGGATTTTTGGTAACCGACCGTATGCTTAAAATGTTTAAAAAGAAGTGAGTTAAAAAATGTTTATTGCAATAGAAATTACATACCTGGTATCCTCTGTTCTTTTCATCTTCGGGATAAAATTGTTAGGCTCGCCCAAAACTGCGCGCAAAGGAAATCTTTATGCGGCTATTGGAATGCTGATGGCGATCGTTGCCACGCTGCTCGATCAAAATGTTTTAACGTATGAGTGGATAATAATCGGAATCATCGTCGGCTCTTTGATCGGAACCATTCTTGCGATAAAAATTCCTATGACCGGGATGCCGCAAATGGTTGGAATGTTAAACGGATTCGGCGGCGGCGCTTCAACTTTAGTAGCGCTGGCAGAGTATTATAAAATCAATCCAAATTATCCGGTTGATAAAGGTTTGCCTTTTCTTCTTCCGCTTGATCAGGGCATCGCCATTGTTCTCAGTTTGCTTATAGGCGGCGTAACCTTCACCGGCTCAATGATTGCTTTTGGAAAATTGCAGGGATGGGTTTCGGGCAAAGTTGTTAAATATCCGTTGCAGCATCCGTTTAATCTTTTGCTCTTGCTTGCAGTAATAGCAGGTGGCGCATACGTGGTTATAAATCCATCCGCAATGGGTCTTGTTTTACTTATTACTTTTGTTTCTCTTTTGCTCGGAGTACTGTTAGTCCTCCCGATTGGCGGAGCTGATATGCCGGTAGCTATTTCACTGCTTAATTCTTATTCGGGAATTGCCGGTTCAACAACCGGCTTTGTGCTGGGAAATAATGAATTGATCATAGCCGGGGCGTTAGTGGGGGCATCGGGAATTATCTTAACATTGATCATGTGCCGCGGAATGAACCGTTCTTTGATGAATGTAGTTCTTGGCGGCTGGGCTTCTGCCGGTTCCGGTGGAACGGGAACTGCAACCACCTCGGTTAAGGGAGATGTCAAATCAATTGATTCTGAAGAACTTGCCATGCTGCTTGATTCGGTAAGCAGTGTAGTTATTGTTCCAGGTTACGGAATGGCAGTTGCACAGGCACAGCATGCGGTTCGCGATCTTGTCAATGTGCTTGAGAAAAAAGGTGTGAGGGTGCGATTCGCAATTCATCCGGTTGCAGGCAGAATGCCGGGACACATGAATGTGCTTTTGGCGGAAGCACAGGTTTCTTACGATAAACTTTTTGCGATGGAAGATATTAACGATGATTTTCCGATGACGGATGTTGCTATTGTTATCGGCGCAAATGATGTAGTGAATCCTGCAGCGCGGCACGATCAGAACAGCCCGATCTTTGGAATGCCCATTTTAAATGTTGATTATGCAAAAACCGTCATCATAAACAAACGCTCACTTAATGTTGGATATGCAGGGATCGAGAATGAACTTTTCTTCTATCCGAATTCGCTTATGTATTTTGGTGATGCGAAAGAAGCGATTACAAAATTGACAAACGAAATAAAAAATCTTTAAACTAAGAACTGCCGTCTCTAAAGGGGACGATTGATTTATAGTGTTGGGCTGTAAATCTTCTTTTTAAAATCAAAATATTTTTCTTGTTTTGAGGTTTTCTATTAACTTTATACTTTTCACTTTGAACTTGCGGCTTGCCGCGCTATGATTAAATTATGGAACCTCTTGATTTCTGCCGCGTAAAAAAAATTGATACGAAAGGGTTCGGCTTTTTGAAAAGTCTGCACTACCCTTCCGACATTTTCTTTCACTTTTCGCAAATTAAAAAAGAAGAATTCAGAGAAAAGTTGAATGATATGAAACGCGGTGAGTTTTTTCTCTTCTTCATTTCCAAGCAGCAAAAAGACGGAAGGCGGAAAGTTGCAGAACTCTATTACTCACTTGATACTGTCCCGGGAGAATATCTTCAACCGTTTGCAGAAAGAATACTGGCGGAATTTGAATCGGGCAAAACAAATATTTTTGATCTCATTTTTGTCTTTAACGAATTCCGGCGGATAAATTTCCTTACCGAAGAATTGCTAACTAAGATTTTATCTTCAAAAAGAATTGCCGCGCTTCCAACAACGATACTTCCGCATCTTACTGAAACTGAAATCCCTTTGTTCAGATCAATTCTTCACTTTGATGAACTAAAAACAAAACCGTTCTGGTATGACGACTTTGTTAATTAGGAATGAGGAATTACGAATTAGGAATTTTGGGAATGGTCGAGCGCGTTCCGCCACAAAACGGAATGCTCAGGAGCGTTCTCTACAAAATCAATGAACGTTAGTCGTACTGCCGCCAATAAACTCGCGCAGTACGGAATCTCCCGGTACAGGTGAATCATCCTCAATCGGATCAACTTCTTCCAACATTTTCTTTACGCGAACGGCTCGTACATAGGCATCTTCTCGCAGCGGATCGCCGGCATATTTCTTTTCCCATTCGGCAAACTCTGTTAAAAGTTTTGGACGGTAGAGCGGTACTTCGTACGCCATAGAAGTGTTCACAATATAATCTGCTGTGCTTGAGTATGGAAGTATATTTCTCTTTTCTGCTGACCGGACGTAATGCCAATGAAGCAGCGTCTGCTCCGGTTTGTACGCACGATGAACCGAATCGCGCAGCATCCGGCGGATCAATCGCAAGTCTGTCCATCGCAAATAATTTCCTTCACTGTTTTTCATTTGCAGCAGCGGCTCCAAATAAAGTTTAAATTTTTGTGCGGCAGAAATTTCTCGGCTGAAATCAGGATATAATCCATACAAACTATCGATCAATAAAACTTCGTTTTCGTGGAGTTGAATCGGAGTGCGGTCGGGATATCCTTTTCCTTCTTTAAAATCATAATAAGGGATTTTTACTTCCTCACCATCGGCAAGTTGTTTAAGATGTTTGTTTATCAATTCAAGATTTAGCGATTGCGGTGTTTCAAAATCATAATCGCCGAATTCATCTTTCGGGTGGAGTTCAAGATCGAAAAAATAATTATCAACAATAAGAGGAACGAAACGCATTCCCGCTTTCTTCAACCGTTGTTCAAGTTTGTAGGTCGTAGTAGTTTTACCTGATGAGGAAGGACCGCTAACCATCACCATTTTTAGTTCGCCGCTTCTTTCTTTTATCAGTTCCGCGGCGGTATCAAGTTGCGTTTCGTACGCGGTTTCGGATTCATGCACGATCTGCGGAAAATCTCCTTTTCTCATTCGTTCGTTCATTAAACTGATTGAGTGAAGATTATGCGCAACAGCCCAATCAAGCGAGTGCCACACTTTTCCCCATGGAATATTTTCCAACGGTTTCGAAAAATGACGTGAGTCAAACTGTCTTCTTTGCGAAGATTGTTGGCGGTAAAGAATAAATTCCTTTGCTACTTTAGCGTGACCGTTTTCAATTAAAACTTTTTCAACAATGTCCTGAATTTCTTCAACGTGCGGTTTGTAGCCTTCATCAAATTGTTTTTCCATATGAGAGATAACGTGCTTTGCCAGTTCCGCCGCTTTCTCTTTATCTCTTCCGCCTACGGAAACAGCGGCTCTATAAATTACATTTGCAATTCGTTCCGGGTTAAAAGGAACAATCGCTCCGCTTCGTTTGATAACATATTTAAATTTGTTCATCCGGTCTCCAATTTATTCTAAATGGGAAAATAATTTCTCACAATCTTTCTGCTAATTTAGGTGATGGGGGTTTGATTTCAAATTCAGGAGAAACTGTTTGCTGTTTAGCATAGAAAAGAAGATTGTACTTAATTAACCTCTCCCTGTTTCCCTCTCCTTGGTAAGGAGAGGGACGAAGGGTGAGGTTGTTTTTATTTGAGCAACAACATTTTTTTTGTTGAAACAAAATCATTTGCGCGTAATTGGTAAACGTACATTCCGCTTGCAAGTGATGAGGCATCGAATTGAACTGTGTATCTGCCCATTTCTTTCTGCTCATTTACAAGAGTCATTACTTCTTTACCAAGCATATCATATATCTTTAACGTTACACTTCCGCTCTTCGGCAACTGGTAAGTAATAGTTGTTGCCGGGTTAAACGGGTTGGGATAGTTTTGGAATAAATCATAATCCTTAACTACGAGTTTGTTTGAAAGGTCTAAACTAACAGCTTTACTTTTGCCAAGTACTTTTGCATCTGATTTAATTTCCGAAGCGTAATAAACCGGGTTTAAGCTGTTTGTTATTTTTACTTTAAAATAAACTTCTTTGCCGGTTAACCCTGTAAGATCAATATTATAACTTTCTGAATTGAGGCTAAGCGATGAATTGCCGTTAAACTTCACATCATTTAGGGTGTAGAGAACCGCGTCATTTGAGGCATCGATTAACTCTACATTGAAAGAGATAAATTTATCTTTTTGTAATAGTTGTAATGCTTTAACGGTATCTGTCGCGCCGTACTCTATTGAGTAACCGAGGTTATCGGCTTCAGCCAAATTTACTACATCCGAAGTCATAAGGTAGTCTAAATCTTTTTGAGAAAGATTAGGTTCATTAAGGTTCATAGTTTTAAAGGCAACGTTCTGTCCGTTAAAACTAATATCACCTATGCGGAAGTAGAACTCAGTCTTCCCTTGCGCTGCCACTACTTGAACCCCGGAGCGCATTGCCAAAGGATTTTCTTTATTAAGTGTGTAGAGATCAGTAGACTGTGTAAAGGAATACGGTGAGGATGTACCGTTAAACGAAACTATACGCATATCCTGCAGTGTGGTTGTACTGTATATCTGTAAATCTTTACCGGTAGTATTTGCCGTATGAACACCACCCCATTTTAGGAATTTATCGCTATAAGAACTACCATTTGTTTCACTCCATGCAATAATGCTGCTGGAACCATAACAAGCAACAGAAGGAGAAAAAACAGAATTTCCGTATTGCCCGAAATATGAACTCCAAGAAGTGGTTCTTGTTCTTGTCATCACCTTCCTGGTGCCTGTTGGGTAATAGAGCATTGCAGCCCAAGCTACATTAACTACATTGGAAGTTGATAGGCTTATGGAAGGGGCATAGTTATATTGATACCCGCACCCCGAAGAAACGTCTTCTACACCGGTTGTAGATGATAGACTGTTGTTTGTTCCTACATCTATCTTCAAATAGTTAATGTGAGAATAATTTCCGGTTGGTTGCTGACATGCGATATGAAATACATTTCTTGCAGGAAAGGTTATGCTTTTAGTAACATCAATAGCTGGATTTAAAGTTTCAGCAAGTGATTGATTTACAACATCAATTAAGTTTCCAGAAGAATACTGAGTGTAATATCCATAATCTAGTGTATCAACAATATAATTATGCAACATAATATTTTGACAGTTTTCTATCAGCATCTTTTTTTGTAAATGACCAATGAATTTTTTTCTTTTCTTTGTT
>Ga0210027_1002731_pt1 | contig 14871 bp, 11 predicted proteins | sample CryGeymeta201510_FD_183978 | JGI IMG/M metagenome (GOLD analysis project Ga0210027, IMG submission 183978) | Groundwater microbial communities from Crystal Geyser aquifers in Utah, USA - Crystal Geyser metaG 2015-10 (SPAdes) (version 2) | ecosystem: Environmental > Aquatic > Deep subsurface >...
CCATTGTTTGCAATGGGAATTTTGCGAAGGAGCGGCGTAGTTATTCATACGCCCGACTGAGCAAGACTTTCCAGTGCGGACAAGGGACCAGCGAGGGCGCGCGAGTATTCATGCAATATCCGGGCTAAATGGCTGAAGCTGGCGGCAAGCTTCTGTAACCTCCGAGCTTCCGCATTTTGCGGTGTTTGAGCGAGGTGACAACATGAGTGGACCCATCGTGGCGGGGAAATTACCGATCGAAGCCAACCTGGAACCGGGTGAATACTGGTGGTGCAGTTGCGGGCGTTCCAAGACCCAGCCGTTCTGTGATGGCTCACATGCGGGCACGGAGTTCACCCCCCTACCGTTCAAGGTGGAAGCCCAAGGCCAGTATTGGCTGTGTACCTGCAAGCACTCTGCCAACCCGCCCTTCTGCGACGGGGCTCACGAGTTGTTGGATTGAGCTTGTCGTAGTGGCGGGCCCACTCCCTCACATCACGAACCATCCCGCTAGCAGCCCCCCCGCCACGGCCGTCATACCAGGCAACACCTGGCGAGCCAGCGCGGCGCCGCCGATCGCCGTGGCGACCCCGCTCTTGAAGGCGATGTTGGCGAGCATGGCCAGGAGAACGGTGGTGGTGGCCTGTTCCGCTTGCAGGGTGCCCAGCCCGAACAGCCGCAGGCTGGAAAGGGTGATGGCATCAACGTCGGTGAGGCCGGAAACCAGAGCCACGGCATAGACGCCATGGCTGCCGACCAGGTCGGAGAGCCAAGCGGCGGCGAACAACACGCCGGCATAAAGCGCGCCGAAGCCGAGCGCGGCGCGGATTTCCGTGGGGTTCTTCATATCCAGTGTGGGCGTATCGGGTTTTACGTCCAGGCGCCGCCAGAACAGGTAGAGCATCACCAACCCGGCCAGGGCGCCGCCGCCGAGCAGGGTGAGCATGGGCCGCAGCAGGCCGGGCGAGAGCACCGCCACCACCAAGGCGAGGCGCACCAGTACCACCCAGTTGGCGAGCAGGATGATCAGGGCTGCCATGCTGGTGAGCTGCGGGTTGTCGCGGCTGTGACGGGAGAAGGCCAGGGTGGTGGCGGTACTGGAAGCGATGCCGCCGAACAGGCCGGTGAGCAGGGTGCCGTGGCGCTGCCCGGCGATGCGTAGCGCCGCGTAGCCGGCCAGCGAGAGGCCGGAGATCAGCACCACCATCCACCAGATCTGATATGGGTTGAGGGCATGGTAAGGGCCGTAATCCTGATTTGGCAAAATCGGCAGGATGACGAAAGTGAGCACCGCGAATTGCAGGATGGAGACCAGGTCCAGCCTGGTCAGGCTGCGTGAGACGCCGCGTAATTCCGGCTTGAAATAGAGCAGGGCGGTGGACAGGATGGCGAGGGTGACGGCGAGCTGTTCCATGCCGTACCAGACCATCGCGCCCAGGGCGTAGCAGACCACCACGGCGGCGATGGTGGTGGTGCCGGGGTCGTTGCTATCGGTGGCCTTGAAGTAAGTCGCCACCATCATGCCGCCCATGATCATCAACCCGGCGCCCAGCACCCAGGGCGCGCCGGTCTTTTCCGAGAGCAGGGCGCCCAGGGTGCCGGCCAGGGCGACCAGGGAGAAGGTGCGCAGGCCGGCTTTGGCGGCCGGAGAGCGCTCCCGCTCCAGGCCGATCAAGAGGCCCAGGGCGAGGCTGGTGAGGAAGGGATAGAGGGTGGCGATTTGGTCGGTGGGCATGTCCTGATTATGGACCGCGCTCAGGCGAACAGCTTGAGCAGCGCCACACACCCTAGCGCCAGGGTGACGATGCCCACCAGGCTGCGCATTGTGCGTTCCGGCAGGTGGCGTACCGTCAGGGTGGCCATCGGCACCGAGAGCAGGCCGCCTAGGGTGAGAGGAACGGCGAGCCCGCAAGCGATGGACTTGCCGGCGGCCAGGTAGCCGAGCACGCCGATCAGGCAGGTCAGCGATTCCGCCAGCGAAGTGACCGCCACCGCGCTTTTCACCGGCAGCCCCGAAACCACCTGGCCAGCCGTTACCAGCGGCCCGTAACCGCCGCCCGACAGCCCCTTGTTGAAGGCCGCCACGGCACCCACCGCGACGATGCCGCCGGCATGAAAGGGAACCTGGCGGTTGCGGGTAGCCAGCACGATGATGCCCATCGCCAGCACGATGCCGCTGATGAACAGACCCAGCCAGAACCTGGAGATGCTCACCGCCACCCACACCGCGAGCAAAGCTCCGACCCCGGAGAGCAGGGCGAGCAGCCAGGCGGTACGGCGCGCCTTGGCGTCGCGGAGAAAATCGACATTGCCGTCGTGCTGGTGCAACAGCGCGGCGGCGAGACCGGCCATGAGTTCGCTGATCAGCACCGCCGGCACGATCTGCAATGGCTCGAAGCCGGCCAACAGAAGCAGGGGCGTCAGCGTGGTGCCGTAACCCATGCCCATGCTGGAATCCACGTATTCGCAGGCCAACGCGGACAGGAACAGGACCAGCAGAAGAACCGGGGTGATGCCCGGCGTGGATTCGACTACCCCCTGCCAGCCGGGTAGTTGGCCGAGAACGGACAGGCCTACGACGGCGGCGACCAGCAGCAGCAGCCAGAGGCGGGTGCGCTGGCTGGATAGCGCGGGCAGGGCGGCGATCAGGCTGGTGGAGGAAACGAGACGGGCTTGCATGATGGTTCCAGGGTGTGGCGATGCCCTCTATTAGCAGCTTGCATGCCAGGTCGCGCGGACCACCGCGCAGGCCGCCTGTTGGCGGGGGCGGCGAGACGGTGTAGGTCGGGCTATAGTAAGAACGAAGCGGAATATCCGTTTAATGTCATGGGTGCCATTGAAATGCCACAGATTGTCTCCCCTGATTCCCTTGCCGCACTGGCTTGGCGTCTTGCCGCGCTGCATCCTCGCCTGTCGGAGTTCATTGAAGGCCTGCGACCCAGCCTCGGCGCATACGCACAACTGGTGATTCGCCGCCTGGACGACGCCGCGCAGACGCTGGAAAGCGTGGCCGACATCGGCATCCCCGAGAGGGAAAACCGTCGCATGGTCTTTTCCCACGAGTCCTGGGCTACGCTGCTCGAGTTGCTGGGGCGCGACGGCATCTGGGCGGGAGGCCAGGCCGAGTTGCGCAGCCGCTGCCCCGGCCTGGCCCCGACGGCCTGGCGTGGGCCGCTCGCGCTCGCCGGCCTGCGCCAGGGCGGCCAGGTCGCTGACGTGTTGCTGCTGGCGCGGCGCGACGCCGGCGCTCTGGCCGCCGCCCTGCGCGAACCCTGCGCCGCCGCCCTCGCCAACGAATTGCGCTGGCGCGAACTGGCGAGTGGCCGCGAGGCGGCCGAGGCGGAACGCCAGGCTCTGCTGCTGCGCCTGAAGCGCCAGGACATCAGCGACAGCGTCGTCGGTGCCGATACCGGCCTCAACGAGGTGATGCAGGCGGTCGAGCGGGTGGCGCGAACGGATACGCCGGTATTGATCCTGGGTGAAACCGGCACAGGCAAGGAAGTCGTCGCGCGTGCCCTGCACGTTCGCTCGCGCCGCGCCGCCGGGCCTTTCCTGCGCGTCAACTGCGGCGCCCTGCCGCCGGAATTGATCGACTCGGAACTGTTCGGCCACGAACGCGGCAGCTTCACCGGCGCGGTGGGAACCCGCCGTGGCTGGTTCGAGCGGGCCGACGGCGGCACGCTGTTTCTCGATGAAGTCGGCGAATTGCCCCTGGCGGCGCAGGTGCGCCTGCTGCGGGTGCTGCAGGACGGCAGCTTCCAGCGCGTGGGCGGCGAGCGCAGCCTCACCGTGGACGTGCGGGTGGTGGCCGCCACCAATCGCGACCTGCTCGCCAGCGTGGCGGCGGGCGGCTTTCGCGAAGACCTGTGGTTTCGCCTGGCGGTGTTTCCCATCCCCCTGCCGCCCCTGCGCGAGCGGGTGCAGGATATCCCCGCACTGGCCGCACATTTCTCGCTGCGCGCCGCCGAGCGCCTGGGCCTGCCGCCGCGGATGCCCGATGCGGTGGATTTCGCCCTGCTGGAAGCCTACTCCTGGCCCGGCAATGTGCGTGAACTCGCCTCGGTGATCGAGCGCGCCGCCATCCTGGGCGATGGCCATCGCCTGGAAGTGGCACGGTCGCTCGGCATCAGTCCGTTCCCGGCGGTGCCTGCGGCGCGCCGGGAAGCGAGCGCCGATGCGGCCAGCCAGCCCCTCGATGCCGCCATGCGCGGCCACATCGAAACCGCCCTGGCACGCTGCCACGGCCGCATCGAAGGCCCCTTCGGCGCCGCCCGCCTGCTGCAGATGAACCCGCACACCCTGCGCTCGCGCATGCGCAAGCTGGGAATTGCCTGGGCACGCTTCAGGGCCGGCTAGCAGCCTGTCGGACTTTGGTCGTCGAAAAGCGAGAAACGGCCCCAGCGAGGCCAGTTTTTGCCGGATTTGCCGCCGCATAGCCGTTCTATGGGGCAATAAGCCGGTGAAAAAGGGGCCGGCGCGGTCGATTTGCTGCCGACGATTCCAAAGTCCGACAGGCTGCTAGGCGGCCGGCACCGTCTCCTTGAACGCCGGACGTTGCATGAGGCGGTCATAGAGTTCGGAGAGGTTGGGGTGGGCGCGGCGCCAGTCGATTTCCGGGAAGCGGAAATCCAGGTAGCCCAGGGTGCAGCCGAGCGCGATGTCGGCGAGGCTGAAGGTGTCGCCGGTGCACCAGGCCTGGTTGCCGAGTTCCTCGCTCATGGCCTTCAGGCCGGCAGCCACCTTGCCGAGCTGGCGTTGTATCCATTCAGGACTTCGCTGGGCGTCAGGCCGCTTGCGCTCGACGAACACCAAGGCGGCGGCATCGGTGATGCCATCGGCCAGCGCCTCCCAGCGTTTCACCGTGATGCGTGGGCGCGGCTCCTTGGGGAGTAAATGGCCCACCGGGCTAATACTATCCAGGTATTCCACAATCACGCGCGAATCGAACAGGGTCTTGCCGTCTTCCAGCACCCACACCGGCACCTTGCCCAGCGGGTTGAACTCGGGAACATGAGTGTCGTCGGCCCAGGGGACGTCCACCACCAATGCGTATTCGATGTGCTTCTCCGCCGCAACGATGCGCACCTTGCGTGCGAACGGGCTGGTCAGGGAGGCGATGAGCTTCATTTTGTGATTCATGGACTAACGGTCTGTCTTGTTACGAGCGGGCGGCGATTCTAGTGCAGTGTCTCGCAAATGCCTTGGCACGATGAAATTGAGGCATTTTTGCGCCAGGCAAGGCGCGCCCCCGCCGCATGGCCGGAAAAGGCGCGGTTTCATGTCGAGTATTTGCGAGACACTGCACTAGCCGCCCGTACTTGGATTACACCACCGCGGCCAGCGCGTGCGGCCAGGCGGCCTGGAAACGGCGCAGGGTTTCAGCGCGGCCAAGCAGGAATAGGGTCTGGTCGATGGAGGGAGTCTGCGCGGTGCCGAACAGGATCAACCGCAGCGGCATCCCGATCTGACCCATTTTCAGGTTGAAGGCTTTGGCCGTTTCCTTGATGAGTTGGCCGATGGCGGGAGCTTCCCAAGCTACCGTGGCGAGGTCGGCTTGCAACTTCTCGAAGGCGGGCAGGGCGTCGCGGCTGAGTCTGGCTTGCAGTTCCGCGACTGCCGGCAGGGTCTGGCGGAAGTAGATGTGTACGGCATCGGCAAGTTCGACGATGCTGCTGGTGCGTTCTTTCACCAGGCCCACTAGCGCGCTGAGGTTGGCAACACCGGCGGGGCCTCCTGTTGTGTTGATGTCCTGCGCGGCCAGGAAAGGCCGCACCAGTTCCGCCAGACGGACGTCGTCGGCCTCCTTGAGATAATGCTGGTTCAGCCAGGTCAGCTTGCTGGCATCGAAACGGGCGGCGGAATGGCTGGCGTGGCTGACGTCGAACCATTCGACGAATTGCTTTAAATCGAATATTTCCTCGTCGCCATGCCCCCAGCCCAGGCGCGCCAGATAGTTCAGCAGGGCTTCCGGGAGAAAACCTTCATCGCGGTATTGCAGCACCGACACCGCGCCGTGCCGCTTGGACAGCCGCTCGCCGTCCTGGCCGAGAATCATCGGCACATGGGCATAGGTGGGAATCGGCGCGCCCAGGGCGAGCAGGATGTTGATCTGGCGCGGTGTGTTGTTGACGTGGTCATCGCCGCGGATGACGTGGCTGATAGCCATGTCCCAGTCGTCCACCACGACACCGAAGTTGTAGGTGGGAATGCCATCGCCGCGCACGATCACCAGATCATCCAGTTCCGCGTTGGCCACGGTGATGGATCCCTTGATCATGTCGTTGAAGGTGACTTCGCCTTGCAGCGGGGTCTTGAAGCGGATCACCGGGATGCTGCCGGCGGGTGGCGTTGGCAGCACCTTGCCCGCTTCCGGCCGCCAGCGCCCGTCATAGCGAGGTTTCTCACCGCGTGCCTTTTGCGCCTCGCGCATGGCTTCCAGTTCTTCCTTGCTGGCGTAGCAGTAATAGGCCTTGCCCTCTTCCAGCAACTGGTCCACCACCGCCTGGTAACGGTCCATCCGCTTCATCTGGTAGTAGGGACCTTCATCCCAGTCGATTCCCAGCCAGGCCAGGCCGTCGAGAATGGCCTGCTCTGAGGCCTGGGTGGAGCGCTCCTGGTCGGTATCCTCGATGCGCAGGATGAACTCGCCCCCCATCTTGCGGGCGTAGGCCCAGGAAAATAGTGCGGTGCGGGCGCCGCCGATATGCAGATAGCCGGTGGGGGAGGGGGCGAAACGAGTGCGGACCATGGTCAGTGCGAAGGCTGGAAAGGCCGCGATTCTACTAGCCTCGCGTGGCAAAAAAGCCTTTGACCGAAGCGCCTGGCCTTCATTAGAATGCGCGCCGCTTTGGGCAGTTAGCTCAGTGGTAGAGCATCGCCTTCACACGGCGGGGGTCGGTGGTTCGAAACCACTACTGCCCACCAAAGTTCAAAAAGCCGGTTCAAGTTCTGCTTGAACCGGCTTTTTTCATGTGCGCCCGCCATGAAAGCGACGAAAGCCTCCCATGCTGACCACCAAGCGCGGGTGGAATGGGCGAGGCGGCTCACAAGTTTTCCATCGAGTGCTTGAGTCCACGTTGCGGGTCCGGTCCGGCATTGAACTGGCTGCTAACGGGCATGGCCGAGAGACTGCCCCCAGGAATGAAACAGGCGGGTCATCTCCTCTTTCTCAAAGGGTACGGCGGTATTAAGCGACATTCGTAATCGTGCGGTTCCCGGATAAATCCCGTTTTTTTATTGCAAAGGGTGGGAGCCGGTTGTTCCAAGTTAAAGGTGGCTCGCATTGAGCCGATAGTTGTGGGGCTGGCGGCGGCATTTTCGAAAAATACCTTGTATTGAGTGCCAGGCTGCCACTCATAAATTTGCAGAACCTTTCAGTGGACAAAGAGACGAGATGAATCAGAAAAGAACCGGAATTGGGCGAAGTCGCCTCAGCCGCGCGCTGCTGCTAAGCAGTTGCTTGTTTGCCTTGCACGCATCCGCGGCACAGCAGGCATCCGTTTACTACGAGGATGCGTTACGTCGGTTCGATTCGAAGGATGCCAAGGGCGCCATCGTCCAACTGAAAAATGTCCTGCAGCAGGATCCCAAGCACTTGGCTGCCTTGGTGTTGTTGGCGGATGCCTACCTCATGGCTGGCTCGGCCGTCGCCGCCGAGACCGCTTTGCTAACGGCCACAAAACTTGGGGCTGATCGATCCGTGATTCTTCCTAAACTAGCCCAGGCACTGAACGCCCAGCTCAAATATCGGGTGTTGCTCGACCAGGTTAGCACCCAAGGGCTGCCGCCCTTGGTGGTGGCCGAAATTCTCGTTTATCGTGGTGTGGCCTACTTGGCGCTGGGCAACCTGAAACAGGCCGAGCAGACTTTGAAGGAAGCCGAGAGGCTCAACCCCGATGCCGTGGCGGTCAAGGTAGTCCAGGGCACCATGATGCTGCATCAAGGTAATCTGCAAGGCGCCCGCGCAACAGCAGAGCGGGCGGTGGCCATGGCGCCCAACGATGCCGCTGCCTGGAACCTGAAAGCCTCCGTTTTCCACCTTTCAGGCAATGCCAAAACCGCGCTGGCCGATTATGGCAAGGCACTCAGTCTGAACCCGGAATATCTTGATGCTCGTCTTGGCCGCGTTGGCCTGCTTATGGACTTGAAGCGCCATCAGGAAGCCGAGCCAGACCTGAGGGTGTTGAAAAAATATGCCGCCAGCGAGCCTCGCGCGGCCTACCTGATTGCCCTCGCCGCCGCCCGTCAGGGTGATGCCGAAGCAACTCGCGCCGCTCTGGCCGAGGCGACCACGGTGCTGGATCAACTCCCCCCGGAGATGATTCGGGGCAACGCCCAACTGCTGATGCTGGGTGGTCTCGCCCATTACGGGTTGGGCCAGCCGACAAAAGCCAGAAGCTACCTGGAGGGCTACATCACCGTTGAGCCACGGAACCTTGGTGCCCGCAAACTGCTCGCCTCCATTCTGCTGGGCGAGCGCGAATACAACGCGGTCATCGAGATGCTCTACAGCGTCGCCGGCAGTACATCTCCCGACCCCGAGGCGCTCTCTCTGCTGGCCTCCGCTTACATGGGCATGAAGCAGTATCAGCGGGCCACCAAGCTGTTCGAGCAGGCCGTCCACATTCTTCCGAACGCCGCCAATAGCGCAATCGGGCTGGGCATGAGCCATCTCGGTGCTGGGCACATCGATGAAGGTATCGCCCAACTACAGGATGTGTTCAGCAAGAATCCTGGCCAGGCCGGTGCCGGGCTGATGCTGGCCGCCACCTACCAGCGCCGGGGTGAGCCAGCCAAGGCGGTGGAGGTTGCCCGCAAGATCATCGCCAATGACCCACGCAACCTGACTGCTCTCAACCTCCTCGGCAGCATGCTTGCCGCCGGCAAGGATCGCGCTGGCGCCCGTGCTGCTTTCACCAAAGCCGCCCAACTGCAACCCAGCTTCCTTCCCGTCCAGATCAACATTGCGCGGCTCGATCTTGCCGAAGGCAAGGTTCAGGCGGCCCGCAAGCGCCTTAACGCCATCTTGAAGGTCAGCCCGGACAACCCCGATGCGCTGTTGCAACTCGCTTACGTGGAAAATCGGGATGGCCATTCCGCCGAAGCCATTCGCTGGTTGCAACGCGCGCGCTCCGGACAATCCAGGACGCTTACCCCTCTGCTGTACCTGGTGGAGATGTATCTGAAAACCGGGGATGCCAAGAACGCCCTCGCGGTTGCCCAGGAACTGGAAACTGTCTACCCCGACAACCTTACGGTACTCGGTGCGGTGGGCCAGTCATACCTGGCCGACGGCAGTGTCGACAAAGCCCGCGCCACCTTCAATCGCATGACCCGCAGCGCCGGCTTCGACAGCGCGGCTCTGACCCGGATCGCCGAACTGCTCATGCGCGTCGGCGCATTCGATGACGCCGGCTTCGCCCTGAAGAAGGCTCTGATCAACAATCCCGGCTATCTCCCCGCGCGGTTCACGATGGCGGAACTGGATATGCAGGCCGGACGCCTGGCGATGGCCGAGAGGCGGGCCGGCGAGATCCGTAGCGCCAATCCCGGCTTTGCCGCCACCACGCGCTTGTTGGCCCGGATATATATGGCCCAGGGGAAACATGCCGCCGCCATTCAGGAGTTCCGGACGGCGCTATCCAAGGAACCCAGTGGCGCCAACACGCTAGCCTTGTTTCAGGCCTATATCGAGGCGGGCGACAGCAAAGCCGGCATCGATCTAATGCAAACCTGGTTGCGCGGCCATCCCCAGGACAGCGCGGCGCAATCCGCTCTGGCCGAGGCTTATCTGCGCGGCGGCCAGTTGCAACTGGCGCGCACCACTTATGAAGCCGTTTTGAAGCAGCGCGGCAAGGATGTTGGTGTGCTAAACAATCTGGCGAATATCCTGCTCCGCCTCAATGAACCGCAGGCGCTCAATTACGCCCAGCAGGCCTATGCCCTGGCCCCAGGTAATCCGGACATCGCCGACACGCTCGGCTGGATACTGGTGCGCAAAGGCCAGGCCCAACAGGCTTTGCCCTATTTGCGCGATGCCCGTCTGCGCTCTGCCAGCAATCGCGTCATCCAGTATCACCTGGGGGTGGCCCTGCATACCCTGGGTCGCAAAGCGGAGGCCCGACGTGAACTGCGGGCCGCGCTGGCCGCCCAGGGCAACTTTGCCGGAATGGATGAGGCGCGAGTCCTGCTGCAACAGCGTTGAGGCAGCCGCTGGCGCGTGAGTCGCGATTGCTATCTTTCAATGCCATAAAAATGTCGATCTTGTTGGTTTTTCATCCTTGGTAGGCTGGATACAAGTCGTAACAAATTGTAAATAAACAGGTTTTATGGCTGGCAAGGCGCTTGCTTAGGTGGAGGGTACATACCGCACCGACCCGAGGGGGCAGACATGAAACGAATCTCTACCAAACAGCTAGCCAGCGGTTTCCTTCTGGTGCTCGGCACTTGCGCTGGCGGGCTGGCTCACGCCGACACCACCTATACCTACACCTACGGTTATCAATGGAACGTGTCCAGCAGTTGTGCCAATGGCAGCTGGAACACTAGCTGCGGTCTGAATGGCGGCCAGACCAGCAGCTCGGCTAGCCCATCGGGCGCCCCCACCGACCCGAATGCGCCAGCCGCCAGCCTTTCCGCCAGTGCGACCGGCTGGGCCAATACACAAGGCAATTCATCGACCTTGGCCAACCAAACCCTGGAGCAGGGAAAGGTCCAGGCCTGGACCAGCAGTAGCAGCGGAACCTCCAGGACCGGGATGGGGGTCAGAAACCTTGACTACTCAAACACCGCTAATGGGGGCGAGTCGCGCTTGGATGGCAGCGAAGGCAGTAGCCCGGAACACGCCGTCGATAATAACGAACGCTATGATTCCATCCTCTATGCGTTCGACCAGTCCGTGTCCTTGACCGGGGTTTCGTTGAGTTGGTACTCCGGTGATTCCGATGTGTCAGTCCTGGCCTACACCGGTGATACCTCCGTTCCGAGTTTCGACATCACCACAAAGCTGTCGGACCTGCGCTACGACCAACTGGCCGCCAACGGCTGGTCTTTCATCGGCCATTACAACGGGGGCTACGACAAGGCCATCAATACCCCGACCTCATCCAGCTATTGGCTGATAGGCGCAGCCAACCCGCTGGTAGGGGGTAGCGTTGATGGCACTAATGACTACATCAAGATTGCCTCGCTCGCCGGCAAGATCACAAACGAATTTACTCAGCACCAAACTCCCCCGCCGGGCGTGCCCGAGCCTGGCAGCCTGGCCTTGCTCGGACTAGGCAGTTTGCTTCTGGTGCGCGCACGAGCCAAGAGTTGACGCGCCGCGCATAACCCGCAATGAAATGGCCCGCTCTTGCGGGCCATTTCGTTGCGCGTCCAGCATGGGCGCGAACCGAGGGATAAGAGTGGCATAAGAGGCACGCCACCCACCCATGTTGCACCCGCACAATTAGCCGGAAAGGCCTTTTCGATCCACGTTAGAATCCGCGCCGGGGGAGGAAGCGTTCCTTTTCTTCAGGAGACTTCCAATGTTCAACGATGTGCTTATTGTGGCCGCGGGACGCACGGCTGTAGGTGCGTTCGGTGGCGCGCTGGCGGGGATTCCGGCCAGCGAATTGGGCGCGCGGGTCATCAAGGCCCTGCTCGCCCGCTGCAATTTGCAAGCCGGGCAGATCGACGAAGTGATTCTGGGCCAGGTGCTGCAAGCCGGCGCCGGCCAGAATCCAGCACGGCAGGCGGCGCTGGCGGGCGGTTTGCCGGATAGCGTGTCCGCGCTGACCATCAACAAGGTGTGCGGCAGCGGCCTGAAAGCGGTGCATCTGGCGGCCCAGGCCGTGCAGTGCGGTGACTCCGGCATCGTCATCGCCGGCGGCCAGGAAAACATGAGCCTGTCGCCGCATGTGCTGCCGAAATCGCGTGAGGGCCGCCGCATGGGTAACTGGGAGCTGGTCGATACCATGATCCAGGACGGCCTCTGGTGCGCCTTCAATAACTGCCACATGGGCATCACCGCCGAGAATATCGCCGATCAGTACGGGTTCACCCGTGCCGAACAGGACTTGTTCGCCGCCACCAGCCAGCAGCGTACCGAAGCGGCGCAGAAGAACGGCCATTTCGACGCCGAGATCATTCCGGTCGAGATTCCACAGCGCAAAGGCGATCCCGTCGTTTTCGCGCGGGACGAGTTTCCCCGCGCCGGCGCGACCGCCGAGGGCCTGGGCAAACTGAAACCCGCTTTCAAGAAAGACGGTACGGTCACTGCGGGCAACGCTTCCGGCCTCAACGACGGCGCCGCTGGCGTGGTGGTGATGTCGGGTGCGCGTGCCCGTGAACTGGGCTTGGCGCCGCTGGCGCGCGTGGTCAGCTTTGGCAGCGCCGGGGTCGACCCGGCGATCATGGGTACCGGCCCGATTCCCGCCGTGCGCAAGTGTCTCGACCGTGCCGGCTGGTCGGCCAAGGACCTGGACATGATCGAAGCCAACGAGGCGTTCGCCGCGCAGGCCATGTCGGTCAACAGGGAACTCGGTTTCGACCCGGTCAATGTCAACGTGAGTGGCGGCGCGATCGCCATCGGCCACCCGATCGGCGCTTCCGGCGCGCGCATCCTGGTGACGCTGCTCTACGGCATGCGGCGTAGCGGTGCGAACAAAGGCCTTGCCACCTTGTGCATCGGTGGTGGCCAGGGCGTTGCCCTCGCGGTGGAAAGGATATGAAAATGAATGCGAATGTTCAGCAACTCAATGGAAAAGTAGCGCTGGTTACCGGCGGCACCGGCGGCATTGGTAGCGCCATCTGCGTGAAACTGGCTCAGGCCGGCTGCAAGGTGGTGTCCACCTATCTGGACGAAGCCCAGGCCAAAGAATGGCAGGCGAAGATGGCCGCAGCCGGTTTCGAGATGGCCTTGGCCAAATGCGACGTCTCCAATTTCGACGATTGCCGTGCAATGGGCGAGCAACTCGCTGCCGATTTCGGTGGCGTCGATGTGCTGGTCAATAACGCGGGCATCACCCAGGACGGCACCTTCCGCAAGATGGGGCCGGAGCAGTGGAACGCCGTGTTGAACGTGAATCTGGTCTCCGTGTTCAACGTCACCAAGCAGTTCATCGACGGCATGCTGAACAAGGGCTGGGGCCGCGTGATCAATATTTCCTCGATCAACGGCCAGAAAGGCCAGTTCGGCCAGAGCAACTACGCCGCCGCCAAGGCCGGGATGCATGGCTTCACCATGTCCCTGGCCCAGGAAACGGCGAAGAAGGGCCTCACCGTCAACTCCATTTCCCCCGGCTATATCGGTACGGAAATGGTGATGGCGATTCCCGAGGATGTGCGCAATCAAATCGTTGCGCAAATACCCGTTGGCCGTCTCGGCAAGCCGGAAGAAATCGCCGCCCTGGTGGCCTTCCTGGCTTCTGAAGACGGTGCTTTCATCACCGGCGCCAACATTGCCGCCAATGGCGGCCAGCATATGTGTTGACGCGTTAAACATCGCCAACGACCGCGGTCGTTGGCGTTTTTGTATTGGGGAGCCTCAGCATGACAAGCGAACGCCTGATCAAGAAATATCCGAATCGTCGCCTCTACGACACCGAAGAGAGCCGCTACATCACCTTGGCCGAGGTGAAGGATCTGGTCATGCATGCGGTGCCCTTCCGTGTGGTCGACTCACAGAGCGAAACCGACATCACTCGCGCCATCCTGCTGCAAATCATCATGGATCAGGAAGCCAGTGGCGTCCCCCTGTTTACCGCCACCATGCTGGAACGATTCATCCGCTTCTACGGCGACACCACACAAGCCGCATTCACGACCTTCCTCGATCAAAGCCTGGACCTGTTCATCAAGCAGCAACGCATGTTCACCGAGCAGATGCAGGGGGTCTGGAGCGGGAATCCGATGGATTTCTGGATGAAGCTCGGACAGCAGAACATGGGCTTCTGGAAAGACATGGAAGAGGCCTATCACCGCTCGTCGTCGCCTGGCGCGGGCGGCAATCCAACCTCTTGATCTGAACAAACCATTCTTTGACCGGATATTGCATGAATTCGCGTGATGCCCTAAAGGCTACCGGGCTGCGCCCATAATCGCGCAGGCCATTGTTTGCAATGGGAATTTTGCGAAGGAGCGACGTAGTTATTCATACGCCCGACTGAGCAAGACTTTCCAGTGCGGACAAGGGACCAGCGAGGGCGCGCGAGTATTCATGCAATATCCGGGCTAGGCACATTTGTAGCGCCGGCTTCTAGCCGGCTTCGTTTTTCTCATCAGGCCCACGAAGCCGGCTGGAAGCCGGCGCTACAGTAGAGGCGTGTCACGTTAATCCGCCGTCAGTATCCTGCTCCTCCGGCGCCCGCGCGGCCTTTTGCCAAGCGGGCGTTTTTTTGCCGTGGATGAACCCAGTGCTTACCCGGCGGTGATCATTTGGTGATTGTTTGGCGAGCAGGGTCGGCGCGCGGGCCAGGGTAAAATCCGCGTTCTTTTTAGCCGCCTCTTTTTCTTATGACCGATCCCCGTTTCGTCCACCTGCGCCTGCATAGTGAATTCGCTGTTCAGGACAGCATCCTGCGGGTGGATGAGGCGGTGCGGGCGGCGAAGGCTGACGCCATGCCGGCGCTGGCGCTGACCGATCTGGCCAATACCTTCGGCCTGGTGAAGTTTTATCTGGCGGCGCGCAAGCAAGGGGTGAAGCCGATTGCCGGCTGCGACCTGTGGGTGGCAAAGCCGGGGGGGGTGGATAAGCCGAGCCGCCTGCTGGTGCTGGTGCAGGGCCGCGTCGGTTGGCACAACCTGTGCGAATTGTTGTCGCGCGCCTATCGGCAGAACATGCATCGCGGTCGTGCGCTGGTCGATCCGTCCTGGTTTGATGACTGGTCGGATGGTTTGATCGCGCTTTCC
>Ga0210027_1002732_pt1 | contig 14865 bp, 14 predicted proteins | sample CryGeymeta201510_FD_183978 | JGI IMG/M metagenome (GOLD analysis project Ga0210027, IMG submission 183978) | Groundwater microbial communities from Crystal Geyser aquifers in Utah, USA - Crystal Geyser metaG 2015-10 (SPAdes) (version 2) | ecosystem: Environmental > Aquatic > Deep subsurface >...
CTGCTTTTTCATGGATGCTATAAAAAATAGCAGTTAAGGGCTAAACCATTGGTTTGGTTCTTTTCTGTTATCTAGGCACTTTCAGAAGTAACCGATTTAAACTAAATAAAAAACAAAAACTCAGATAGCTTTGAACTAAGGATGTTTGAGTTTTTTAGTTTTTCGGGATTTTCGAGTTTTTACGAGTAAGCCTATGATAAAATGATATTTATTTTCTTTTTATTAGAGAAAAAAAGGATATTGAATTTTAAAAACCCTCGAAATTATAGGTTACAAAGCTTACAATTTTTTTCTAACAATTAGTTTGCAAAATTTGTAAAAATTCACAAAAGTGAGTTGTTTTTTTTATAGATGACGTCGGTATGTCAAATTATATAACGTCTGAATGGAAAGTTGCATTCTTATGGCAAGAATTTTTCAGATGAGCAAGGCCACAGCATTGATTCTTTTAGTTATATATTAGAGCCCTAATTTGTATTTTGTTATCGAAATTACTCCATTTTTCTAACGATATAAAAGATGGTCGTTTCTATAAGTCACAAAAAAATCCTAATAGAAAATCTTTTAAGATCTTTTTATTTTTTGGCATTGCTAAGTTAATTTTAATTTACTTAGCAATGTCTTTTAACTTCAATAGAATAATTCGTCCTCCCGAAAGCTGTGTAGACTCCTATAATGACATTGCTTTTACTAATCTTCCACCAATACCCAATCTCCTTTATTAATTAAGTGTTCTGCTTGTTTGTATTTTAGGGTTTTGTTTTCGCCACTCATTACGTGTTTTATGGTAACACGGTCATTCCGTCCAATTTTTGGATGATCTCTCACGATGGTTTCAACCACTTCTTGTTGCCTTTTTGTGTTTCCTGCCGCTCTGCTTTGTGCAGAACGCTCGTCCATGTTAGGAATTTCGTCTTTTTGTGTTTTTAGTTGTTCCTTTCTACGTACTTGTCTTGCTTCCTGAATTGTGTTTTGAGTTTCCTGAGGTAATTCACCTTTAAATAAGAATGAAATAACTTCTTTATTTACTTGGTCAATCATGCCTTTAAACAATTCAAAAGCTTCAAACTTATAGATTAAAAGGGGATCTTTTTGTTCGTGAACCGCCAATTGCACCGATTGTTTTAATTCATCCATTTTTCTCAAATGCGTTTTCCAAGCATCATCAATAATGGCCAAGGCTATGTTTTTTTCGAAATCTGTTATAAGTTGTTTACCACTGGTTTCGTAGGCTTTTTCAAGATCTGTAATAACTTGTAAGGTTTTCATACCGTCGGTAAATGGCACTACAATGCGTTTAAATTTATCGCGCTGCGTTTCATACACATTTTTAATCACAGGAAATGCCATATCGGCATTGCGAGTCATTTTTTCTTTGTAATGATTAAAAGCTGCTTTATAAATTTTAGAGGTAATATCCTGTGCCGTTAATTTCCCAAATTCAGCATCTGTGATTGGAGAAGGCATGGAGAAATACCTGATAAGTTCAAACTCAAAGTTTTTAAAGTCGTTAGCCTCTTTATTGTTTTCAGCCATGTTTTCTGAAATATCAAAAATCATATTGGCTATATCCACTCTAAGGCGTTCTCCTTGTAAGGCATGGCGACGACGTTTGTAAACTACTTCACGTTGGGCGTTCATAACATCATCATACTCTAATAAACGCTTACGAACCCCAAAGTTGTTTTCTTCTACTTTTTTCTGAGCACGTTCAATAGATTTTGAAATCATGGAATGTTGAATCACTTCGCCTTCTTTTAATCCCATTCTATCCATCATTTTGGCAATACGCTCGCTACCAAATAACCGCATTAAGTTGTCTTCAAGAGACACGTAGAATTGTGAACTACCAGGATCTCCTTGACGACCAGCACGACCACGTAACTGTCTGTCAACCCTACGAGAATCGTGGCGTTCTGTACCTACAATGGCTAAACCACCAGACTTTTTAACGGCTTCACTTAATTTAATATCGGTACCACGACCCGCCATGTTTGTGGCTATGGTAACCTGTCCTGGTTGACCAGCTTCTGCTACAATATCGGCTTCTTTTTTATGTAGTTTTGCATTTAAGACGTTGTGAGGAATTTTTCTGATGGTGAGCATTTTTGCCAATAACTCACTAATTTCAACAGAGGTTGTCCCAATTAAAACGGGTCTGCCTGCAAGCGATAATTGTGTGACTTCTTCAATAACCGCATTGTATTTTTCACGTTTGGTTTTATAAACCAAATCGTCTCTGTCATCACGAGTAATGGGTCTGTTGGTTGGAATTTCCACTACATCCAATTTGTAAATTTCCCAAAATTCTCCAGCTTCAGTGACTGCAGTACCAGTCATTCCAGAGAGTTTTTTGTACATTCTGAAGTAATTTTGAAGGGTTACGGTTGCAAAGGTTTGTGTAGCGTCTTCAATTTTTACATTTTCTTTGGCTTCAATGGCCTGATGTAGGCCATCACTGTAGCGTCTTCCGTCCATGATACGGCCGGTTTGCTCATCTACAATCATCACTTTATTGTCTATAACCACATATTGAATGTCTTTTTCAAAAAGGGCATAGGCTTTTAAAAGTTGGTTGAGCGTATGGATTCTTTCAGATTTTACGCCAAAGTCTTTGTACAAGGCTTCTTTTTCTTTGGCTTCTTCTTCAAGTGGTAATTTTTTGTTTTCAATTTTTGCTATCTCCAAACCAATTTCTGGCATGACGAAAAAGTTAGGATCATCTTTACCCGATAAATATTCAACACCTTTATCGGTCAGTTCAATTTGATTGTTTTTTTCATCAATGACATAATACAGTTCTGCATCTACTTTAGACATTTCACGGTTGTTGTCCTGCATGTAAAAATTCTCTGTTTTTTGAAGCAATTGCCTAACGCCTTCTTCACTCAAAAATTTGATCAAGGCTTTGTTTTTAGGAATCCCTCTGAAAACACGAAGTAATTTTAATCCGCCTTCTTTGGTATCACCATCAGAAATTAACTTTTTAGCTTCGGCCAGTACACTGGTTAAGTACTTTCGTTGTACGGCCACAATATCATCTACTTTTGGTTTAAGCTCATTGAATTCGTGACGTTCCCCTTGAGGAATGGGTCCAGAAATGATTAATGGCGTACGTGCATCATCCACCAAAACAGAATCCACCTCATCCACAATGGCGTAATGGTGCGGACGTTGTACTAAATCATCCGGTGAATGTGCCATATTATCACGTAAGTAATCAAAACCAAATTCGTTATTGGTTCCATAGGTAATATCGGCATTATAGGCTTTTTTACGGGCTTCGGAGTTTGGTTGATGGTGGTCTATACAATCAACGCTTAAGCCATGAAATTCAAAAATTGGCGCCATCCAAGCGCTATCACGTTTGGCTAGATAATCATTGACGGTTACGAGATGAACACCTTTTCCAGAAAGGGCATTTAGATACACCGGAAGCGTTGCAACTAAGGTTTTACCTTCACCAGTTTGCATTTCGGCAATTTTACCTTGATGAAGCGCAATACCACCAATAAGTTGTACATCGTAATGTGTCATATCCCATGTAATGGGTTTTCCTGCGGCATCCCAAGAATTTGACCAGATGGCGAAGTCATTATCAAGAGTAACATACCCTTTGTTTCCAGATAATTCCCGGTCAAAGGTACTAGCGTTAACTTTAATTTCAGTGTGGTTTACAAAACGTTTTGCAGTTTCTTTAATCACGGCAAAGGCTTCGGGTAAAATGGTATTTAAAACCTCTTCGGTAACCAAATAGGCCTGGTCTTTTAGTTTATCAATGTCCTGATAAATATCTTCACGCTTGTCAATATCTTCTGTAGCATCAGCTTCAGCCATCAGGGCTTCAATCTGTTCATTAACAGGCTTGTTGGCTTCTGCTATGGCTGCTTTAAATTCTAAGGTTTTGGCTCTTAATTCATCATGAGATAAGGCTTGAATAGCCAATTCAAAGGTTTTTATTTTATTTACAATGGGAGTGATGGCTTTAACATCTTGTTTTGATTTGTCTCCAACAAATACTTTAAGTACTGAATTTAAAAAACTCATTTGTGATAAATTTTATATTAAACACGCAGACTACGCTCCGTGTGAGAGTTGTTCGTTATTTCTTTTTATTTGATTTTTTAATCTTTTAAAAAGCATTCAAAGATACATTTTGTTATGCGGTTTTATAAAAAATAGGGCATAAAAAAAGTCTCTTATCGAGACTTTTTAACGTTTCTTTATGCTTTATTAATATTCATCTTCATTCCAAAGGTAATCATCATCCGTTGGATAATCTGACCAAATTTCATCAATTGAATCATAAGAGTCACCTTCATCTTCAATAGATTGTAAGTTTTCAACAACTTCTAAAGGCGCACCGGTTCTAATAGCGTAATCTATTAACTCGTCTTTTGTTGCTGGCCAAGGCGCATCGCTTAGGTATGATGCTAATTCTAATGTCCAATACATGTTATAAATGTTTAATTTTTTTGCAAAAATAATTTTTTAGTTTAAACAGACAAGGAAAAAATGAGTTATTTAATTATTATTTTTAAGAACGTATTTTTTTAAAATATAAACATTTGAAATACAATGATTTAAAATTTGTGCATTACTACAAGGGTCGGGCTTTTCGTTACCATCTTTTTAAAACGTCCCTTTGAAGGAATTTTCTAGCTTCTTGAGGTAACTTACTAGTTTTCTGAGATTACTTCGTCGTCTCGATAACTTTCTGAACAAGCGCAAAATTACGTTTTCTCAGGAATCCATTTAATTTCATTGGCTTGCAAGTCGTAGGACAACTTTCGTGCCAACACAAAAAGATAATCTGATAGCCGGTTTAAGTAGATCAAGGTGTTTGAGTCCAAGGTTGCTATGTCATTAAGTGCCACAGCCAAACGCTCAGCTCTACGGCAAACGCAACGTGCAATATGACAGAATGACACTGTTTGATGTCCGCCTGGTAAAACAAAATGTGTCATGGGCGGCAAAACCTCATTCATAACATCCATTTCGTGTTCAAGGCGTTCAATGTCTTTTGAAGAAATTTTAGGAATGTTTAAACGTTCTTTCCCGTTTTTTAGGATATTCTTTTCAGGATCGGTAGCAAGAATGGCTCCAATAGTGAATAACCTGTCCTGAATGTGCATGAGAATATTCTTGTAATGTTGGTTTATATCCTGGTCACGGATTAATCCAAGATGTGAGTTCAGTTCATCTACGGTTCCATAGCTTTCAATACGGATATGATGTTTTGGGACGCGAGTACCACCAAATAGTGCCGTGATGCCTTTATCTCCTGTTTTAGTGTAGATTTTCATGCGTTCAAAGTTAAGGGTATAAAGTTATAAAGTTATAAATTTAAAAAGGCCTATAATTTTAAAAACTATGCTTCTATGCGTTCCTGGTATCTGTGCTAATCATACCGTCAATCAAACGGATGATTCGTTTGGCACGTGCGGCTACATCTTCTTCGTGGGTTACCACGATAACGGTATTTCCAGCTTTGTGAATATCATCAAATAAATTCAATATTTCCAGAGATGTTTTGGAATCTAGATTACCTGTGGGTTCATCTGCCAAAATAATGGATGGATGATTTACCAGAGCTCTGCCAACAGCAACACGTTGTCGTTGTCCACCAGAGAGTTGATTGGGTTTATGCTCCATTCTATCTTCTAACCCAACACTTTTAAGAACATCCATAGCTCGTTTTGTACGTTCACTTTTAGAAACTCCAGCATACACCATGGGTAAGGCTACGTTATCAAGTGCTGTTGTTCTGGGTAATAAATTAAAAGTCTGAAACACAAAACCAATTTCAGTATTTCTAATATCGGCCAATTCATCATCCAACATTTTACTCACATCTTTTCCGTTTAATATGTAAGTTCCAGCTGTTGCCGTATCCAAGCATCCTATAATGTTCATTAAGGTAGATTTTCCAGAACCCGAAGGTCCCATAATGGCCACATATTCACCACGTTCGATATCTAAATCGATGCCTTTTAAAACGTTAACGATTTCTTGGCCCAATTTAAAGTCGCGAATGATATTTCTAATTTTAATAACGTTACTCATAAGTAAATTTCTATCCTGTTTGACGCAAATGTATTGGAGTTGTTACACTCTAATGGTAAAATGTTGTTTGTGTTGTTCTCTTCTAAAAAACACCATCCCCCAAAAAAAAGTATCGATGGTCATAGTAACCCTTGGATGTTGTTTTATGGTTTCCCATGCTTCAGTCATACTTTTAGACCAGTAAATATCGTCAAAAATAAATACAGAATCGTTATGAATGCCTTGTAAAAGTGTTTCAAAATACATCAAGGTTGCCTTTTTATGGTGGTTGCCATCAAAAAAAACGAGATCAAAGGTTTGATTATTGAGGCCTTTGAGGGCTTTTTCAAAATCATTATGGATTACCTGAATATTTAATAGTCGATGTTTTAATAATTGGGTTTTAGCAAGTTCAGAAAGATTTCTGCAACCTTCTATGGTTATCACCCTTGCTTTTGGATTTGCTAATTGCATAGCATGTGTTGCAATTCCTAAAGATGTCCCCAGTTCCAGAATGGTATTAAACTTAAAATAGTTTACCAGTCTAAACAGCAGTTTTGCTCTAACCTGGGTTGTTCCTGCGTGTTTTGCCATTTCCGAGATGGTTCTTGTGTTTGTTTTTATTTTGTTAGAACCCGCACCAAGATCTGTGACTTCTATTTTAGAATGGTTGTTTATAAGATCTTTTCTGTATTCTGAAATATTTTTATAGGCTTCAAAGGATGTTTTATTGTAGAAGCATTTCGTGATCAAGTCATACACAAAGGGTGAATGAACGCCATGTTGATTGGTGGATTTGAAGATGAATTTTATGTATTGGCTTATTTGATACCACATGTAGGGTTACAAAGTTACAAAGTTATAAGGTAATAAGGTTATAAAGTTATGAGGTTATAAAGTTGTAAGGTTATGAGCAGAAGGTCCTTCGACTGTGCTCAGGATGACAGGACTCTTGATGCAAAATATTTTGCTACTCAATATTTCACTCGAACGGACGGGTTAATGGTTAGACAAGTTATTTATTATCTATCCATTGTTAATTATTCATTGTTAATTATCAAGTTTTGATGAAAGTTCAAACCAACGTTCTTCTTTTGTTTCCATGTCGTCAATAATTTTTTGTAACGTTTCAGAAAGTTTTAAAATAGCCTCTTGCGAAAGTTCTGAATTATTGAATTTATTTTCCAGTTCTTTTTTATCAAAGGCTAACGATTTTAACTTACTTTCTATGTTTTTAAGTTCCTTTTCTTCATTATAAGACAAGGTATTCGTTTCCGTTTTTTTCCAGGTATTTTTTTCTTTTTTATCTTCTGAAGTATTTGAAACGACAGGTTGGCTGTCTTCGTAAACCCTAAAATCGGTGTAATTACCGGGGAAATCTTCAATAATACCATCGCCTCTAAAAACCAACAAATGATCTACCACTTTATCCATAAAATAACGATCATGCGAAACCACAATGACGCAACCCGGAAAGTCCAAAAGAAAATTTTCAAGGACATTCAAAGTTACAATATCTAAATCATTGGTGGGTTCATCCAGAATTAAAAAATTGGGGTTTTGAATTAAAACCGTGCATAAATACAAGCGTTTACGTTCTCCGCCACTTAGTTTTTCAACAAAATCGTATTGCTTTTTTCTACTGAATAAAAAGCGTTCCAATAATTGTTGGGCCGAGATTTGACGTCCTTTTTTTAATGGAATGTAATCGCCATATTCCCTAATGACATCAATGACTTTTTGCTCTGGTTTTATAGCAATGCCATCTTGAGTGTAATACCCAAATTTAACGGTTTCTCCAGTAATTACTTTGCCGGCATCGGGTTTGGAATGTTGGGTTAACAGATTAAGAAATGTTGTTTTACCAGTGCCATTTTTACCAATAATTCCCATACGCTCTCCACTCTGAAACATATAGCTAAAGTTATTGAGAATGACTTTATCTTTAAAAGATTTAGAAACTTTATGGAGTTCAATAATTTTATTCCCCAAACGTTCCATGTTGAGTTCTAACTGTACTTCATGGTCGTTTCTACGTTGACTGGCGCGGTGTTTTATGTCTTGAAAATCGTCTATTCTTGATTTTGATTTGGTGGTTCTGGCTTTTGGTTGCCTTCTTATCCACTCTAATTCTTTTTTAAACAGTTGTTTGGCTTTGCCTGTTTCAACTTCAGTTTGTTCTATTCTAGCTTCACGTTTTTCCAGATAATATGAGTAGTTTCCTTTGTAACTGTAAAGCTGGCCTTCATCTAATTCTATAATTTCATTACAGACCCGTTCTAAAAAATAACGGTCGTGCGTAACCATAAAAAGCGTAATATTTTCTTTGGCAAAAAAGCCTTCGAGCCATTCAATCATTTCTAAGTCTAAATGATTGGTAGGTTCGTCTAAAATAAGCAAATCTGGCTTATTAATTAAGGCATTGGCCAACGATAAGCGTTTTTTTTGTCCGCCAGAAAGGGTGCTCACTTTTTGGTTTAAATCTTCAAGTTTTAGCTTGAATAGTATTTGTTTATACTGCGTTTCAAAATCCCAGGCTTGATACTGTTCCATGGCATCAAAAGCCTTTTGATAAACTTCTTCATTTTCAGGATTTAAAAGCGCATGCTCATAATTTAAAATCACTTTTAAAATGGGGTTTTCACTTGCAAAAATGGTTTCTTCAACCGTTAAAGAAGGGTCTAACTTTGGGTCTTGGGGCAAAAATGAGATGGCAATATCGTTTCTGTAAGTTATGGTTCCAGTATCTGGCTCATCATCTCCAGAAAGGATATTTAAAATAGAGGTTTTACCCGTGCCATTTTTGGCAACAAAAGCAATTTTTTCATCTTTATGGACGCTAAACGACATGTTTTCGAAAAGCGTTAGCTCTCCATAAGATTTTGATATATTTTCAACAGTTAAATAGTTCAAAAGGATTGTTTTTTGCAAAGAACGTACAAATTACCAAAATTTACTACATTAGTTTTTATATTCCTACTGAAAGGTTATATTTGCTTTTAAACATGGCGCTTTTAATGAAACGATTTGTCTTATTTTTTTGTCTAATACTTTGTGTTTATTTTTCTTCCTGCATAACCAACAAGGATCTTGTGTATTTACAAGACAAAGGAACCATTGTGAATGATTCTTTGTTGATCAAAGAAACATCCAAACCCTATCGAGTCCAAGTTAACGATATTTTGAGTATTAAGGTTAAAGCTTTAGATGCAGAATTAACCGCAATTTTTAATCCGGTTGAGGCTTCTGGCAACACGGTTTCTTTAGGAGGCGCCCAACTTTATTTTAATGGCTTTACTGTTGATTTACATGGAAACATCAAATTCCCCATTTTAGGAGATATCAATGTTTTGGGTTTTACCATTGAAGAGATTGAAACTAAGGTAAAAACAGAACTTTTAAGACAATATTTTAAAGATACTGCCGAGCTTTTTGTCACTGTAAAATTAGCTGGACTCCGTTACACCGTCACCGGTGAAGTGGGTGGAACGGGCGTTTATACGCTGTTTCAAGACCGTGTTAACATTATTGAAGCCTTGGCCAATTCGGGCGATATTAAAAACACTGGAGACAGAAAAGATGTGTTGGTCATTAGGCAATATCCACAAGGGCAAAAAATTCATCATATAGACTTAACAGATTTGGCAGCCATGCAATCGCCTTTTTATTACATTCAGCCTAATGATATGATTTTGGTAAAACCCTTAAAGCGCAAAGCTCTGGGCGCTGGCGAAACAGCCACGCAAACCCTCACTACGTTAGCTTCTATATTTTCATTGATAGTTACCACTTATTTTTTAACTAAAAATCTTTAACGCATTGCTATGATTGAAGAATTTGAAGTTTCTGAAAACTCTGCTACCAGCTTTGATATTAAAAAGTTTTTATTTAGAGCTTTAAGTTATTGGAAGTGGTTTTTATTGCTTTTGGCTGTTGGGATTTTCTTGGTGTATCAAAAAAATATCAGGGAAGAATTTTCGTATCGGCTTGGCACTAAAATTTCCATTGAAGATGATAGTAACCCCTTGTTTACTTCCAATGCTAGTTTAACCTTTAATTGGGGTGGCGTTACAGCCAAAGTTCAAACCATGATTGTAACGCTAAAATCGCGCTCTCATCATGAAAAAGTTGTAGACCGCCTTGAGTTTTACAAAAGCTATTTAAAACAAGGACGATTTAGAAAACAGGATATTTATAAAGCATCACCTTTTAGATTTGACCAAACCTACGATGCACCACAACTTATAAATAACCCCATAAAAATTACGTTTTTAGACGCCCATTCATTTGAACTCGAGGCCGAATTTTCCAGTAATGTTGCCACAGCCCAAAACTATCTTACCAAAGCATTGATTAATGTGGATGTGCCTGTGGGCATTTTTAAAAAGTCATTTAAATTTGGAGACCCTATTGAATTTCCTTTTTTAAAGGGTGTTTTAAGGTTGGCTGAAAACAGAACAGCGGTTTCTGGCGACCAGTATTTTATTCAGTTCAGTAATTTTGATGGGGTTGTTTCAAGTTATCAAGGAAGAACCGGCATTGCTAATACCAACAATTCACCCATTCTGGATATTTCACTTATTGATAAAAATACCGAGAAAATCGTTGATTATTTAAATACCATGGTCACTATTTTAAGTGAAGATCAACTGGAACGTAAAAATCAATATGCCACCAATGCCATTGTGTTTATAGATGAGCAAATCTCAAGGGTTAAAAATGATTTGTCCAATAATGCCGAAGCTTTAAATGACTATAGGAAGAAAAATAAAATTTATAGTCTGGATGAAGAAAGCACGTTGCTCAACGAAAAGCTTACCAAACTGGATGCCGACAAAGAAGACATTAACCGACAACTAAATTATTATTCAAACCTTAAAAATTATTTATTAACCAGCAGTTCCTTTACCGAGATTCCTGCGCCTTCCATTGCGGGTATAGGCGATGCTAACATTTTAAACAATGTCGCAAAAATTAATGAACTTTCTGTTCAAAAATCAAAATTGCAATACTCCGTTCGAAGTGAAACGTCTGTTTTCAATGATTTGAACCGACAAATTGAAGGCTTGAAAAATGTGCTTTTGGAAAACATCAATGCGGCTACCAATGGTTTGAAGCGGGAATTGCAAACTATTAATGCCAATCTTAGTAGCGTAGAAAATCAGTTTAGTAAGCTGCCAGAAGATCAACAAAAATTGATCACCATTGAACGGCAATACACGTTAAGTGAACAAACCTATAATGTGTTTTTAGCCAAACGTGGCGAAGCAGAAATTATCAAAGCCTCCAATGTATCGGATATTTTAATTATTGATTCTGCAAAAAATACAGGCGCTACCATCTTAGGCAGAAACTTAAACGTACGCTATATTTTTGCATTTTTTGCAGCCTTATTAATTCCTTTATTATTTGCTTTTGTTTTAACCTTTTTAGATAACAATATTCACAGTCCGATGGATTTAGAACAGTTATCGTCCATTCCTGTTTTAGGGGTTATTGGTAAAAACAAGCTTGATAATAATTTAGTGGTTCACAGAAAGCCAAAATCGGCGGTAGCAGAAGCTTTTCGAGCCATCAGGTCCAACCTTCAATATTACTACCGATCACAAGATTTAGAAGGCGCTAAAACCTTATTGGTAACCTCTTCGGTAAGTGGCGAAGGCAAAACTTTTTGTTCCATTAACGTGGCCACGGTATTTGCCTTGAGTGGAAAGAAAACCATTTTAGTGGGATTAGACCTTAGAAAACCAAAGATTTTCGGAGATTTTGGCATTCAGAACGAAATAGGTGTGGTTAATTATTTGATAGGGCAAGAAACTTTAAAAGGCGTAATACAGCACACAGATATTGATTTTTTAGATGTTATAACTTCAGGACCTATTCCTCCAAATCCTTCAGAGTTATTGATTAATGATAAACTGAATGCTATGATTAGCCAATTGAAAGCCGATTATGATTATATTATTCTGGATACACCACCAGTTGGTTTGGTAGCCGATGCTTTAGAACTTCTGGGGTATGTAGATGCTACCTTATATGTGATTAGGCAAGATTACACTAAAAAGGGCATGCTTAATTTTATAAATGAAAAGTATAAAACCAAGCAAATTAAAAACATTAGTTTAATTTATAACGGTTACGATCAAAAGGCAAAATATGGGTATGGTTACGGGTATGGCTATGGCTACGGTTATGGCTATGGCAATTATGCCAATGGCTATCACGAAGAGGATGCTAAATACAAAGGGTTTCTCAATCGTATAGCATTGTACTTAAGGCTTCCTTTGTCAAAAAAGGGATAACATTATTTATTATTGGCACTTAAAATCAGGCTGTTTGTAAATAATTCTTTAACAAGTTTTCTGTAATTTTATTTAATGTTGCTTTAATGTATGCCTGTTTTTAAACATTAGTTCCCATTGTTTTTTTAAACCTAGACTAATTAACGTGAATAATGGATAAGAAAAAGAGTGTTTTTAATTTGTATTAATGACTGATATTCAGTATATTAAAAGTATAAAACCACTCAAATGCTTAGAGATAAAGTTACAGAATTCTTTGTGAAATTGGATGATTTTCAGCAAGAATTTATTCAAAACATGGAAAATCATCCAAAATTAGTAGACGCTAAGGTTAAAAGGCGAAATAGAAAGGGCAAATTATCAGATTCCGAGATGATAAGCATCTATCTACTTTTTCATTTTGGATAGTCTAGCTTGCTTACGAAAATCCTCGCGGATTTTCTATTCGGTTTTTATTTGCTAAATTCCGTGCTTAACCACGCAACTAATCATACACAAAAACGTTGTGGTGCATTATGACCCGAAACTCAAAAAATCAAAACAAACTGAATTTATCCGAAAAAATTACTTAACTTTGTATCCGAATAGATACAATATTATGTTTTTTATTGAGAGAACGAGCGAATTTGATAAAAGGCTGAAAAAGCTAAGAGACCTAAAAGCAAAGTCAAAAATCTTGTTTAGAATTCAAAAACTAGAGAAAGATGAACATTTTGGAGACTGTGAACCAGTTGGTGACGGAATTCAAGAATTAAAAATAAATTTTGCTAAAGGTTATCGCGTTTATTTTAAAGAAAAGAACTGAAAAATAATCGTTCTCTTACTTGGCGGAGACAAATCGACTCAACAAAAAGACATTAAAAAGGCAAAAGAAATTTGGAAAAAATTAAATAGTTAAAAAATGGAAACCTCAAAATTTGAAATATCGGATTATTTAGACAGCAAAGAAATGATTGCTGAATATCTTAACACAGTTCTAGAAGAAGGAGACAACGCTGACGTAATTAATGCTATCGGACATATTGCAAAAGCTATCGGAATGACAAAAATTGCTGAAGAGACCGGAATGAGCAGGTCGAGTTTATACAAAGCTTTGTCTGATGGAGCGAAACCGCAATTTGCGACAATAATGAAAGTTTTGAAAGCAATTGGCGGACAAATTCAAGTGAATCCAATATCGGTTTAAAAAATAACGACACCACAACAGCGTGTATAAGAAAGTGGCGGTTTTAGTGTTAAACCTGCCTGCCGGCAGGCAGGTCAAAGCTTTGTGCTTCTATCAAAGTTTGTGCTTGGTTGACAGTGCAGTGCTTCTAAATCGCCACCTTCGGGTAGCTACAAAACGTTGATGTGCATTATGACCGAAACTTGAAATCAAGAAAGATAGAAAACTATGATACTAATAGCAATAATATTTATCATACTCGGAATTTTAATAAAATACGGAAAAATGTATTGGTTGATTGCGGGATATAATACTATGCCGAAAGATGAGAAAGAAAAATATAATATAGAGGGAATAGCAAACTTATTTAGAGATGTAATGTTCGGAATGGCTTTAATTATCATTGTTGGCTACTTCATTACTGTATTGACTGAAAAGCCTAATATTCAAAACTATGCTTTTTGGACTTCAATGATTATTGGAATACCATACTTGTTGATTAAATCAAACTCGAAAAAATATAAGATAAAAAAATGACTATGAATTTACCATTTGGCAATCCTTTGTTTTAATCCCATCAACATCAGGTCCAATTTTTATGCTTGCAGGATTTATAATGTTTAAATTTCAACCAAAAAAAATAAACTCACTTTATGGTTATAGAACAAATAGCTCAATGAAAAATCAAGAAAGATGGGGTTTTTCTAAAAAATATTCTGCCATTGAAATGATTAAACTAGCAACACTTTTAGCTTTAAGTTCTATTATTGGATTAGTGTATAATCGTGACAGTAAACTCGGAATGTTTTTAGGATTGGGATTAATGATATTAATGCTCGTATTTTTATTAATACGAGTTGAAAAAGCAATTAAGAATAAATTTAGAAATGAAAAATAACGACACCACAACATCATCGGCTATAAGCAATTGGGGTTTAGGTGCTTAAATGAAAGCAATTACACAAAATAAACAAACTTCTTAACGGACAAGTAAGTGCTTTAAAATCCCGCACTTGCCATAGCTAAGGCCGTTAGTGGCAAGCGTAACGGACGACACAACAACTGAGAAACTAAAAAAAATATGAGATTTTTACTGACAGTTTTTATTCTATCAATTTACGCAACAACATTTGCTCAACAACAATCTCAAATTGATAGTATATACATCATTCAAGACAGCGTGCTTATTCCGACAAGAAGTGGGATTGAAGTTTCAGCTATATTAGTTCGTAAAAAAACAAATACGAGTCCCTTGCCTGCAATTCTATTTTACACAACCTATTATCAGGATGCTAGCGATGCAATATTTGGTAAAAAATCGGCTGACAGAGATTATGTTGGAGTTGTAGCATA
>Ga0210027_1002738_pt1 | contig 14836 bp, 12 predicted proteins | sample CryGeymeta201510_FD_183978 | JGI IMG/M metagenome (GOLD analysis project Ga0210027, IMG submission 183978) | Groundwater microbial communities from Crystal Geyser aquifers in Utah, USA - Crystal Geyser metaG 2015-10 (SPAdes) (version 2) | ecosystem: Environmental > Aquatic > Deep subsurface >...
TCGCTATCGCTAACATGTTAACGATAATTAAATATCGAATATTGAACAAGGAATAATGAATTTCGAAGTGAATGCAATCCGTATTTTAACTTCATCATTCGAAATTCCTTGTTCGATATTCATTATTCATTTTTTCCTTTAGCTTTTTTCACAAGCAGGGTCTTGGGAAAAACGTAGTACCTTATCAGTAAAGTTCGTGTAATATTTGGCAGAATATTAACATGATAAATAAAGCGAAAGAATGACTGAATGAAAATGAATGGATGTATGTTTTTCATTCAATTATGCAACCATTCAATTATTCTAATGTGATAAATTGGTTCTGGCTTGTCCAGGTTAGGAATTAAAAGTATAACCACTACACGTACCATCGCTTTTTACCCAACATTGCCGCAAGGTTGCGGAAATTTATTTTGCTGTTTTTTGTTGTAAGTTTGGATTAACAAAAACAAAAAGAAACTATTTTAATAATCATAATTATACAAATGAACGAATCAATAGAATACCAAACCTTAAAAGCAGAAGAGCTTGTCTCTAAATGCAAGAATGAACCTTATTTACTTGCTGGAGATAGTGATGACATTGAGTATTTAGAAATTGTAAAAAAATATCCGACTCTTTTTATCGCCGATCACAATGCAATCTTTTATTATAAATTTATAAAGGATTTCTGGTTAAAAGAAATTGAGACTTTTTTCTTTTTTTCTTCAAAAGAAGAAGTCAGGTTATTGGATATTGTTACTCCAGGATTAAAATCATTCTCTAATGCATTTAAATTCGAACACCCTAAGTTATCTATTGATTTTGCAAACGCTGCACTTACTGAGAATTATGATGAATATCATTATATAAGAGAACAAATTGAATATGGTCAGCTAACACCCGCAGATATGATAGTTGAATTTATTACAAAAAATGTTTTTAGAGGAAAAAACGTTTATAAATTTAGAAATGAACAGGGTGTAATTATACAACGTATGAATAATAGCCATATCAGTATATTAAGCGAGATAAAAAAGCTGTTACGAGTTGTCCCTGATAATAGAATTCCTCTAAACGTGTTATGTCACAAACTAAATTCATCTGATGGTGAGTTTGATATAAAGAAACCAATTGACCAATCTAAACTCCGTAAAGCAATTCTAAACGAAAAAAATGGAAGGCTCGAAATAGATTCTGCTGATAATGTAAATTTAGTTTCAGAGATTGAATTCCTTCCCAAATACTTTTTCGAAAACAGAGAATTATTAGCCAACTTTAATTTTAATAAATCAACATCCGGCATTCTCGCCTTTTCATATCTTGGTAACAAATTCCCTCTTAACGAAGCCGAAGAATATGTTAATGTTAGACCGGTAATTCATTTAGCGTTAGTAAAAAACCTAAAAGAAGAATTCCCAAAACTTATTTCCGACTTAACGGAGAACGAGCAGTTTACTCCCGAAAGAGAATTCATGTTCTTTCTAAAAGCAGTCCTTCCGGAAGATGCTTCTGCTGTAGAGTGGTTAAATGAAAATATCGCAGTATCTTTTTATGAAGAAGACGCGCAAGATTTGAAATTAGTAATGCCTAAAATTATCGGACACCTTTCTCCCGTTTTTAATTTAGCGCAAAATCCCGGACATTTATTTCCATATACTTTAAAAGAGAAACTCGAAAATTTCACTAAGAAAAAAATTGGGGAAATTGATGATGGAAAGTAATTACGAGCAAATAAAAAAAGAAATTGAAAAATTAAAGGTTGAATTAGCACAGCAAAAAAAAGAGAACGAAAAATTAAAGTATGAAATAAAATTAGTTTCAATAAGAAAAATAGAAGCGGAAAAATATTATCCTGAAATAGATAGAGAAACAGAAAAAAAGCAAGAAGCAAATCAAAAGTTATCATTTCGTGAGCAAGCCTTCAAAACCGAAGCAGATACATGGAAAGACATTCTTTATAAATTAGCCCATTCAATTAATAACGACTTACACAACGCAGCTCAAATTCTTAAAAGTAAAGACAGCGATGAAGAACTAACCAATGCTTTTTACCACATTAAAAGAATTGATGACCTTGTTAAACTAAACTTGTGGTTATTAAAGAAAAATGAATTACCAGAAGAATGGAAAACCATTGATCTGTCGAAAGATATTGATGAACTGATTGCTTCAACCAAAAGAGGACTTTCAACTTTAAGAGTTAGTGCAGAATTTCAGATAAAACTTGCTCAATTGAATGTTATTACAAATTATACTGGCAATTCAACTATTACTTCAATGCGTGAAAAATTGGATACAGTAATTTCCATTATACTCCAGGATTTAATTCGGAACGCATTTAAATATTCTGACAGCAACAATCCGGTAGTTGAGGTAACAATTGATGGTTCTTCCGAAGATGAAGTAAAAATTGTTTTCATGAATAACAAAATTATGGATGACCGTTTTGTCAGGTACATAAATTTTCGAGATACTGAACCGGACATTTCCGATTCATCAAAAGTTGGTTTGAGAAGCATTTTAGATTGGGTTAAGATTATTTCAGGTATGCAAATAACTTGTTCTAACAATTTATCTCAAAACAAATGTGAAATTGAATTAATTATTCCAAGGAATGTTGATTATGAAAACAATTAAAATATTAATTGCAGATGATGATCCGACAGATTGCCAAAATTTGTTAAATAAATTGACCGCTTATTTTAAAGCAAAAAAAATTCTTGAATCTGATTATGAAATTATAACTACTCACACAATTGATTCAACGATTGAATTGTTATCATCTTCAAATTATTTCGACATTTTTTTTGCCGATATAAATTTTAGCGAAGGAGATAGTGAGAGCGGGAAACGAAACGGATATCTGTTGATTCGAAAAGCATTTGAAGCTTGTCCACTTACTTTTATTTGTGTCTATTCCGGAACCGCCGATGAAGATTTTTCGGGTCAAAAAAAATATGTTGATTTGTTTAAACGAGGGATGCTTGCTGATATTTATAAGAAAGATAGCTTTCAACTAACTACCCCCACTAAATTTAATAATCGTTTCAAAAATGCGTGGAAACATGTTATTTCAAAACAATTCATTTGGGATTTATGGAATAATCATAAATTAATTTTAGCGAAACTAAATGAACCGGACACCGCCTCATGTTCTGAAATAATAAAGAATAATATTTCTGAGATAGAGAAAAACTTAGATTCCATACTATTTCTTCTAAAAAATATTAATAACCCCTTATCAGATGCAATAGTTTATAGACTTTGTCTTCAACTTTATCACCGTTGTTTAGAAATATTCTGCGAGGGAGAAAAAAAAGATGAAGATATTTTTGCTCAATCAGAAAAAAACAAAACTATCCTTGCAAAGCTCATTAACAAAGACAAAGACTGGAATCTTGGCGATAAAATTACTGCTCTCAGAAAAATTGTAGCGTATTCTGATTTACAAATTACAGAATATGGTTATCGATTAAATGATTGGAGAAACAGATCTGTTCATCTGGATAAAGACTTTATACCAAATTTAGTAAACATTCTTTTCGCTAATCTTACGCTTGCTTTATTTGTTAACGGTAAAAACGGTATTCATTTCAAGAGTTTTGAGCAAATACCCGATATCGAAAAAGAAAAAGGGTTCAAAGACTTAAAAGAATTGATTGATTTTATCCGTTAAAGGGCACAGAGTCTAAATTTTCAAATATTATTAATTTTGTTCGGTTGCTTGAGCCTATGAATCTTTGTTTATAACTGAAAATCTTACTATTTCACTTTCCCAAAACCTTTTTCAACTTAATTATTCTTGTTTCATAAATAAATTATTGTCTTTTATAATAATATTATCTTTTAGCATAATTTACTAAGTGTCTTTTATAACTTATTATTTGTTATTTATAAGTGGATAAGCGTTATTTACAATTAACAGAATGCTTTTTGTAATTTGTTCTTTGTCTTTTGTGATTTCTTCTTTGTTTTTTATAATTTGCGGAGAGGATTTTTAACTTATCTGTAAGGACTTTTATGCTTAAATACAACCTTAAAAAACATTTCAAGCTGCGCGGAATATCTTATCCCGCCAGGTATTTAATGGAAATCGGTTTTACCAAACAAAGCGCGTACAATGTTGCAAGAGGTAACTTCGTTTCGCTTTCTCCCGAACATCTCGAGAAACTTTGTCTCTCCTTAAACTGCACTCCAAACGATTTAATGGAATGGGAACCGGATAAACAAATTGCTCAGCCCGAAAAATTTTCGCTAAACAAACTTCGTCCCGCGCAGTTTGGAGATTTATGGAATTTCGCCAAAGATGTTCCGTACGAAAAAATGGGAGAATTAATCGCTCAAATTGAGGAAGCGAAAAAGAAAATCAGCGCGGTAACGTAATAGCGTACAGATTTACTAAGGTGGCTTAACCAAACTTAGCAACTAAAACAAACCCACCTAAATCCTCCCTTTCTCAAAGGGAGGACTTTTAAATTCCTTCCCTTTTGTAAAGGGAGGACTTTTAAATTCCTTCCCTTTTGTAAAGGGAGGACTTTTAAATTCCTTCCCTTTTGCAAAGGGAGGACTTTTAAATTCCTTCCCTTTTGCAAAGGGAAGACTTTTAAATTCCTTCCCTTTTGCAAAGGGAAGGTTAGGATGGGTTAGAAATTATTACTCCTTAAATTCACAATCTCTCCTTATCACTATAATAAACTCTATTTTATTAGAATAATAACCAGGCGACCAAATCATTCTTGTCTTTGTTATTTTTTCAGCAAAAGAAGCTTAATTTGGTGGTACTATTCTTGTTCCATACGTTCAGTAGATAATAATAAGAAAAATAAGAAATTATGAAAAGCCGATTCAAAAAAATCATTTTCACCGGAATTCTTTCTGTCGGGATTCTCTCACTCAACAGCAGCGCTCAAACCAATGCTTCTCTTGAAGCCACACTAAGTTTCAAATCAATAAACGGTGTTGAAGTCCCTTTTCAAAACGGAATCGTTGTTCCTTCATTTGAAAAACAAAAGAGAGCTATGATCAACTTAGCCGGAACATGGAAGAAATTAAGATTTAGCGCAAGCGATAGTCTCTCTTTACAAAAAAGAGATGAAGCCGGAGTGATGAGTCTTTTAGATGAAGCAGGTGGGAAAGAGCTTCCTGGTTTTGATGACAGCGGCTGGCAGTCAAAACAAATTCCTTCTGTGGAAAATTTCTTGTACCTTGACACCATCAGAACACCGGAATTTTATCAAGATGGCGTTTGGTATAGATATAATTTTAATGTTGCAGATTCTCTTAAAGGAAAATTTATTAAACTGATTTTTTATTCCGTCAATTACGTTGCCGATGTTTGGGTGAACGGGCAATATTGCGGATACCATGAAGGCGGCTACACTCCATTCGCTTTTGATGTTAGTTCAAAACTGAATTATGGAGCAACAACTAATTCACTGGTAGTCAGAGTGGACAATCCGGCTTGGGGCAGACGTAAAGATATTGTCCCTTATAAAGAGTGCGATTGGTTCAACTATACAGGAATTATTCACGATGTTTATTTGGAAGCATCGGAAAATATTTCTGTTGCACGCGTAGATTTTAGTACCGACGGTGTAAATAAAAAAGTAACATTTAACGGGGTTCTTTACAATAAAACCGGAAGCTTAAAAGCGGTAACTGCAACCGTGCAAGTTTATTCTGCTAACATAAACTCCGGAAATATTTCAAATGAAAAAACCTATGAACTGCTTGGAACTCCCGGCTCAAGCCTTGCTTATAATTTAACGCTTCAAGATTCTGTAACAGCTTTTACCGGTGAGTTTGCGATGAGTGAATTTCAGCTCTGGTCAATGAAGTCTCCGAATCTTTACATTGCTAAAATCACTTTAGAAGAAGGAGGCAAAGTAATTGATGAGTTCTGTACGCAGTTTGGAGTAAGAACAATTGAAACAAGCGGCGACAAAATTTTGTTAAACGGTAACCCCGTTTTTCTTCCCGGAGTTGCCCGGCATGAAGATCATCCGCTGTATGGACGCAGCGTACCTAAGGATACCATTTTTACCGATATGCAAAAAGTGAAAGCCATTAACGCTCTTTTTCTCCGCACCGCACATTATCCGAATCATCCTTACACCTATTTAATTTCCGATCGTTTGGGAATTGCGATCTGGGAAGAAATTCCGGTTTTCTGGTTTGATGAAGCTGAATCGTGGAATATCCAAAACAATGTCCGCCATATTCATCAGCAAATGTTTAGAGAAATGGTGTTAAAAGATTTTAACCGTCCTTCTATCTTTTTTTGGAGTCTGCAAAACGAAAGTCTAATTGAGCAAGAAAGAAAAACTTACATACAAGCTATCAAAGATGATCACCTGCTTAATTTAAATGACGGAAGATTGATAACCCAATCCGCCGCAGCCGATAGACCGGGAGTTACTGATGTTTCTCAGCAGCCGTGTGATGTTGCAAGCTGGACGATGTATTTCGGAATATTCTACGGCTCAAATAATTATTATGCGGGTACGAGTAGTTTTCTTGCACAGGCGAAAGTTAATAATCCCGGGAAACCAATTATGGATTCCGAATTTGGTTATTGGTCTTCTGAAAATGGCTCTTCTGCCGCTAAACAGGTCACTATTTTTAACGAAACCTACAAAGCATTTAAACTTTTTCCTACCGTGAGCGAATACGGTAAATATAATCCCAATGGAATGTTGAACGGAATTACCTGGTGGTGTATTTTCGATTGGTACACAGCCGGACAGAAATTCGGCTACCAAAGCATGGGACTTATTTCAATGGATAGAGCAACGATAAAACCTGTCGGAGAAACGTTGAAAAACAGCTATAAACTTTATTACGATTTTGGCGGTACTGTTACTGATGTTGAAGAAGATGGAGCTGAAAAGCCGTTAAGTTTTGAATTAAATCAAAATTATCCGAACCCATTTAATCCTGAAACAGTTATTAGTTATCAGTTACCGGAAAACAGTTTTGTGACCATTAAAATATTTAATATTCTTGGTAAAGAAGTGGCTACCATAGTAAATGAAGTACAGCAAGCCGGAAAGTATTCTCTAAAATTTAATACAACCACCAACCGGCAACTAACTACTAACAACTTGTCAAGCGGTGTTTATTTTTATCAGTTACGCTCCTCATCCGGTGGAACCCATGTTGTTCAGACGAAAAAAATGCTTGTGCTAAAATAATTTTCTTCCTTTGCTCATCGTGAAAAACTGCTTAATTGGGATGTCTTAAAAGCAGTACTCGAATTCAGGACGAATTTTAGATTATGAAACTTGAGCTAAAGCAAAATATATTTCGGGACATAAATCAACAGCAATACTTTTGGGACTGACTCTTTTTGCTAAAAAAAAAGGGGGAAGAGCCGTTCAAGGGTTATGACCTGCGCTTCATCTCATTAATTCTAAGATTCAAGCCGTAAAAAACTCTAAAAATCTTTTTTCGAAAAACTTCTCAACCCAAACATTAATGGCAAGGTACTCCAAAGTAAAAGAGAGAGGATTGAAACTGCAAAACCTACTCCGCCGCCTAAGAATTGAGTAAATACCGCTCCGGTATAACCCATCAAAGCAGAAATATCAAATTTCAGAATTACCAAAAGACGAGAAAGATCAACGGGGTTAAGAATGGTAAATACGAGGGAGGGAATTTCAAGTGGATAATCTCTAAATATTTGGAGCGTGATGAGAATTAGCCCATCATATAAAGCTGAAAAAAACATCCACAAAAATATCGAGAGACCAAGTCCCTTCATTTTGTTTTCGTTGAGTGTTGCTATAAGAAAAGAGATCGAAACAAAAATGAACGTCTCAAATACCCCGCCTAAGAATAGGTTGAAAAGCACTGGTCCGGCTTCTTTAAAATTTCTGATAAAAAGAAGAACCGGTAAACCCGTACCAATAAGAAAACTTAACGCCATGGGGAACGATAAGCCTAAGTACATCCCTAAGTAAAGTGTTTTTCGATTGATTGGCTGTGATAAGATCAGGATAATGTAATCACTGTTGTTGTAAAGGTAGATGGTTCCGAAGACAAGACTTGCAAGCGGAATTATGATCATGTTGATATTCAGCAAACTTAAGATCACTTTGCTTGATTCATTAGTGAACGAGAGAAGCCCGTAACTTATTGCCGCAAAAAACAACGTATAGATTATCAACCACTTGCTTCTTAGCGTATCGTGTATTTGGTATTTGATGATGAATTTAAGTGCGTTCATATTTTTTGTCCCATCATCAGGTTGGCAATCGCCCTTTCCAAATTTCTTTCCCCGGTCAGTAAGATTAATTCATCTTTCCCGCCCGAAAAGCAGACACTCCCCTCCAGCAGAAAAATAATTTCCTCAGCAAGTTCTTCAAGTTCGCTCAGAATGTGAGAGGTAAACAAAATGGTTTTACCGGCTTTCTTTTCTCGGAGAATTTTATCTTTAAGGATACTACTCGAAACCGGATCGAGCCCGGCGCTTGGTTCATCAAGAATTAATACCGGGGGATCAAAAAGGAAAGCTATTACAGCGTTTAATTTTTGCTTTGTCCCGCCGGATAAATTCTTAATTCGTTTTTCATATTCTTTTTCAAGTTTAAGCAGTCGGATGAGTTCTTCATCATAATTAACGTTTTCACTTCTAATTTCTTTCAGAAGATTCAGCACTTCTTTTACGCTTAGGTTTTCCGGGAAGCTGGCAATTTGCGGCATGTAACCTATTTTTTCGCGGTACAGGTAAGTCCCATTAAGCTTTACTCCATCCACAAATAGATTGCCCGAAGTTGGTTTTACCAGTCCAAGGATTGTTTTGATAAAAGTAGTTTTGCCGGAACCGTTCGGACCAACGATGTACGTCAACCTATTCGACTTGATCTCAATGTTAAGACTTTTCAACGCCTCGAGCGTTCCATATTTTTTATAAAGTTTTTCTGTCTTTATCATCTGATGAAACTCATTTCAGGATAATTATCTACTAATGTTTCTGGCGTTATTACGGGAAATATTTTCTCTGCTGTGTTTAAAAGTTCAACAAAGAAACTTCGCATTAGCAGAAGTGTTGGGCGGTTTTTTTCAACTAACAGGGAAAATAATTTTACGGGATGATGAGGTACTTCGCCAATACCATCTCTATTTAAATCGTACCCTTGATAATCCGACCAGTAGTTGTTGCGAAAGGTGTTATAATTTCTTGTACTGTTTGTAGTAACTTCAAATGAATTACCGAGAAAGTTGTTCTTCGCAAAAATGTTTTCCATTGAGTTAGCCATGAGACGAATAGCCCATCCGTTGCTCTCAAATATATTATACTCAATCGAATTTCTATTGCATCCCTCCAAATAAATACCGCAGGTGTTGCGGATAAATTTATTGTTGTAGATTTCCCCATCCGTAATTTCTTTTAACAGCAGCCCGTAAGAGGCATCACCCCAATTATTTATAAAGATATTATGCAGCATTTGAACATGGTGGGTGAACATCACGGCAACGCCTGCGCTGTTCTGTTCAAACCTGTTAAAAATATATTTACAGCTATCAGAAAACATAAAGTGAAGCCCGTAGCGCAAATTTTTACTGACGGTATTGTGCGTGATAAGACTCCGTCGTACAAATTCCAGGTAAATTCCGTCGCGGTGCCCTTGAACAGTATTTCCTTCTATCGTAATATCCCTGCAATACCAAAGGTGAATTCCATTCCCTGAATAGGTTTGTTTTTTTTGAGATGAAATAACTTTATTGTTTCGAAGCGTGCAGTTCCATGACTTTGCCAGGTAAATCCCAAAAAAGTTATTTGTGAATTTGTTGTTCTCAACGAGGCAGTTGGAAACGCTGTCCAATTTTATTGCGGCATTATCTTTAACAAAACTTGCGCCGGTATCCATAAAATGTATCCCGCTGATCACAACATTATTAGCTTTGACGGTAAGTATTTTTTCCTTTTTGTTTCCGCTGATAATCGGGAAATCTATTCCTAGTAAAGAAATCTGTTTGGTAAGTATCAGATTGTTTTCAAGATAAGATCCCTTCATAATTTTGAGGATGTCTCCATTCTCGCAAATCTCGAAAGCTTGTCGCAGAGTTTTTATCGTTTCATTTTTCCCGACGAGGAGTGTTTTGGGAAAAGAGGAATGATAAACGGTAATAATTAAAAGAAGTAGAAAATTAATCCGGATTTTTAACATAGTTAAGCACATCTTTCCAATGCATTTTCTTTCCGCCCGTTTCAGCAAAGAATTTTTCCATATCGCTTTTCTTTTTAAATCCGCCGATGTTCATACTCATCGGACTTTTTATTTTTGGGCTGACGATGTAGAAGGCTGTTGCGGCATCTGTTAGTGAATTCGGATTCGCATAATCGCTGATCCACAAAGTTTCTAAAGTAAAATCATGATCAGCGGAAATATAATTTGCCAAACATTCAATCGAATCGAACTTGTAAACTTTTCCTTTGTCGGTAACTAACTCGCTGCCAAATTTCGGGTCGGTAATGATCATCATGCAATGGGCACATTCATCTTTGTTATAGTTGATGGTCTGCGGTTCATGGCTGCAGCTTGTTAATGTAAAAGAAAGGAGAAAGAATAAGAGAAATCTATCCATTGGTTTTTTCTTCTTTTCTTTTCTTGTCCTGGTAGATTGATAGAGAAGAAAGAATGATTGAAATCATAATGAAGTATGTCCCTAACCCGGGTAGTGATCTGGCATTCATATTTAACAATTGCTTTGTTCCAAGCACCGGAGGTTGATAAGCCATTCCCGGCACTTTTATTGGAGCATGAGGGTTCAGGTTGTGTCCGTAATCGTATCCCCACAAATAAAAATCATATAACCCAAAAACTAAAACTAACATGAGAAGTACAAGCCAGCCAATTTTTATCCATTTCTTGTTGATAATTCCGGCGAACAAACCAAGGACAGTAAAAAGGACTATTAAGTAGGGCATAATTTTAAGTTCAGGAATGGATTCCGGTTGTATGGTTTTCATCCCGATGTAATGGTTGAGATTATTGATAAGATTCAAATCTCCATCTTTCATTCCTGTAATTTGATCAACCCAAATTCTCAAACCCAATCCTTCCGGATATTGGGGAGCTCTAAGATCAATTTCCCAAATCGGAAATAAGAATGATCCCAATAAAAGAACAGCGGCGCTTATCATCAATAACTTAGATATATTTTTCATCACATTCCAAGAATCCATTCCTAAATAAATATTTTGTTCCTTGTGTCTGCCGCGTTCTTTAATAAACCGTTAAAACGGTTGAGTCACGCGGAATATTTTTTTTAACACCTCGATAAATCGAATTGTTAATAAATTTTAACCGGTCAACTTGAGTTAGTTAAAAGAAAGTTTTACAGAACTTCCGACTTCTGAAACCCTAATGTACCCTTGCATTTCTTGATGTAATGCAGAGCAGAAATCCGTACAATAGAAGGGATAAATCCCGGCTTTGGCCGGAGTCCAAACGAGTGTTTTAGTTTGTCCCGGCATAACCAATAATTCCGAGTTGTTATTTCCTTTAACAGCAAAACCGTGCGGAATATCCCAGTCTTGTTCAAGATTAGTTACATGCCAAAAAACTTTATCGCCAACTTTCACGCCTTCAATATTGTCTGGTTTAAAGTGGCTGCGAGTAGAACTTAAATAGATATGAATTTCATTTCCTTTTCTTTCTACGCGTCCTTCTTTTTCTCCCTTAATAGAGTAAGGATTTTTGTTCTCTTCCAATTTATAGAATTTCTTCGAATTTTTCATCAAAATATCTGCGGCAATAGCCTGAGCGTAATGAGGCTCGCCGATGGTCGGGAAATCTGAAAGCAATTGCATTTTGTCGCCGCTAATATCATAAAGTTGAGCGGATTGCGTTAGCTCCGGTCCGGTTGGAAGGTATCTGTCTTTTGTAATTTTGTTTAAAGCTAAAACATATTTACCGGCAGGTTTCCTGGTGTCGCCCCCGGGGATCATTAAGTGTCCAATGGAATAGTATGTAGGAACTCTATCAACAACTTCCCATGTACCCAATTTCCACTTAACAATTTCGGAAGATAAGAACGCCGAAGTGTAAGCATAACCCTTTCCGTCGAATTCAGTATGCAAAGGTCCCAAGCCAGGGTCTTGCACTTCACCGGCAACAACGGCATCGTATTTAAGAATTGGAATTCCGTCAAACTCACCGTCAAAGTTTTTCTCATCAATTGCTTTAATAATCTTTTGAAATGAATGAACGGGCAATACCGTAGATAGTTTACCTCCTCCAACAATATATTCACCGCTCGGGTCAACATCCACACCGTGAGGAGATTTTGGGGTTGGAATGTAATAGATCATTCCGGCGCAATCTTTTGGATCCAGCATCAACACTTCGTTCATCTTTCGAGAAGTTGTTGAATGCGTTACATCGCTATAGCTGTTGTTGTAGTACTCGGCTGAAACTTTTTTAGCTTTGCCGGCTTTAACATACTCTTCCGCTTTTTTCCAATTGACTGCAGCGATAAAGTCTTTATCATTCTGTGAAGCGTTGATTTCTAAAAGTGAATTTGCTTGCTCGCTGTTATAACAGGTGAAGAAAGCCCAATCATGTGAAGGACCTTTCCCGGCATGCGCTAAGTCGTAATCTAATCCGGGCACTACTAGTTGAAACGCCAGGTTCATATCACCGCTTTTATTATCAACAGAAATAAAAGAAAGGGTTCCTTTAAAATTTTCTTTGTAGGAAGAAATAGGGACATCACGGTTTGGAATAGGAACGCTGAATCTTGTAGATGCAATGACATACTCCGTGTTTTCAGTAATAAATGGGGAACCGTGGTTGCCGCCGGAGTTAGGGATTTCAATTATTTCAGCGGTTTCAAAAGTTGTCAAATCAATTCTTGCAACTCTCGGCGTGTTATTTCCATTAATAAAAAGCCATCTTCCGTCGTGCTCTCCGTTTGTTTCAGATAATTCCGGGTGATGTGCATCGTCCCATGGAACGAATCCGAAGGAAGTCATCAACATTCCCTTTGTCTCTTCGGAATAGCCATAACCGGATTCCGGGTTCTGTGAAAAAACACTAATCACACGAAATAATCTTCCCGAGGGTAAACCGTAAACAGCCATTTGACCGCTGAAACCGCCGGACAAGAAGGCATAAAACTCATCATAACTTCCGGGTTTTACATAGACGCGTTTTGCGGCATCTTCGGCTGAAGCAGATTCTCCGTTTCCGGAGCAGTTGTTAAGAACCAAACCTAATAGAACCACAAGAACCAAACCGGCGATCATTTTGTAATGTTTCATTGTTTCTCCTTTTTATTAAGATAGATTATTTTTCTTCTGAACGGAAATAATCAAGTATTTTAAATGCATCATCTTGCGTAACATTTTGGAATGTCATCTGCGTTGCGTGCAGTGCGAATAGCTTTTTGGCTTCGGGATGTTTTTTAACCATTTCCTCCGGGTTCATAATCATATTGATAACATACTCCGGAGTTCTGCGTTTAGTTACGTTACGTATTGCCGGACCGGTATAACGTTCATCCAATTTGTGGCATTGTGCGCATTTTGCCTCGAAAAGTTTTTTCCCTTCAGCCGCTTTTGCGGCATCTACCGCGCCCAAACTTAATTTCTCTTTTACCGGTCCAATTCCATTTTCCAACTCAAAAACAGAAATGCCGAATGCTTTGGCTAACTTGTCTTGTTTTGATTCGGTTTTTGTATCTTTGTTTTCTCCGCTGCATGCCCAGAGAAAGAGCAAGCCTGCCAGCAGTAAATAAGAAAATAATTTCTTCATTTTTTTCCTCTAATGTATTGTTTGTTGATTAATTTTAAAATTGCTTGTTTTCTTTTGATCTTTCCGCACCATGTCTCTTATCGAAATACAAAGATTATTAAGATCGGAATTTAATTTTATGACTGTTCATTTTATTTTCTACTTAAATCTTAGCGAAATAAATTTCAGAAAAATTATTGTGAATTGATTTGTGCAACCACAACTTCAGAGTATTTATTTCTGTTAAATGATCGGGCTTCTCTCGTTTTATCCGTTTTCAGCTTAAATTGAAAGCATTTATAATCGGATTATTTTCTCTTATTTAAGATAATTATAAAAAAACTTTCTGTCAAGATTTTTTTATTGACTCACATTACGCAACGCTTCTTGCTCGTGATCGTAATCATCCTCTTAATCGAATTGAAAACCGGGCACGATCAAGATATAGAATTTCATGCGTAACACGGCTTATTGATTTAATTTATTGGGCGATTGATAAAATTAATTTTTCGATGATATTAATGAAGTGCTTAGAAAATTGTTCTTGCTGCCAAGTTAACGATAATTGAATATCGAATAGGAAGAAGGAATAATGAATGTCTAAGTGAATACCAAATTTTGACTTCATCATTCAAAATTCCCCGTCTGAACCGGGCAGGCTTGTTCGATACTCATTAATTATTTCTCCTCCAACCTATTTTGAAGTTAGAGATACCATCACTTCTTGGGTGACGACCAAAGGTTATTTCATTCACAAGGGATGGTATCTCTCTAATCATACCCTTGTCTGTTTAGTACCTTTGCCCTAATATTCTTGTAATAATTGGCAGAATATTTATTTGGTTCTCGAAAACCTTCGAGGTTTTTTAAGCTATCTCAACAAAGATGAAAAGTTCAAAAAACCTCGAAGGTCTTATAACCGATTACTGCGAACTGACAACTCTTTGATTCTGGTTTGTCCGGGTTAGGGCATTGTTCTTATTTTGCAAAATAAATTTCTTCGTGCAACTTCGTGCCTTCTTCGCGGAACTTCGTGTAACAAAAAAATTCTTTCACGAAGTACCGCGAAGGTTTTCACGAAGGAACACGAAGTAGTGCCTTTGCCCTAATAT
>Ga0210027_1002770_pt1 | contig 14752 bp, 16 predicted proteins | sample CryGeymeta201510_FD_183978 | JGI IMG/M metagenome (GOLD analysis project Ga0210027, IMG submission 183978) | Groundwater microbial communities from Crystal Geyser aquifers in Utah, USA - Crystal Geyser metaG 2015-10 (SPAdes) (version 2) | ecosystem: Environmental > Aquatic > Deep subsurface >...
TACGGTTTCTTCTTCTTTTTGGTGTGGTTGTCTCACGAAACCTGGATGGGCTGGGGAGACGTGTGGCTCGGATTCGTCGCCGGGTCGGTAGTAGGATTGCCTCTCATACTTCCGATGCTGACGCTATCGTTCGGACTCGGTGCGGTTGTCGGATTGATCTCTATCGCGTACAAGAAGAAAGGATTGAAGAGTCAGATACCCTTCGCACCATTCCTTGTGGCCGGCGTGATACTTATTCTTTTTCTACCGAAAATTTTCCCGGTTTTCTCGCAGTTTCTCTTTTTGTAGTATTCTGCTAGAATAGATGAAGAGGGGATACTCAAATAACGGGTATTCATCCGATTTTATTGGCACTCGCTCGGAAACGAAAGCCTGCCTGCTTTCGGCACGGTAAACTCTCGTTTCACTCACTTCATTTGGTAATAAATATCAAAATGTCACATATTCGAATGTCAAAAATTGGGATGAGGAGTATAGACGCTTTCACTCTGATTGAGATGGTGATAGTCATAGCAATTGTCGGTATCATCACTTTGATACTCATCGTTTCATTGGGAGGTGGACGTATACAAAGAGAAGTTGAAACGAATGCCCGTGAGTTTGCCAGTGTTCTGAAGGAAGCACAGAATTATGCTTTGACTGGCAAGCAGGTGGGGAGCGGTATTACCTGTCGTTTCGATGTTGTTTGGGCTGGTTCTTCTTATCATCTGGATGCTGTTGCGAAGAGTGGATCAACCTGTACTGGTACTCCCGCTCCCATTGCCACGTATACCCTCAAACAAGGGGTATCATTTCAGAGTCCTGGAAGTGCTTCTTTCGTTCTACCCTGGGCATCCACAACTGCAAAAATGGTTCGGTTTACAAAGTCGTCCTTAGCGTACACCGTATGTCTCGATTCGAATGGTTCGATAATTGATTATGCGGGAAGCAATGACTGTCCATAAAAATGTTGAGAATATACTCTCTATGAATGAAAAGATGTTTACCCACACACCAAAAATCTCTAGAGATAAATCTAAGAGTCGATTTTTGGTGTGTGGGCGCGCAAAAAACATAAAAGGCTTTCTGATAACGGAAGTGATTTTATCTTTGTTCGTGCTCACTATTGGTTTGACGACCACGATTGCCCTTATTTCCAGCAGTTTGAGACAATCATTCGATAATCGCGATACTATCATCGCCGTCGAGCTGGCTCAAGAAGGAGTGGAATTGGTGCGCAATGTCAGAGACAATGGGTTTATCAATGGTCCTGGAACTCCTCCGGATCCTTTCTATAAATTCAGAAATCAGAAGCATTGTCGTATCGATTATACCGTCGATTATACTGCAGACCTGGATTGTACAGGGAGTTTGCGAGGTGCTGCCTATTATGCCCTTGCGTATACGGGTGGTTTTTATAAACATATTGGAGCCGTGGGGAAATTTTTTCGGTATGTATATATAGATTATAATAATGCGTCGGAGACCGCGACAGTGAAGAGTTTCGTTTATTGGGGAGGACTTTTCACTCCACCGAACAGCGGCGGGAGTACCGCTGACTGTATCATTGCCAACAAGTGTGTTTTTACAGAGATATTCCTCACGAACTGGAGACCATAAAGTATGAAAGAAATTCTTATGCATAAAAAATACCAGGGTTTCACGCTCATCGAGACGGTTGTTTCTATGTTCATTTTTGTGTTGGTGATAGCCGCAACAGCACAGATTTTCACGCAATCCTTTTCCGGGTATCGTTATGAAAAATCGGTACAAAATGACTTGGAATCCGCACAGTTCGCTATCAACACGATGGCCAAGGAACTCCGTACGAGTTCTATCGCCAGCGCGTCTTCTTCGTCAGTGAAATTCATCGATTATTCACAAAGTACGTGTTTTGATTATGAAATAACGGGGACAACCCTTACGGTGGCTTCTCAAGGTGGGGCGGAAAAAGTCTCAGATTGTGGAAGCTATGGATCTCCTACGGTAGTTGCCAGGGGGATTGTTGGCGGAGCGTTTGCCGTGACAGAATCTCGATCATCCGGACCACAGCGTATAGGCAGAGTGACTCTTTCCCTCCAAATTGGGACGGGAGCGACGCACCAGGCCAACATCCAGACATCCGTTTCTCTGAGAGATTATGGAAATGCCGGTCTTTGATCCGAGTCTGGGGAGGAATATGAAGAGAAGAAACAGCCTGTGCTGTTTTTCTTTTTTAATATGGGGTATCATAGATGTATATGATGACAAAAATATTTACCCCCACACTAATTATGTTTTATGTATATATCCTTAAAAGTGAGAACGATGGAAATCTATATATAGGATCAACGAATGATTTGAAGCGACGATTTTTGGGACATAATTCTAGTAAGGTTTTTATCTACGAAATTACGAGTGCCGTTTGAAATTGTATATTATGAGGCGTATAAGATAGAATCTGATGCAAGAAAGAGAGAACATAACTTAAAGTTGAGAAGTCGAGTATTTGCTCAGTTGAAAAAACGTACAGAGAAAAGTCTGATTTGATTTTGAAACATAATTGGTGTGGGGGTAAAGAAATGAAAAATAGAGATGAAGCGAAAAAAAGAATAGAAAGTTTGAGTCGGGAGATTGATACTCATCGGCACGCCTATCACGTAGAGGATCATCCGACGATTTCTGATGAAGCCTATGATTCGCTTGTGAAAGAACTCGAAGGATTGGAACGTATTTTCCCGGAATTGCAAAGCGAAATAAGCCCGACACTGCGGATCGGAGGGACTCCTCTCAAAACTTTTCAGAAAGTGAAGCACGTTATGAGGCAATGGTCTTTCGACGATGTTTTCGATTTTGATGAATTAAAAGCCTGGGATGAACGTATAAATCGTATGCTCGAAAAAGAGGGTGTATATAGGAAAGAAGGATATGTGTGTGAATTGAAGATTGATGGATTGAAAGCGGTACTCACCTACGAGAATGGTATTTTCAAACAAGGCGCTACACGAGGTGACGGAGAAGTGGGCGAGGACGTGACGGAAAATCTGCGTACCATAGGAAGTATCCCGCTTACGCTTGCACGACCAGTGGATATGATCGTCGTCGGAGAAGTGTGGCTTTCCAAGAATGAATTCGAGCGTATCAATGAAGGACGGAAAAAGAACAATGAACCGTTGTTCGCCAATCCGCGCAATGCGGCAGCCGGATCTATTCGCCAGCTCGATTCACGGGTGATTGCACGGCGAAGACTCGATTCATTCATCTACGATATTGATATGATAACAGTTAACAAAAAACAATTAACAAGCAACAGTCAGCAGTTTCCGGGAACACAGATCGAAGAATTGGAGCTTTTAAAGAAGCTTGGTTTTAATGTCAATAAAGAATATCGTCTTTGCAAAACGGTAGAGGATATTCAAGAGTATTACGAAGAGTGGAACAAGAAGCGTCATACGGTTTCGTATGCTCTGGACGGCATCGTTATCAAGCTCAATGAAAAAAAAATACAGGATCTGCTTGGTTATCGGGGCAAGTCTCCACGTTTCGGCGTGGCCTACAAGTTTCCCGCGGAACAGGCGACGACAGTGGTGGAAGATGTCAATGTACAGATCGGCCGTACGGGAGCGTTGACACCTGTGGCACATCTCCGTCCGGTGCGTGTCGCCGGATCAGTCGTCAGTCGTGCTACGCTCCACAATTTCGATGAGATCAAACGTCTCGATGTGCGCATCGGAGATACGGTGATCATTCAGAAGGCCGGGGACATCATTCCGGAAATAGTTTCTGTTATGAAGAATTTGCGGACAGGAAGGGAAAGGAAGATCGCTTTACCGGAAATTTGTCCGATATGCGGGAGCTCAGTCAGTCAACAGATAACAAATAACAATAAACAACAAGAAAAAAGTGTGGCGATATATTGTACGAATCCACGTTGTTTCGCTGTCGAACGCGAGAAAATCATCCATAGTGTTTCGAAAAAAGGGCTGAACATCATCGGTTTGGGAGAGAAAATCGTCGAAGTTTTGATGCAAGAAGGATTGGTGAAAAATATAGCGGATATTTTTACATTGACCTCCGGCGATCTCTCACCGCTTGAGCGATTCGCCGAGAAATCAGCTGATAAATTGACGCAGGCTATCAAGAATGCCAAGAATGTTCCACTAGATAAATTTCTGTTTGCTCTTGGCATCCGTTATGTCGGAGAAGAGACGGCGGATCTCATTTCGAAGAATGTGGCAGGGAGGATACAAAACGTAAGAAATATCAGAGAACATTTTCCGAAAATGACAGAAGAAGAATGGTTATCAGTGAAGGGTATCGGAGAAAAGAGCGCGCAGAGTCTTGTAGGGTGGTTCACTGATGTGAAGAATCAGGAACTTTTGCAATCATTGGAAACGGAAGGAATAAAGATCATTCTGCCAGAGAAAACAGATATGGGAACGCAGATCTTTGCAGGAAAAGTGTTTGTTCTGACAGGAGAGCTTGCTTCCTTTACAAGAGATGATTTGAAGGCTATTATTAAGGAAAAAGGAGGGGGTGTTTCGTCAGCTGTGAGTCAGAAAACTGACTATGTCGTGGCAGGTGTTAATCCTGGGAGCAAATATGCAAACGCCAAAAAACTTGGGGTGAAAATTCTTGATGAAGAGGGGTTTAAGAGATTATCAGAAATTTGAATTGTAGAAAATATGCTCACTGGAGATGAAGTAAAACACATTGCTCTTCTCAGTCGTATCGGACTGAAAGAGGAAGAAATACCGCGATATCAGAAGGATCTGTCGGCTGTTTTTGATTTCTTTCGTGAACTGGAAGTATTGCCGACTGATGATGTGGTTCCGATCGGACACATCACAGGAAGAACCGATGTGATGAGGAGTGATGAGCGTGAAGATTTCGATCATAGAGGAAGGGAGCAGATGATGAAAAATGTTCCAGAAACGAAAGACGGATTTGTCAAAGTAAAGTCAGTATTCTAAATGATTGTATGATTCGTCTATTACACAACAAATTGGTGGCAGGGGAAATCACGGCTGTTGATCTCGCTACGCAGTATCTGAAGACCATCAAAGAAAAAGATGGTGAACTGGGGGCGTATTTGACGGTACTCGAAAAGCGGGCGCTCGAAGAGGCGGTTATCGTGGATGAACAGTTGAAACGGGGAGAAGTGATAGATTTACTTGCCGGTATTCCCGGTGCTATCAAGGATAATATACTTATCGAAGGTGTCAGAGCTACGTCTGCTTCCAAGATTCTCGATAATTACATCGCGCCGTATGATGCGACGGTTATCGCCAAATTGAAAGCAGTGCATACGGTGATGCTCGGGAAGACGAATATGGACGAGTTCGCTTTTGGCTCTTCGACTGAGAATAGTGCCTACCAGGTGACCAAGAACCCTCACGATTTGACCCGAGTTCCCGGAGGGACATCGGGAGGATCGGCTGCTGCCGTGGCGGGGAGTGAGGCCGTGTTCGCTCTCGGATCAGACACCGGGGGTTCTATCCGCCAACCAGCAGCGTTTTGCGGTGTAGTTGGTCTCAAACCGACGTATGGACGAGTGAGTCGTTATGGACTTATGGCCGGAGCATCAAGTCTCGATCAGATCGGTCCTATCGCACAGACGATCGAAGATGTGGCAATCGTTTTTTCTCGGATCGCCGGTCATGATCCTCACGATGCGACGTCAGCCGACAGCGGGCACGAGAAAAAATATGAAGACTATCTCGGAGGCAATGTACGAGGGAAGAAAATCGGCATTCCTAAAGAATATTTTTCTTCGGATCTCGATCCGAAAATCCGCGCCTTGTGTGACAAGGCTCTTGAACGCTTCAAGGCACTTGGTATTGAGATCAAAGAGATATCCCTTCCCCATAGCTCTTTTGCTCTTCCTGCTTATTACATCATTCAGCCGTGTGAAGTGAGTTCCAACTTTGCCAGGTATGATGGTATCCGTTATGGACTTTCCGTTAATGATGAAAAATCTTCAGTAGAAGAAAAGAGTACATTGCTCGAAACATATCTCGATACACGTCGTTACGGATTCGGATCAGAAGTCAAGCGGCGTATTATGCTCGGAACATACAGTCTTTCCTCGGGCTATTATGATGCCTATTATCTCAAGGCACAGAAGGTGCGAGCTCTTCTTAAACAGGATTTCGAGAAGGCTTTCGAAGAAGTGGATTTCATTTTCTCGCCGACAACCCCGGAGCCGGCGTTCAAAATCGGAGAAAAAACCACCGATCCTCTCAAAATGTATCTCGGAGACATCTATACGATAACCGCCAATCTGACTGGTGTTCCGGCACTTTCTTTTCCCATAGGAACGATAAATGAAGGCGGAAAAGAATTACCAATCGGCGGACAGCTCCAGGGAAAATGGTTTGATGAAGAGACACTTCTTTGTGTCGCTGATGCTTTTGAAAAAGAATATGAACGTTGTCATACTGTCCGAGATACTGAACATTAAACGTGTATTGTTATTGTATGGATATTGATATCGTGAGTCTCATAAATGGATTATGGAAGAATAGTGTTTCTTTCTATTCAACATCAGTGTTCGTTTCTGCAATAAAGTTTTTCCTTTTTGTGTACGTTGTCGTCCTTTTTGCTGATATCGTGATGCTTCTGATGCTCCGAGGTATTTCTTCGGACATCAAGAAAACATTGTATGGTGCCAAACGTCCGATTTTATCAAAATCAAAAGCCATAGTACGTTTTGAAACGATTCTTGCTCGCCTCGAGAGTGAGAATCCATCGCAGTACAAAGTGGCCATTCTAGAGGCAGATGCCTTCGCAGAAGAGATCCTTGCCGGTATCGGGTATGAAGGGGAGACGATGGCAGAGAAACTTGAAACGGTTCACGAGGGTCAGATTGAATCGAAAGCACTTTTGGTAGAAGCTCATCTGATACGCAATCGTATCGTACACGAGGCTGATTTCTCGCTTTCTTATGAAGAAACGAAAAAATGGCTCGATGCGTATTTAGCATTTTTCCGCGAAGTTGAACTTTTTTGATTCGAAGACAGCTTGTCTGTCATATTTATTCGATATTCATTTTAGAGTAGAATTCAGGAACACTCTGTTGACAAACGAGAGTCTCCCTGGTATCTTGTATACACAAAGCCCTTGGGGCTTTTTTTAAGAGGGAGAGTTTAGAGTCAGTTCAAAATTGAATTATGAATAAGGTCATTACGTTTCTTCTCGAGGCAAAAGTTGAGCTTTCCCGTGTCAATTGGCCGACTCGCAAGCAGATCACGCTGTATACCCTTTTGGTTATCGCTATCAGTCTTGTCGTGGCATTTTTCCTCGGCAGTCTCGATTTTCTGTTCAGTTCTCTCGTTACACGATTTCTTATTAAGTAAAAAAAGGTATGGCTCCCCGCTACAATTCCGAAAGGAATTTGTGAAGTGGAGTGATGGTAGTACGGAAGCACCTTCAGCTTTCGTATGAACCAAAGTTAAGTATTAACGAAAGAACTGAAGCGGGATGCTCATAATCATAGCTACTCGCTTCGCTCATAGACGATTATGGCAAAGCAGACTCAACATCACGGACGCGCTTGGTATGTGCTCCATACATACTCAGGATACGAGGACAATGTCACTCGTAACTTGAAACAGAGAATCGACTCTATGGATATGCAGGAACTCATTTTTGATGTTTTGGTTCCGAAAGAGAAAAAGATCAAGATCAAAGGTGGCAAACGTGTTGTCGTTGAGGAACGCATCTACCCTGGCTATGTTTTGGTGGATATGGTGGTGACGGATGCCTCGTGGTATGTCGTGCGGAATACGCCGAACGTGACTGGTTTTATCGGTTTGGGTACGACTCCGACCCCGATTGATCTGAAAGAGATTGAAGCTTTGAAAAAACGGATGGGCGTAGCGGAACCGAAATATAAAATCAATGTGCATATAGGCGATGCGATCAAGATTATCGACGGACCTTTCAAAAATTTTGACGGGAAGATTCAAGAGGTTGATGAAGAGAAGGGAAAAGTCAAGGTGTTCGTATCCATTTTCGGACGTGAAACACCGGTAGAACTCGATTTCCTGCAAGTAGTGAAAGCATAATTCACCAAAATGGTATGGCTCCCCGCTACAATTCCGAAAGGAATTTGTGAAGTGGAGTGATGGTAGTACGGAAGCACCTTCAGCTTTCGTATGAACCAAAGTTAAGTATTAACGAAAGAATTGAAGCGGGATGCTCATAATCATAGCTACTCGCTTCGCTCATAGACGATTATGGCAAAAGCGATCAAAACAGTTATCAAGTTGCAAATCCCTGCAGGAAAAGCCAATCCGGCTCCTCCGGTCGGACCGGCCCTCGGTCAGCATGGTTTGAATATTCAGGATTTTTGTTCGAAATTCAATGCCGCGACTCAGGATCGTACGGGCGATGTCGTGCCGGCTGAAATCACCGTGTATGAAGATCGTACATTTACATTCGCTCTGAAAACTTCCCCAGCTTCTGATTTGCTCAAGAAAGCAGCCGGTGTCGCGAAAGGCGCATCCAATCCGCTGAAGGACAAGGCAGGGTCTGTAACGATGGCGCAAATACGTGAAATTGCTGAGAAAAAAATGGAAGATTTGAATGCCAATGATGTCGAACAAGCGATGAAAATCATTGCCGGTTCCGCTCGTTCTATGGGGATAAAAGTCGTTGATTAAGTTTGTTGATATAATCGAGAATAATTTTTTTAATGTGTGGGAGCTGTAAAAAGCGTTTGTACCACGTATAACACTATGAGTAGAGGAAAGAATTACAATAACGTGCTTGCCAAAGCAGAGGTTGGTAAGGAATATACCCCGGAAGAGGCGATTGCTTTTATCAAGGAAAATAAATTGGCCAAATTCGATGAGGCCGTCGAAGTGCATATCCGTCTCGGAATCAATACGAAAAAATCCGATGAGATGGTGCGTGTCACGGTCATATTACCCCAAGGGACAGGCCGTGCCAAGAAGGTGGCTGTCATTACCAATACCAAAGAAAAAGAGGCACAGGAGGCGAAAGCAGATCTCATCGGCGGAGAAGAACTGATTGCTGATATCAAGAATGGTAAAGTTGTTCCTGGGCAAGCTTTTGATGTGCTTTTGGCGACACCGGAAATGATGCCGAAACTCGCTCTGGTTGCAAAAATCCTCGGTCAGAAAGGTATGATGCCAAGCCCGAAGACAGAAACAGTGACCGTGAAAATCAAAGAGACCGTCGAAATGTTGAAAAAAGGGAAGAGGGTCAGTTTTAAAAATGACGATACAGGAAATGTACATCAAGTTATCGGAAAACTCTCCTTCACTGTTGAGGCATTGCTCGAGAATTACAAGACATTTCGTGAGACTCTCGATAGAGCGAAGCCGGAAAATATGAAGGGCAAGCTCATCAAGTCTATTTCTGTTTGTTCGACGATGGGACCGAGTCTCTCTATCAAAATATAAGTACTGTTGTTCCCAAAAACAGGTCGGAATCGGCCTGTTTTTTGTTGACCATAATCATAAGCGGTATAAAAATATCTTTGATGTAGTTTACTGGATAAAAGATTGCTTTTGTTCAGCGAATAAACTATCTTCGGGACACTCTTTTATGAAGGAGAAAGGCGTGGTATACTGGATAAATAGCCTTGAGAATTTGGAATGTACTGAATAGGCTTGATTTTATTGCACAGGATAAAAAATATGACATCACAGCAATACGAGATAGAAATCAAGTCTCTGCTCGGGGATGAGGAAAAAGCAACAGCTTTGGTAGCGAAGATGAAGGAGCTCGATCCGGAAGCGAAGGTATTTGATGAAAGCATTCAGCTCAATCATTATTTTGTTGGCGGTGACGTCGAGAAGATTTTTACGAACATCGCTCCTCATATCGCTCCTGAAAAAATCGAAGCCTTCAGGAAAGTACTTTACGAGGGGAAAAATATTTCTGTGCGTACGAGAAAATCCAATGACAAGGTATTGTTTGTGGTGAAAGCGTCGATAGATGATACGACGAGTTCCAACGGTACCGCGCGCATTGAGTTCGAAACGGAAATGCCGGCGCTTTCTCTCGATGCTTTGGACGCACTTCTCCTCGATGCGGAGTGTTCTTATCAAGCCAAATGGTCGCGTGACCGCAAGGAATATGCGTTCAAGGATATCGTGGTGTGCATAGACCATAATGCTGGGTATGGGTATCTTGCCGAGCTTGAAAAAATCGTGCACAATGGCGAAGAAGCAGAAGCGGTGAAAAGTGATTTACGTGAGATTATGCAAACACTAGGAATCGAAGAATTATCGCAAGATCGATTGGAGCGTATGTTCGCACATTACAACGAACATTGGTCGGAATATTATGGTACCGATAAAACATTTACTATCCTCTAATATATTTTTTTATGTATCTTTCCGATCACGATATCAAGCAGGCAGTGAAAGACGGAACGATTACTATTCGTGATTTTGATCCAAAGCGTCTTGGATCAGTGAGTTATGATGTCATTTTGGATAATGATTTTATCGTGACCGACGTACACAATACACCCGTGATCGATCCTGTGAAGAAGATATTTCCTCAAACGAAAGAACATCACGTGAAAGATGGTGATGCGTTCTATCTTTTTCCCGGAGAAACAGTTCTCGGGAAGGTGCGAGATTTCGTAGGTAGCGATACCTACCTGATTCAGATTTCCGGAAAGAGCAGTCTGGCACGAGTAGGACTTGTCGTACACAATACCGCCGGCCTCATCAATCCGGGACATTTCTTAAACCTGACGCTGGAATTATCCAATATCAATCGTGTACCGCTTGTCTTACGACCTGGTATGCAGATAGCGCAATTTGTTTTTTCGACATTGACGAGTTCGGTAGAGAATAATTACAAGAAAGTCGGTCGTTTCAGTAAGGACAATTGGGCACATTTCAAACCAGCTAAGAAACGTAAATCGTCAAAGAAGTAAACCTATGCAGAAGCATCCCGAATATCAATATCTTGATATGGTGAAAACGATTCTTGAAAAGGGGTCGGATAAAGAGGTTTTTTTCACACCGGAAATTCTCAAACAATATGAAGAGCGGGGAGTGAAACCGCCTTTTATACGTTCTGTCTTCGGGTATTCGATGCGATTTGATATGTCGGAAGGATTTCCTCTTCTGACGACGAAGAAAGTCTTCCATCGAGGAATCATTCACGAGCTTCTATGGTTTTTGAAAGGGGATTCGAATATCAAATATCTGGTAGACAATGACGTCCATATCTGGGATGAGTGGGCATGGAAACGCTACAACAAGCAGGCTCCGGAAAAAGGATTACCGGAGATGGAACAGAAGGATTTCATCGAGAAATTGAAATTCCTGTCGGCAGATGATGCTTTCGTCAAAGAATGGGGTGACCTCATCACCATTTACGGACGTATGTGGCGTCGGTGGCCTGGGAGCGATGGACGGGAAATCGATCAACTCGGATGGGTGATCGACGGATTGAAAGACAAGCCTTTCCGAAAATCGTATGTCGTGTCTGCATGGAATCCTGATTTCATTTATGCGATGGCTTCAGCAGGAAACGAAAACGAAGTGCCACCATTCTGTCATACGATGTTCCAATTTCAGGTGACTGGAAACGATACGATCAATCTGGGATTGTACCAACGCAGTGCGGACACATTTCTCGGGGTTCCCTTCAACATTGCGAGTTATTCGCTCCTTTTGCATATGGTCGCCCAAGTGACCGGGTTCAAAGCGGGAGAATTCGTCCATTTCTTCGGCGATGCGCATATTTACAGCAATCATTTCGATCAAGTGAAAGAGCAACTCACGCGTGAACCGAGGCCTCTTCCTCAATTGAAACTCAATCCGGAAAGGAAAAACATCGATGATTTTGTGTTTGAGGACATCACTATCGAGGGATATGACCCGCATCCTGTCATCCGTGCTGAAATTGCCAATATAGGAGGTTTCGAAAAGAAAGACCAAAAATTGTTTACGCTTCAGAAAAAATAATATGATACATCCAAGATTGAGCATCATTGTGGCTGTGGATGAGAAGCGAGCTATCGGGAAAGATAATAGGCTTCTGTGGCACATCGGAGAAGATTTGAAACATTTCAAAAAATTGACATCCGGTCATACTGTTATTATGGGAGAGAATACCTATCATTCGATAGGGAAAGCACTACCGAATCGTACCAATATCGTTGTGACGCTTGATGAATCTTTCTCGGCTCCGGGTTGTCTCGTCGCTCATTCTTTGGATGGGGCGCTTGCGGTAGCGCGGGAAAATGAGCAAGAGGAAATATTCATCATCGGTGGAGCAAGTATTTATAAACAATTCCTTCCAAAAGTGAATCGTTTGTATCTTACTTTGGTTTCAGGCGAACACGAGGCGGACACGTTTTTCCCCGATTACAGTGATTTCACGAAAGTGATCAGCGAGGAAAAGATGGATAATGGAGAATACGCATTCTCATTCATCGTAGTGGAGAGGGATAATCAATAATATGTAAAACAAACAGTGAGGTATATATGCTTTCATCCCAGTTTTCTTTTGGGAGACTTGTTTCTCCAAAGCGGGTATGGTTTTTTACTCATAAGGAGTAAAAAGAGCGAAGGAGAAACAGGAGTGAGTGAAACGGGCTTCGGTGATCGAGTGTGCTCCAAAAAGAAAACTGGAATGAAAAGCTATGAATAACATTTGAAAATCTAACAAGTAAAGGATAAAATTTTTTTATGCAGAAAATCATTTTAGGTGTTTCAGGAGAGATAGCTTCCGGCAAGGATACAGTAGGGAAGTACATAGCAGAAAAATATGGAGCCGCTACCATTCGATTTTCACAGCCATTACGGGATACGCTCGATCGGTTGTATCTAGAACAGAACAGGGAAAATATGGCTCGATTGTCTCTCCATTTGCGCAAAGCTTTTGGAGAAGATATTTTTTCGAAAGTTATCTTGGCTGAAGCGGGAAAAAGTCAGGGCGATCTCGTCGTCGTCGATGGTGTGCGACGAGCATCGGATATCATTCACTTGGAAGCCGAAGAGCATTTTTACTTTGTCTATGTGGAAACTTCCCCCGAAGCGCGTTATGAGCGATTGATCAAGCGACATCAGAATACTGATGATACCACAAAAACAGAAGTACAGTTCGGAAAAGATGCTCTTCTGGAAACAGAAACACAAATCTCTGCTTTGAAAGAACGGGCGGATTTCGTTATCGACAATGATGGGACTCTCGAGGAATTATACGCACAGGTGGATACGATAGTAGAGAAACTGAAGATACAGAAATAGGTATGTTTTACAGCCTTTATGGTAGCGGAGAAAACAACGCAAGGTGAACCACTGGAGATTTGTAGAGTCGAGGGATTCAATGATACAATATGAGGAAAAAGCGGGTTGAAAGGTGTGGGGGATGTATTGATTTTTGGAAAAGAAAGCTATGAAATACAACGTAACGATAGGGATGGAAGTGCATGCGGAGCTGAAAACCGCGTCCAAGATGTTCTGTTCCTGCAAAAATAGCCTGGGACTGGAGAAAGAACCGAATGTGCATATCTGTCCTGTCTGTATGGCTCAGCCAGGATCGCTTCCCGTACCGAATCGTACAGCGATAGAAGCGGTGCAACGTGTCGGATTGGCTTTGGGCTGTACGCTTCGATTACAGTCGAAATTTGATCGTAAGAACTATTTTTATCCTGATATTCCGAAAGGATATCAGATTTCGCAGTACGATGAACCGTTCTGTGAAAAGGGAGTGATGGAAATAGAGGGGAAACCATTCCGTATCACGCGTATCCACCTTGAAGAAGATACGGGCAAGTCGATGCATCCGGATGGCGCGAACTATACACTGGTTGATTTCAATCGTGCCGGAGTACCGCTTATGGAGCTCGTGACAGAAGCGGATTTTTCGACAAGTAGAGACGTACGATTGTTCTGTCAGAAATTGCGTCAGACGCTCCGTTACCTCGATGTTTCGGATGCCGATATGGAGAAGGGGCAGATGCGCTGTGAGGTGAATATTTCACTCTATCCTGAAGGATCAGAACGTTTGTCCGGTACGAAAGTCGAGGTGAAGAATATCAACTCGTTCCGTTCTGTCGAACGTTCGATCGAATATGAAATCCTGCGTCAGACAGGAGTATTAGAGGCAGGAGAGAAACTGGTACAGGAGACACGAGGATGGGACGAGGCAAAAAATATCACCGTCTCTCAACGGAAGAAAGAATCAGCACACGATTACCGTTATTTCCCAGAGCCGGATATTCCGCCGTTCGAATTTGATGAAGTATACGCCGAGAAATTGAGAGCGACACTGCCTGAATTACCGGATGCCAAGTTGAAACGTTTCGTTGGAGAATATGGATTGCCGGAAGCGGATGCAGTGACTCTTACTGAAGATTATAAAATTTCAGTTTATTTTGAGGCGGTTGTAAGTGAACTTGCCGAAAAAGTGCAATCCAAGGAAACTGAAGTAGAGTTATCACGCCTGATAAAACTGGCAGCGAACTATTTCATTACTGAAATGATGAAGGAGATGAAGGGATGGGATTGGAATTTACTGACGAATCGTATCACACCGGAAAATTTTGCAGAATTTATAACGATTGTCGCAGAAGGAAAGATTAATTCCAGTGCAGCGCAAGTTGTATTGAAGGAGATGGCTGAACTCAAAGACAATGATCCGTCACATATTATTGAACGCCTGAATTTGGCTCAGATGAGCGATTCCTCAGAGCTTGAAGCGATTGTTGATACGGTTCTTGTCTCGAATGAAAAGTCTGTTTTGGATTTTCGATCTGGCAAACAAAATGCCTTTCAGTTTCTTATTGGAC
>Ga0210027_1002779_pt1 | contig 14729 bp, 12 predicted proteins | sample CryGeymeta201510_FD_183978 | JGI IMG/M metagenome (GOLD analysis project Ga0210027, IMG submission 183978) | Groundwater microbial communities from Crystal Geyser aquifers in Utah, USA - Crystal Geyser metaG 2015-10 (SPAdes) (version 2) | ecosystem: Environmental > Aquatic > Deep subsurface >...
TAAAAAACGGTTGGCTCCGAAAACATCAATTAAAATTACTAGGGTATTTACTTCCTGCCACTAATAAATTATGGCACAATTAAAACCATTTAATAAAACTGGACGGAACGCTGAACTACCAATGAAATCAATACTTTGCAAACCGCGCAACTTTTCTTTGCATTTTTTACGACCAAGCATTTTTGATTAAGTGGTAAGAAGTAAATACCCTAGTTATGTTATTACAAATGCATCAAACAATTGGTGGGGCATTTCATCGGGCCCCTACCATCCTTCTCAAAATCCTACTGGTTTAGGAGATAGCGTCAATATGTTTGTAAATGTTACTCCATGGTTAACAATACCAGACACCACAGCCCCTCCTATTCCAGCGCAGAATGTTAAGATAAGTTCATCTGGAAAAGATTATATTTCGCTTACATGGGATACAAGTCTCATAAGTGATCTCAAAGGCTACAAGATTTATTACGATACCGATTCATCAAGTTATCCTTACAGTAATAGTATAGATGTGGAAAATGTTACTACTTATAAAATTACAGGACTTGGAACAGGGCAAAAATACTACATAGCCGTCGTCGTTTATGATTTAGGAGGAAATGAAAGTTGGTATTCTAACGAAGTATCAGCCACTACAGTTCCCCCACTCCTTGCTGTTACATCATCGGCAATCTTTCTAAATAGTGTTTTGGGGGATTCTTCGAGCATTATCCTTCCGATTATTTCGGCTTCAAGTTCTGCTCTTACATTGTCATCAGTTGCAAATAATTTATCCAATTTCAGCCACGGAATTACTGTCCCAACAATAGTAAATGGTAATGATACACTGAAATTAAAAATTACATTCAAGCCAAGTATTTTAGGAACCGTAACCGACACATTAAAGATTACTTCGGACGGCGGTAATGCCTCTGTTGTCTTAACTGGCACATCACCCTATCCAGTACTTGTTTCAAGTTCGTCATCACTTTCATACGGAACTGTTGCACGTAACAGCACGAAGCAGTTGGGAATAACGATTTCTAATACTTCGATTAACAAACTGACAGTTGATTCGATCTATACAAAGACATCGATTTTTACAGTTGATAAAAACAATGGAAGTGTAGGAACAGACACGTTATCATTAAACATAACGTTCACTCCAACAACCGTTGGTGCATTTACCGATACGTTGTATTTACGGAACAACTCAGAGACTGCACTAGTAAAAATACCTTTGGGTGGAATAACTCCAAGTTCACAAATAGTTTCAGCGGTAAATTTTGTTTCTTTTAACTTTATAGTTCTAAAAGATTCTGCTGTTAGTAATTTAATAATTCGAAATACGTCAATTACCTTAGCACAGATTAGTAAAGTAACCGTTGGTAGTTACTTTAGAATTATGAACGATTCCTTAAAAGTAGTTTCTGGGAAAGACAGCGTTATTCTAACGTTAGTTTACAAACCTCTTGCATACGGTACCCATTCTGACACTGTAAAAATAGAATCGGATGGAGGTAATCTAAATATTCCAGTTGAAGGGTCTTCTCCATACCCCGAAATACTAATTCCACAATCCCAGATTGCGTTGGGCAGCATTGGTGTTTTTGATAGCTTAAAGTTACAACTGTATATTAAAAATAAATCAATTAACCAACTGAATATTGATTCTGTTTATACAAACACAGTTTCTTTTACTGCTGTATTGCAAAAAAGTAATGTCACACAAATTGATTCTTCCCAACTAATCATAAGTTTTTCTTCTGCAAAATTTGGTAGTTCGGTTGATACTGTTTATTTCAAAAGTAATGCTCAAGTTCCGCTGTACAAATTACCCTTATCGGCATATGTCCCATATCCATATTTATCGGTTAATAAAACATTGATAGACTTTGGTGCAGTGTTAAAAGATTCAATAAAAACGCTGGCCGTTACCTTGAAGGATACTTCAATAAGCAGATTATCTATTGATTCAATTTTAACAAAAACAAAATATTTTACTGCGACACTGACTGGAACGAATAAAATATTAACGAAAAAAGATTCGGCAATCGTTTTGGTTGAATTCAAACCAGATACAGTAAAACAATTTGTAGATACGCTATATATTTTTAATTCGTCTCCAGTGAATCCGTTTAAGATTGCCCTTTCAGCAAATGGTATTATATCTGGAATAAATGCGGATGCTGGTTTGATTCCTGACCACTATTCATTGAGCCAGAATTTCCCTAATCCGTTTAACCCATCAACTGTAATACGATATGCTTTACCGTTTGATTCAAAAGTATTGATAAAAATCTATAACGTATTAGGGCAAGATGTGAAGCTGCTGAAAGATGAAATTATTTCTGCTGGGAATTATGAAGTGCAGTTTAATTCTTCAAGTCTTTCAAGCGGTGTCTATTTCTATCGGCTAAGTGCAGAATCGGTTGACGGGAAACAAAAGTATTCGTCAATAAAAAAGATGATACTCTTGAAGTAAATTTAAGGATAGCGACGAGGCCCGCCTCGTCGCTGTTAAATAAAGTGCGAACGAATTGTTCTAATAATAAAATTAATTAATAAATGTGGCATAGCTATGAAATGCTTCAGTTTAGTAGCAACGCCGTAAAATGAAAGAGAAAAACATGAATACTATTTTGAGTGAATTTAAAGCAAGTTTAGAAAACATAAAAAACAATTTTTATTTCAGTTTCTTATCTATTAATTTTTTACAAAACGGACCTTTCGCTTCAGATATTACACTTCAGGAGCAAATGAAAAATAATATTATGTCTTTTACTTCACTTAATAATTTCGGTCTCAGTGAAGTAAACGAATATAAGAACTCAATTCGCCGTCATTGTTTAAACGATATTGTAATCGCTTATGAAAGATATTCGATGTTAATGTATGCATCTCATAAGAACAATAAAACTAGAACTGATCCGGCAACAATAAATGATAGAAAGCTTGGGGCAGCTAAATTTGAGCAATTAAAAAATATTTATATAAAAAATGATGTGGATTTTCTTATTCAACTCAGAAGATTGAGAAATTCTATAGTACATTATAATGGCGTTTATACCATTACAAATCCTCTTAATTATACTTTTGATAATGAAACATATAATTCACAAGGTAATGCGGGAAATACTATTTCTGTACAGTTTGATACGATAATGTGGATTTACAATAAGTTATTAGATACCGTGGAAAGAGGAAATACTAGTTATTTCAACCACTACTAATACTGTGCAGTTAATATGCTGCTCTGTATGGATGAGTTAGAACCTCCGCAGTTTTGAAAACGGCGGAGGTTTGTAACAAATAATTGTTTGAACAGATAGCAAAAACAGAACGCTCCGATGGAGCTAAAATAATTGTGCTTTCTAAATTGCTAAAAACAGTAAGCTCCTACGGAGCTAAATAAAAATGGATTAGTTCCGTAGGAACGGACTGTTTGTAGAAAAAAACATACCCAACAATTAAGCTCCATCGGAGCGATCTGTTAAACACTTTTACGAGAAATCAGAAGAAGAAATAAAAATTGTAGAAGGATAATGCAGCAGACCGCTCCTACGGAGCTAAAATAATTGTTCTTTCTAAAATGCTATAAACAGAAAGCTCCTACGGAGCTAAATAAAAATGGATTAGTTCCGTAGGAACGGACTGTTTGTAGAAAAAAACATACCCAACAATTAAGCTCCATCGGAGCGATCTGTTAAACACTTTTACGAGAAATCAGAAGAAGAAATAAAAATTGTAGAAGGATAATGCAGCAGACCGCTCCTACGGAGCTAAAATAATTGTTCTCTCTAAAATGCTACAAACAGAAAGCTCCTACGGAGCTAAAAAGGGAAAAGGGATAAATGTTATGTAACGGCGTAGTAAGGTTAGGCTTAATGTTTAACCGATTTTATCACACCCATTAACTGCTCATGCATTTTCCCATTGGATGCCAAAATCTGTTTTGAGAAAATATCAATTTTGTCTCCGTTAAAATTGGTTACTAATCCGCCGGCTTCTTCAACAATTAGTTTCCCGGCGGAAATATCCCAGGGATGAAGATGCACCTCCCAGAAACCGTCAAAGACTCCTTTTGCCACATAACAAAAATCAATCGCCGCTGAACCAAGACGCCGCACCGCGCGGGTTCGTTTGATCATTTCAATAAATATTTCAATTGCATTATCGGGATTATCTTCAATGTCGTATGGAAATCCGGTAACCAAAAAACTTCTCCGCAAAGTATCATTTTGGTTGACAGAAATTTTAACATCGTTGCAATAAGCGCCGCTGCCAAGTTCGGCAGAGTAAATTTCATTCCGCATAACATCATAAACGACTCCGGCAATGGTTACCCCTTTTTTCTGCAAGCCGATTGAGACGGAAAAAATCGGCAGACTATGCGCAAAGTTGGATGTGCCGTCTAACGGATCAATGACCCAGACATACTCCGAATGATGATCATGTTCACCCGATTCTTCCGTAAGTAAACTATGCATTGGATATTTCTTTGTGACGAAATCAATTATATGTTTCTCTGATTTCTTATCAATTTCAGTAACTAAATTCGATTCGTTTGTCTTAAATTCAATTGAAAAATTCTTTCCGAAACCTTCGCGAATAATTTCTCCCGCTTCTTTTGCGACGCTAATCAGATCAGTAATCATTGTAACTCCGAATATTGTAAAAAATGCTAACACAATTTACGATAAAATAAGAGGAATAATTCAAAGCAAAAAACAATGGGACGCGGATTAGTTATGGGCACCTCTAAAATCTTGCTAAGAAACCTTCAAGGTTTTTATTTTAGCTAAGTTCGATAAAATTTTAACATAACAAAATATGGTAAAGATAAACCTTGAAGGTTTTTAGAGATGCCCTTATGATATTGTTAAGATCAATTAAGATAGAAATTTTGAATTCATAAAAAATCATAATTGATCTTAATAAATCTGTGTACCATTGTTTTCTCTCAACGAAAATGGGAAATATCATTCTTACTTCTCCACAAAATTTTGGTATATTTCGTTCCGAAATATGAGAAAAAGGAGAACTTTTGAACGTGAATGTTGAAATTGAAAATTTACCTAAAGACGAAAACCTGTTAATAGATAATCTGCCGGAAATTCTTCCGGTTCTGCCGTTAAGGGATATTGTAATTTTTCCCTATATGATCTTCCCGGTGCTGGTGGGAAGAGAACAGTCAATCCGGGCTGCAAATGCAGCCGTTGATCGGGATAAATTCATTTTTCTTTCAAGTCAGAAAAAATCAAATTTAGAAGACCCGCAAAAGGAAGATATTTATCAGGAAGGAACAATTGCGCGTATCGTTCAAATCTTGAAGCTGCCGAACGGATTAATGAAAATTTTAGTTGATGGTTTGCTGCAGGGACGAATAATTGAGTTCACCGGGAATAAAGATTTTTTTGAGGCAAGGATCGAGGTGATCATTCCGAAAATTGAAAACGACCATGAGATGAAAGCGCTTGTCCGCCAGATGACAGGGCTGTTTAAAGAATATGTGAAGATAAACCGGAATATCCCGTCAGAAGCTATTAATGCATTTGAAGCAATTGAAGAGCCGGATAGGAAACTTTTTTATGCCGCTGCAAATATTAATCAGTCGCTTGAAGTCAAACAGAAAATTCTTGTGCAAACTGAAATCAAGGATCAATTCTACGAGGTAATAAAACTACTGAACTCCGAGATAGATATTCTAAAAATAGAAAAAGAGATTGACGGAAAAGTTCAGGAGAATATTGGGAAGACACAAAGAAAATTTATCATTCAAGAGCAAATTAAAATTCTGCAGGATGAGTTAGGAGAAGATGGGGAATTCAATTCCGAGATCAACAAACTCCGTGACAAAATTAAAAAAGCCAAAATGTCTAAACTCGCCAATGATGCAGCGATAGAAGAACTAAATAAACTGCAAAAAATCCCTCCCATGTCTCCCGAATTCACCGTAATCAGAAATTACCTGGATTGGCTGATTGATGTTCCATGGTATAAAAAATCGGAAGATCATTTAGATATTAAGCATGTTGAAAATATTTTGAACGAAGATCATTTTGGATTAGAAAAACCCAAGGAAAGAATTATTGAACATATTGCCGTCCTTAATTTGGTAAAGCAAATGCGGGGACAAATCCTTTGTCTTGTTGGACCTCCAGGTGTCGGAAAGACTTCTCTTGGAAAATCAATTGCCCGTGCAATCGGAAGAGAATTTATTCGTATTAGTCTTGGCGGCGTTCGCGATGAAGCCGAGATACGAGGGCACAGAAAGACTTATATTGGCTCGATGCCGGGTAAAATTATCCACGCAATGAAACGGGCGGGAACAATAAATCCTTTAATACTTCTTGACGAGATTGATAAACTCAGCACAGATTTTCGAGGTGATCCTTCCTCCGCAATGTTGGAAGTTCTCGACCCTGAACAGAACCACACATTCCAAGATCACTATCTCGAAGTTGATTATGATCTTTCCCAGGTAATGTTTATCACTACGGCAAATATTCGATATTCAATTCCATTACCGCTTCAGGATAGAATGGAAATAATTGAATTACCAAGTTATTTGGAATATGATAAACTTGAAATTGCAAAACGCCATCTTCTTCCGAAACAAATTATAGCACATGGTCTTCAGGATAAAAATGTACAGATCAGCGAACAAGCAATTAAAAAAGTTATCTCGGGATATACGAGAGAGTCAGGCGTGCGAAATCTCGAAAGAGAATTAGCTTCGCTCTGCCGTAAATCCGCGAAGGAAATCGTTTTAAGAAATTCAGGTAATGGTGCTAAAGAGAAAAAAAGTAAACCACTTTTGATTGATGAGAAGAAAGTTGAAGAATTTCTCGGAATCCCAAGATTTAAACGTCAAACCGTGCAGAAAGAAAATCGTGTTGGCAGTACAACCGGTTTGGCATGGACGAGCGTTGGTGGTGAAATTTTGGAAGTTGATGTAACCATTATGCCCGGGCAAGAAAAACTTTCGCTTACCGGACAACTCGGCAACGTAATGAAAGAATCTGCACAAGCCGGACTAAGTTATATTCGTTCGAACACAAAAAAGCTGGGTATTCCTGAACAGTTTTTTAAAGGAAAAGAAATTCATATTCATTTGCCTGAAGGTGCAATTCCAAAAGATGGTCCTTCTGCCGGAATAACTATGGTGATGGCGATGCTTTCGGCAATTTCCGGTAAACCAACTTCATCCGATGTTGCTATGACCGGCGAAATAACTTTGCGCGGAAAAGTTTTGCCCATAGGAGGATTGAATGAAAAACTTATCGCCGCAAAACGAAGCAATATTCCTACGATTCTTATTCCGAAGGATAATGAGATTGATCTAAAAGAAATATTACCAAAAGTTAAAGACGGTTTGACCATTATTCCCATTGGAAGAATTGAAGATGCTCTTCCTTTTGTTTTTAAGAAAACAATTGTCAAGAGAAAACTTCCGGTTGTAAAGAAGAAAGCAATTGCAAAGAAAAAGAAATAAATGGCACAAGAATTTAAAATACCATTTGCTTTAAGTGATGAAGAAAAATATGCCGCACTCTTTCCGCAGATAAAATTTCTTCTGACCAAAGATGAACTGCTGCTTTCAAATCTTTCTAATTTTACGGCGGCACTAAAGCAGACGTTTGATAAAATTAGCTGGGTCGGGTTTTATCTTTTTGACGGAGAAAAACTTTATCTCGGACCTTTTCAAGGGAAAGTCGCCTGCACAAAAATTGAAATCGGTAAAGGGGTTTGCGGAACAGCAGCATTAAAAAAGGAAACAGTAATCGTGCAAAATGTTAATGATTTTCCCGGACATATCGCCTGCGATGACGGAACTAACTCTGAAATTGTTGTTCCGATCCTAAAAGGAAATGAACTTATCGGTGTGTTGGATTTGGATAGTTACCAATTTAATGCGTTTAACGAAACGGATAAAAAATATTTAGAAGAACTAAGCAAGTTTTTGGCGGAAAAAATCTTTATCAAATAAGAAAGTGGAAGTAAAGAAAATCATATTGTAAAAATTAGATGTCTTTTGTATCTTTATTGTAGAAACAAAGGAAAGGTTTAACTATGCGTATCAAAATTCAAAAATGGGGAAATAGCTTAGCTTTAAGAATTCCAAAAGCTTTTGCTTTCCAATCAAAAATTAGGCAAGATGAGTATGTGGATCTGACTTTGGAAAATGATAAAATTATTGTTGAACCAGTCGAAGATAATAAATATAACCTGGAAGAATTGATAGACGGAATAAAAAAATCGAATCTTCATAATGCGGTTGACTGCGGAGAAAAAGTTGGAGCGGAACAGTGGTAAAATCAAAACAGTATATTCCGGATTGCGGAGATATCGTTTGGTTGTCCTTTAACCCACAATCAGGGCACGAACAATCGGGGAGAAGACCTGCCTTAGTCATCTCGCCACAATCTTATAACGTAAAAACTGATTTGGCAATCTTCTGCCCTATTTCAAGTCAAGTAAAGGGATATCCTTTTGAAGTAAAACTGCCTGGTAATTTAGAAATTGGCGGTGTAATATTATCCGATCAAATCAAAAATCTTGATTGGAGAGCAAGAGACGTTGACTTTATCGGCAAGTTGCCAAAATCGTTATTAACCGAAACATTAAATAAAATAAGTGCTCTGTTAAACATATAATTGAAAAAAGTAGAAAAGTTTGTTTATATCATCAAGGTCAGATAAATATGGAAAAACATTTAAGTGTATTACGTTATCCGCACGATGACGAACAGTTAAAAAATGTGATCGATGTATTAAATAATTTTATTGCCTTTTGCTCCAAAGAATTTAAAGTTAATATAAAAATTAAAGCTGTATCAACAGTTGAGCTTAATCCAACAATTTGCAATTTGTTACAAAAGTTTCTGTCTTTTTCAGAAAAGCACTTTAGATGTGCAGATATACAAGAGGTAAATGAGTTATTAGAAATTATGAAAAATCCTCCAGCCGAAAGGTTATATATTATCAAACAATTAAGTAAAAGCAATGAAACATTTTGGGAGTTTTTTCATACTACAGAAGAAATTGCAACTTCACTTGAAATAAAAGAAGTTTTTCAGTTTATTTCTCTTAAAAACTTGAAATTAAAAAATAAGCAAGGACCTTGGGGTATTGCTGTGGGGGTTTATCCTCATTCTATTGCGATTGATACTACAGGGTTTAAGGAATCTATATTTCACGAGTTTTTGCATCAACTTGGGGTGTTAGATGGGTATGATTATATTACACATACAACTACATGTGTAAGTTCTTGTTGGATGCAATATACTGCAACATTTGGTAATTCGCTTTGTGAAGAACATTCAAAAGAATTAATAAATTTTATAAAACGTTGGCAGTTAAACTGACATTTTCTGAAAGCAACACGCTTTATACTACAGAGTATTTTTTTTGAATAATAAGTTGTTTGCGTTAATCAGAATCCAAGTTATAATATGTTAAAAATTAATTATGAGTTGATTTATGGAAGATAATAATAATGAGTTACTACCCGAACTAATTGATGATTCGGAACCTTTGGATTTACCAGAGTCAAAAAGAAAAGTTTATACCGAACAAGGTGACCCAGAGATCACTTCGCTTCATCAAAAATGGAAAAGGGGTAAATTAAACATACAGCCTGATTTTCAAAGAGGATTTGTTTGGGATCCAATCAAAGCTAGTCGATTAATTGAATCCATTCTTCTCGATATTCCTTTACCGGTAATTTATTTATCACAAGAAAAAGACGGTATAGAATATGTTATTGATGGACAACAGAGATTGACTTCATTTTTTTCATTTATCGACGGCAAGCTTCTTGGAAAGGATTTTAAATTAAACAAGCTTAATGTATTTACTGAATTAAATGGCAGTTACTTTAAAGACTTACCTGACGAATTACAAGATAAAATCCTTTATTATAAAATCAGAACCATCACTTTTCAGAAAGAATCTAAACAAGATTTGAAATTCGAAGTTTTCGAAAGATTAAACACTGGCGCAGTATCACTAAATGATCAGGAATTAAGAAACTGTATTTATAGAGGTAAATACAATGATCTGCTTTGGAAATTATCTGAAGATGAAACATTCTGTGAATTGTTAGGATATAAAGAGCCCCAAAAAAGGATGCTGGATGTTGAGTTTGTTTTACGTTTCGCAGCTTTTTATCATAATACTTTTATTAATTACACACCACCCATAAAGAAGTTTCTTAACAATGATATGGAGAAATATCGGAACATATCCGATCAAGATTCTTTAAAATTACGAAATGCATTTAAAAATACTGTTTCGATTATTAAATCATTTTTAGGTGGGCACGCTTTTAAACGATTTTATAGTGGCAATGAATCACAACCTAATGGTAATTGGGAGAAAAAGAAATTTAACGCATCACTTTATGATATTATGATGGACACATTTGCTCGCATAGATAAGAATCAAGCAATGCAAAACCTTGACGCGATGAGGGAAGTTTTCATTAATTTATTGACATCAGATCAACAATTTATTGACTCAATAGAATTATCCACAAGTTCCAAGCAAGCCATCCATATGCGATTTACAAAATGGCGAAATGCTTTAGATTCTATTTTCTCAATTACACAAAAAGAACCCAGATGTTTTTCTTCCCAATTAAAAGAGATTTTATATAAATCAAATCCAACTTGCACTATTTGTAATCAAAAAATATTGAATATTGACGATTCAGCATTAGATCACATAGAACAATATTGGACTGGGGGCAAAACAATTCCTGAAAATGCAAGACTAACACATAGATATTGTAATAATGCTCGTTCGAGAGGGAACGATATTCCTATTATAGTAGAGTTTCCTGGTAACCCAATAATAGATAGGACACGACGAAGTACACAAAGAATAATAGTTATTGAAAACGATAAAATATTTTGTAAGAGTTCTGTGGCCGTATTAATTGAAGCAGCAAATTGGCTTATTAAAAAAGGTAGAATAACAACTTCAAAGTGTCCAATAAAACTTAAAGACAGCGGCAGTAGCTATTTAATAAATACGCGACCTATTCACGAAGATGGAAGAGAGTTTTATAAGGGTGGAACAAAATTATTAAATAACCTTTACATTGATAAAAATTGGTCTCAAGATATTTGTATAAAAAAAACTAAAGAGTTGTTGTTTTACTGTGATATACCAGCGACTCAATTTGACCTTGATGAATAGTAATGTTTAATAACATCTTTAATAAGTAAAAAGTCAAGAGGAAAATAAATTCTCTCAGCTTCCTTTACATACTGCAAACTATTAGTCTCTGGTTTGTTCATGTTAGAAAATTAGAAATTAAGAAACAGGAATTCACATGTCATTCGTAGTAACCGCAAGAAAATACCGTCCGCAGCTTTTTGATGAAGTTGTCGGGCAGGAGCATATAACGAACACGCTAAAAAATGGCATAAAAAGCGGACGCGTTGCGCATGCGTTTATCTTCACCGGTCCGCGCGGAGTTGGGAAAACAACTACAGCAAGAATTCTTGCCAAAGCGTTAAATTGTGAAAATCCGAGAGACGCAGAACCTTGTAATGAATGTGAATTGTGTAAATCAATCCAGTCAAATCAATCAATGGATATTATTGAAATTGATGCTGCATCGAACCGTGGAATTGACGACATTCGCACGCTTCGCGATTCAGTAAAATACACTCCGACGAAAGGGAAGTATAAAGTCTATATTATTGATGAAGTGCACATGCTTACCAAGGAATCTTTCAACGCTTTGCTGAAAACTTTGGAAGAACCTCCTTCGCATACGATTTTTATCTTTGCAACTACAGATATTCACCGCGTACCGATAACCATTATTTCTCGATGCCAGCGTTATGATTTTAGACGAATTGATATTCACACTATAAAATCTTTGTTAAACAAAATTGCCGACGATCAGAAAATTTTGATTGATGATAGAACGTTAACGCTTATTGCGAAAAAATCGGATGGCGGACTCCGTGACGCCGAAAGTTTTTTTGATCAGGTGGTTGCTTTCTGCGGTGCAAAAGTTGAGTACGAAACGGTTATTAAAATTCTCAACTTTATTGATGACGAATTATACTTCCAGGTTTCCGATGCGATCAAATCGAAAGATTATCAAACCGCTTTTACTGTAGCAGAAAAAATTTATCAAAACGGCTGGAGCTTCACCGATTTTTTGGAAGGATTGATTGAACATTTCAGAAATATTTTAACGGTGCAAATTTCCGGTACGACTTCTCTCATCGAAACTGCCGAAATTTATAAAGCATTGTATAAATCAAACCGGAATATTTTTACCGAAAATGATTTGGTCAGAATTATCAGCTTTCTCACAAAAACATCATTAGAAATTCGCTATGCCGTAAATTACAAATTGAAAATTGAAATGGCGCTTTGCGTTCTAATCGGTTTGGAATCAACCCTAACCATTTCTCAATTAGTCGGAATGGTAAATTCCGGTAAATTTTCGGAACTTCAAATAAGCATTCCGGACGAACATTTGAAAGACAAAACTATTGCAATCGAAAAACCTTCGAAACAGGAAGCTGAAAAAAGGGGCGTTTCAAAAATAGCTGAAACGGCGACTGTGTTAATTCCCTCTACCAGCGATCCGGCGATCAAAAAAACTTTTGATAAATGTACTACCGGGATTCAGGATAGACTTTTCAACTATGAATCAGTGGTTAAACAATGGGAAGGTTTTGTCTCCTCAATTTCAAATGAAAAAAAATTACTTTTTGGAAAAATAATGAGTCAATTATCTCCGGTGAGTCTAAACGAAATGACCCTAAACGTCCATCTTGCAGATGGCTTTTCAAGAGAAGTGCTCATTCAGCACGAAGATTATTTTACCCAGAAGGCGAATGAAATATTTGGGGCAAAATTGAAATTTAATTTCATTGAAATAGAAGAAAATGAAGTGAAAACAGAAGAGGAATTACCCAAATCTGCAAAAAGAATGGAAGTGCCTGACACAAAACTTTACAATTACATTAAAAACGAACTTGGCGGCAAAGAAGTTTATTAAATCGCACTTTTCCCCTCAGAAACATTGTAAATTTTTTGATAATTCCTTAACTTTTCACACCATGTCTAAAAAATTAATTGTCGCCATTGATGGACCCGCCGGTTCGGGAAAAAGCACGACTGCAAAACTTCTTGCAGATAAACTTAAGTACCTATATTTAGATACCGGCGCTATGTACCGGGCAATCACTTCCCTCGCATTAAAACACAACATTCTTGATGATGAAAAAGAAATTATCAATTTATTAGAACGAACTGATATCGAACTGACTTATTCGGATGGAAATTCGCGTGTTTTTGCCGATAAAGTAGAACTTTCCGATGAAATTAGAAGTTTAGAAGTAAATAGCAATGTTAGTGATATAAGTAAGATTAAAAAGGTCCGCCAAATTTTAGTTAAAAAACAGAGGGAAATTGGGGCATTGGGTGGTATTGTAATGGAAGGTAGAGATATTGGAACAGTAGTTTTTCCAAATGCCGATGTTAAATTTTTCTTAACCGCAACAATTGATGAACGAACAAAAAGACGCACAAAAGAAATGAGCGAAAAGGGAAAACATGTTCACGAAGATATGGTAAAAGAAAGTCTTTTGAATCGTGATAAAATTGATTCAACAAGAGAAGTAAGTCCGCTTCTAAAAGCTGAAGATGCAATTCCGGTTGATACCTCCTTTTTAACAATTGATGAACAAGTAAACTTTATTTATGATGAAGTAGCCAAAGTTGCCAAGTCTAAAGGTGTTGAACTTTGAGGTTGAATGAGTTGTTCCTTGGTAAACGGATGAAATATGGTTGTATCAATCGATAAAAACGCCGGATTTTGCTGGGGTGTAGTTCGGGCAATAGACTTTGCCGAACGGGAGTTACAAAATTCTTCAAAAATGTATTCACTCGGAGATGTTATTCATAATGCTTCGGAAGTGAATCGACTTGCAAAATTGGGTATGGAGACAATTTCAGTTGAACATTTTGACAAAATTCCAGCAGGTAGTAAAGTTTTAATTCGCGCTCATGGAGAACCGCCATCAACTTACAAAAAAGCAGTCGATTTTGGAATTGAATTGATAGACGCCACTTGTCCGGTTGTTACTAAAGTTCAGGAAAGAATCAAAAAGTTCGTTGATAAGAATTACCAGGTGGTTATCTTCGGCAAAAAGGATCATGCTGAAGTTCTAGGGTTACGCGGTGTAACGGGTGACAAAGCGATTGTTATTTTGACTTTAAGCGAGGCTTTGGAAAGAGTAAATTTAGCACTGCCGACAGTTCTCTTTTCACAAACTACAATGGATAAAGAAACATTCGCGTCAATCGCTTCAGCATTAAAACTGAAAGTGAAAGAGTTAGTTATTGGAACCATTGAGGACGAAGCGGTTGAATTTCATGCAAAAGATACGATTTGTGGACAGGTTTCCGGGCGAGAAAAGAAGCTGCGGGAGTTTGCCCTTTCGAATGATGTTATTATCTTTACAGCAGGGAAAAAAAGCAGTAATGGAAAAGTTCTGTTTGCTATCGCGAAGGAAGTAAACCCGAAGACTTTTTTTGTGGAATCGAATGAAGAAATAGATTTTTCATGGTTTAAGGATGCCAAAACCGTTGGTATCACCGGTGCCACATCAACCCCGAAATGGGTAATGGAAGAAATTAAAAGTGTAATAGAAAAAAAAGCCCATCCCTAACCCTTTACACAGGGAAGGGAAATTTGATTCCCCATTT
>Ga0210027_1002804_pt1 | contig 14639 bp, 11 predicted proteins | sample CryGeymeta201510_FD_183978 | JGI IMG/M metagenome (GOLD analysis project Ga0210027, IMG submission 183978) | Groundwater microbial communities from Crystal Geyser aquifers in Utah, USA - Crystal Geyser metaG 2015-10 (SPAdes) (version 2) | ecosystem: Environmental > Aquatic > Deep subsurface >...
GGGATGAATGCAACATTGAAAAATGGGTCGCCGAGGGCGACACCTACACAGAAAAGAACCCCCGGTTCGTCCCAGAGGGACGTTGGCGAATGCCCCGTCACTCTGGGACGTGGTTCTTTACTTGTGTGAGTGAGGTTGGAGTTGGTTTGATAATTTTGGGTGGGGGGGACTAAAAATCTTTATACGTCTTCTCACTCCTTCTGCTGATTTCTAAAACCTCAGTATGATTTCCCGTGTCTAGAAAGATAATACGAATGCTTCCTATTCGAACTCGGTACACATCTTTATAACTAGATAGTTTTTTAATATCAAGACTAGAGGTGTCTCTGACTAAAATCTTCCGTAGAATATGCTCTACGGCATCAAATTCTTTATTACTGAGCCTTTTAAGAAATTTTTGATTTCTGTCCATGCATTTTTTTCATTGAGGCGAGTAGTTGTTCTATCGGAACTCCGTGACCTGATTCTTTGGTGAAATCGATGACAGTTTCCCAACCCTCTTCTTCAGCATCGATCGGAGTGATACGGAACAGGGGAGTAGAACGACGAAATACGGTGATTGATTCTCCTTTGTTTACGCGCTCTATATAAGTCTCCATGTTTTCACGAAGTTCTTTAAGACCGACAATATCCTTGTCTGTTTTCCTATTCATGACATAAGTTTAACTTAAGTTAAACTTATGTCAAGAGTGCGCCGGGAAGGATTCGAACACGAATCACTAAGTATAATCTTGCACTTCGTGCAGATTCTACTAAGTGTTCGCGAATTCTACGAATTCTGTACACCTTGTCGTTACTTTTCGCTTCGCTTTAAAGATAGCGGGCAAGGTCTTGCTAAATAACATTAAGTCATTTCTCACCCGACTCGCCGGCCCAGAGGGGCCCCGGCTTCGTCTTTCAAATCCTTCTCGGCGCTACAAACGGCAAACGACCTCAAAGTATTCACTTTGAGGTCGGCCGATTTGTGCGTCGGGAAGGATTTGAACCTTCGTAGGGCGATGCCCGACAGATTTACAGTCTGTTGCAATTGACCACTCTGCCACCGACGCATATATTTTCTTCTTGAATTAAGAGACCAAGTAATTAAATACAGATGTTATCCTGTGGTCAATTTAATTGTCCTCCTTTGGTCTGTTCGCCTTCGCTCACAACGACCAATCTGCTCACTATCGTTCGCAGACCAGATGAAACATGAAGCAGTTCATGTTTCATCCACTCTGCCACCGACGCAGTTATTCTCTTTTTGAATTAAGAGACCAAGTAATTAAATACAGATGTTATCCTGTGGTCAATTTAATTGTCCTCCTATTGCCTCATAAATATCGGCAATTCTGTCGCAAGCGACAGACCAGATGAAACATGAAGCAGTTCATGTTTCATCCACTCTGCCACCGACGCATATATTTTCTTTTTGAATTAAGAGATCAAGTAATTGATTACAGATTCTAATCCGTGGTCAATTTAATTGTCCTCCTTTGGTCTGTTCGCTTTCGCTTCTTGATTATAAGAAGTGTGTACAAATTATCACAGTTCACGGTATTTTCAAAGTATTTAATGTGGTATTCTGTAATCATAGTTAAATATTAATGATTAAAATTCTTCTTTTTCTCCTTTTTTTAGTCGGTCCCGACTTTGCTTTTGCTGCTAATTTGGTTCCTTGTGGTGGTCCGAACGAGCAGGCCTGTCAAGCGTGTAACGTGGTTGGCTTGGTTAATGGTGTTATCACTTGGTTGATCGGAATTCTTGGCACCATTGCGGCAATCATGATTGTTTATGCTGGTATAAAATTGGTTACTTCAGGCGGAAATGTGAGTGCCAAATCATCAGCTCTAGAAATTTTTAATCATGTGATTATTGGCTTCGTGATTGTAATGGCTGGTTGGTTATTGATTGATACGATTATGAAAGCGATGCTTAATGATAGTTCTTTTGGAGTCTGGAATCAGATTAAGTGTGTAAAGCAACCAGAGGTAAAGAGGGTTAATTTAATTATCGGTTCTGTAAGTAATACCTGTGATTTAATCCCTGATGAGACATTATTATTTGATTGTTCAGCCCAAGAAAACACCTGCACGCAAGGGAACGGAGTACCAGTAGTGGATCGTTCATCCAATCCATGGACGGTAAATTGTACCTATAGTGGTGGTGATAGACCACCAGATCTTTCGGCCGGTGGAGCCTGTGAAGCCAGTGTTATTGAACCCTATTTTGGATCACAAACGGGGAATGCCCAATGTATTATTCAGCATGAAAGTGTTTGTGGAGCTAGTAATGTCAGCACATCTGATGTTATGGGTGATGGGCGGGCTTTTTCTTTCGGCCCAATGCAAATAAATTTAACTGTACATGAACTTAGAAATTGTTCTGGACATGGTTTTCTTGATTGTAAGGCCGCATTTTCTGGTAGAAATTATACTGCCCGTGTAATCGATGAAGATTTATATAAAGAATGTGCCATAGCGGCCCAGGATACTGATTGTAATATCAGAAACGGTCGTGATATATTTAATACTTCTGGCTGGGGAGCTTGGTCAACTGCTCGTGCTTGTGGATTATAATTTAATTTAATTATATGAAAAAATTATTTATAGGGTTTGGAATTGCATTTATAATATTATCCATTATGACAATTATTAAGATTGTTACTAATAATAATATGCCACCCCAAAATGAAGAACCTATTTCTTCTGACAAAAATATTAATGCAAGTTCAACGCCAATAAATCCTTTACCTAATTATTCTGATGATAAAATACCAATCAGAACAGACCAAGGAATTGTAAATATAGTTAACATTAAAAATATACCCAAAGTACAGGATGTTGGTAAAGGGATGTTTCATTTGCAAGGTACACTTGATAATTCAAATAGTGGTTTTTCTTTTCTTTATTCAGAAAATGATGGTTCTTTTTCAATTGCTATTGAAAAAGAACCAATTTCAATAAATAGAAAATTAGCGAGTGAGTATTTTCTAGACCTATTAAAAATCACCACTGTTGAGGCATGTAAACTGAAGGTGTTGGTGGGTGTCCCTTATGGTGTTAATCAAGGATTATCTGGTCAAAACTTGGGATTGAGTTTCTGTTCCGGTAGTGTTCCTTTATAATGATCTTATGAAAAAATCCCTTGTTGCCACATTTTTTATTTTAATTATCTTTTCTCTCTCATTGTTAATGTTTGGTAGTCAGTCGGTTTTTGCTGCCACGCCTCCCCACGGAATTGCTAGTTTGGCTGGTTGCTCTGGTACTGATTGTTCAGCTTGTAATGTGGTCTATATGGCAAATGGCGGGATTAATTGGCTGATTGGGATAACCTTTATTATTTTTGCTGTAATCATGGTTATTGCTGGAATCGGTCTAGTAACTTCTGGCGGTAATCAATCTGCTCTAGATGCTGCTAAAAGTAAATTTACTAATGCTATTATTGGTTTAATTATTATTCTCTCGGCTTGGTTGATAGTGGATACTATTATGCGAGGATTGGTAGGGAATGAAGGTAAATTAGACAATGGTGGTGAAATGAGCGGATGGTTGTTTTGGTCGCAGGTGGAGTGTCAAACGCAAACAAAGGATACGGGGGAGGTAGAGTTGAGTTTGGATAACGATGATGCTTATATAGGTGTTATACCAATAGGTGGTTCTGGTTCTAATTGTGGTGTTGACGAAGCAAATTTAGCACAAATATCAGGGACATCATATCGCGCTCTTCCAGATGTTGTGGCTGACTTTGAAAGAATGAGAAGCGCTGCCGCATCCGATGGAATAACGCTTACTGTAACTAGTGGATATCGGTCAGATGCCAGACAGGTTGAAATATGGAACGAACATCATTGTGATATTCAAAATTGCTCAGGTAGTGTCGGTCGTCCTTGCAGTCTTGGTGGTGGTGGATCCAATCATAGTAGAGGCGAAGCTCTAGATATTGCTCAAACTGCGGGAGTTAATAATTGGTTACACTCTCATGCAAGTGAATATGGTTTTTTTAATAATCTTCCAAGGGATCAAGTGCATTGGTCTCGTAGCGGTGGCTAGTAGAAGTAATGGTTCATAATGCTGGTAGTGGAACACATTTGCATTTGGCTTGGTAGTTTAAAAAACTGATGTAGATGTAAAAATAAACACAGTTACCATTTCTGCGGTCACGGGTTACTAAGTAAAATTACCACTCGAACCACACCTGCTGCAGGGCGAGTGGCAAACAGTAAAAACCTTTCAGTTTTATTTTGCTAAGTACCCGCGACCCCGACTTGCGGTTTCTTTTTTTAGGAAGGAAAAAGAAACAACGCTCCGTCTCCCGCCACGGTCCGCAAGCAATGCAGATTGCTTGGTAAATAAAAATAACTAGCACTGGTGTGCTAGTTATTTTTATTTACCGTGGCGGGCCCACGAGGATTTGAACCTCGGTCAACGGTTTTGGAAACCGGCATTCTACCACTGAACTATAGGCCCTGACGTATGGGTAAAATCACTTTTAAACACTGCAACATAGTAGGGGAAAGAAGGGGGTTGGTCAATGGTCGTAATGTGCACTCTTGGCAGTGTGTAATAAAACCCCGTCAATACCTAGCGATATATCGCTAGGTATTGACGGGGTTTTATAATTCTCTCTGAAATATTAATTAGTTAAGAATTCTTGTAGGGTTGGTTGTACAGACTCTAAAGTGACTGGAAAAGGGAGCCAGATTATGGATTTGTCGCGCTTGAGCCAGGTGCGTTGGCGTTTGACAAACTGCCTGGTTTTGGTACTTAGCTCTTCAATCATTGTTTCTTTGGTGATAGTTTTTTGCAGATAGCGCGCGATGTAACGATATTCTAGACCAAAAGAGTCTAGCCGTTCCCAAGATACTCCTTGTTTGTGTAGCACCTCAACTTCCTCAATCATCCCTTGATCAAGTCGTTCCAAGATACGTCGGTGGGTGCGTTCAGCTAGAATATCAGCCGGCACCTCTATTCCAATAGTCAGCCAGTCATACGGAGAAGGTATTGGTTCGACTGAAGGCAATACACCAAGAGTGTTAATAATTTCTATGGCGCGAATAAGACGGCGGCGGTTACTGGTATCAATCACCGCCGAGTGTGTGATGTCCATAGCGGCAAGTTGACGCTGTAGTTCGGCGGTTGATTTCGTTTCTAGTACAGCCCGAAGTTCAGGGTCGGGTGGTACTGGTGCGACTGACATAGTACCACGTAAAAGTTCTAAATAAAAAAAAGTACCACCAGCAATGATAGGTAATTTTTTTCGTGCAACTATATCCGAAAGAACTACATTGGCATCATGTTTGAAATCAGCGCCAGTGTAGACTTCCGTCGGATTTGCAATATCAATCAGATGATGGGTAACGTCCTTCATTTCTAACCTAGTGACTTTTCCAGTACCAAGATCCATACCACGGTAGACTTGTCTTGAATCCGCTGAGATTACTTCACCGTTAAATTGCTGAGCGAGTTCAATAGAAAGGGAAGTTTTGCCAGAGGCGGTAGGGCCGACAATGGCAAGAACTGGTGGCTTTTTACGTTTTGACATGAAGTGAGTGTAGCAAAAGTGTTAATAAAAAGAAATAAAGTCAAGATGTTGTGATTTTTGTTTAGGTTTAAAAATTTTTAAAAGTGTATATGATACTGTTATGCAATATGGGGTTGATATAACGAGTATACGGCTGGACGATTTGGACAAGCGGGTATTTTCTGAAATACAAAAGAAAGCTTTACAAGGTGAAAGTGTGACTGTGCTGGATGGAGGATGTGGAAAGGGTGGCTTGGCGGTGTCCTTATCACGAGTTGGGGCAAAGGTAACTGCTTTAGATATAGATGATTATGTGGATGAAATTAAGGAGAGAGTGGCGGGAGCTACGCTCCCGCCACATTCGCTCACCTTCATTCAAAACGATATTATTTCATTTTTAGCAAAGTCAGACGCAGTGTTTGATATGGTGGTATTGCAACGGGTTTTGCATTATTTACCCTATACTTTAGCAAGGCAGGTACTCAGTACATTACTTATCAAAACAGACGCACTATATTTATCGGTTACTGGTGCTGATACTGCCATTGCCAAACATTACCCAGTACCTAAAAAACCGATTGAAGAAAGGTGGGGAAAACTAGATATTCGGGGACAGAAGTTATTTTCCATTACTGCTCCATTGTGTCTTTATAGTGAAAAAGAAATATTTAATTTGCTTACAGAAACTGGTTGGCGTATTGATTGGTCGCGTGTATCTGATTTTGGGAATATTAAGGTGGTGGCAAGTTAGTATAGATGAATGGTATTATTATTGGTATTTTGTGCCTCGGGAGGGAGTCGGTCACCCTCATGGATATTCTTTTCACTTCGTTCAAGAATATCTCATTCGCTCGACCCCAGTTGTTTCGGCCCAGAGGGTCCCCGAAACAACTTTTCGACTCCCTCCCTCGGCTACAAAATACAACAAAACCCAAACTAACGTTTGAGTTTTGGTATTTTGTGCCTCGGGAGGGAGTCGAACATTACATGTTCAGTACCCCAATTGGTTGGATTGATGCGCTTCGCTTTCAATCCAACTCAATCGGGCTTCGACTCCCTCACGTAAGTGACATCAAGTCACTTACTCCGAGGCACATGAGAAAAGCACCTGACGGTGCCTTATTCTCTCATGTGCCTCGGGAGGGAGTCGAACCCTCACGCCTTGCGACACACGATTTTGAGTCGTGCGCGTATACCAATTCCGCCACCGAGGCATTTAATTTTTACCAGTCACAAATAATTTAATTTATTCAGGATGATAGTGTGCAGTGTATCAGAAAAACAAAAAGTTATAAACACCTGTTCTAAGAGCAAATATGTTACACTGTATTTACGAGCATTTAGGGAGTTTGGGAGGTAATACGCTCGGTTATTTTTCGTCTATTTTTATTTACTATGGCTTTTCAAGGGGATTCAATTTTTTGGGTGGAAGTAGAAAAAATTGTTGCTAATCCGTACCAACCACGGCGTGAGTTTGATGAAGCAAAATTAAAAGAACTGGCCGAATCAGTGAGAATGTATGGCATTCTACAGCCATTAACAGTAACTAGAAAGGAGGTACCAGCCGAAGATGGTTCTTTTCGGAGTGAATATGAATTGATTTCTGGTGAACGTCGTTTACGCGCCAGTAGAATAGCTGGTTTGTCACAGGTGCCGGTAATTATTCGTGAGGGTGAGCAAAGTGAACAAGAAAAACTGGAATTAGCGATTATTGAAAATCTGCAACGAGAAGATTTAAATGCGGTGGATAAAGCTTTGGCCTTCCGACAATTAGCTGACGTCTTTGGTCTATCACATTCACAGGTAGCGAAGAAAGTTGGACGAAGCCGAGAATATGTTTCAAATTCCATTCGGATTTTGGCTTTGCCAGACTATATGTTAAATGCAGTCCGCACAGCTGATATTAGTGAAGGACACGCTCGGACGCTTTTAATGTTAAATGACAGACCAGAAGAGCAGGATACCGTTTTTCGGGAGATTTTACTCAAGAAATTAACCGTCCGGGATGTGGAGCGTATTGCTCGTGGAATAGCGGTGGAAAAAACTCGTCGTAAAGATAATGTGGATGTAGATCTTCTTGAATTAGAAAGACAATTTACTGAAACTTTGGGAACGCGAGTCAGTATTGTTAAGACAGATTTCGGTGGCAAAATGACCATTGATTACTTCTCCCAAGAGGATTTGGAAGCAATTTTATTGCGAATGAAGGATGAGGCCAAGCAAATTACTGGTACCAGCGCAAAATCACTAGTAGCGGATGCAAATTATGAGCCAGTTGAATTAACCGAAGCTGAAGAAAAAAGAATTGCTTTGGATGCTCTTACCCAAGGAATTGGATTAGAAGAGGTAAAAGACGAAGTCGTGCCAACGGAAGTTAATCATTCTGGTGAATTATCGTCTCATTATAACAAGGACAATAAACCAGCAATTCTACCAGTCATATTGCCAACAACCCTAGAAAAGGTTGCTGTACCATCGGTGAAAGAAAGAGAAGATGAGAAGATGGCACCAACCATGACTGAAGAAACTCTGATAAATTTAGAAGCGGAAAAATCGGCACAATTTAGTGGACCAATTTCAACGGCTACCGTATCAGCGCCGTCACCTGAACCAACGTCAATTATAGCCAAATCCAATAACTCACTCCGCGAACAGTTGGCTTCCTTGTTGGGACATAAGTCCCTAACGGAAATAAAAACAGAAGCAAATTCTTTGTCTAAATCAGAATTACCAACAATACTGCCAATTACACCCCTTGACAATAGTGACAATAAAGAAATCAAACCTATACCAGTCACCACGCCAAAAGTAAATACTGAAAAAAATGATGACGATAGCAATCTTTACTCAATGAATAATTTTGGTATTTAGGATGCTATCCCTAATTTAGGGATAGCATCATTTTTACAGATAGATTAAGTGAAATACGAGTGAGGTGCTAGCCCAGGGCTTTCTAGTTTGTTTGAAATCTGACTAAGTATTGGTTCACTTAGGTGGTTGAATTCCTAATTTTATTCGGATATGTCGCTTAGCAGCGGAAGTTTTAGCAATCCCGATCCATTTTTTGGTTGGTAAAGCTGATTTACGAGTTGTTACATCTACAATGTCTCCATTATGTAATTCGGTATCTAATTGAACTAATTTTTTATTAACTTTAACACCGGCAATATGATTGCCGATTTCCGAGTGGATAGCATAAGCAAAATCAATTGGCGTGGCCCCAACTGGTAAGTCAACCACGTCACCTTTAGGAGTAAAGACGAAGATTCGTAGACTAAAAAAATCTTGTTGCAGATCTTTAATAAATTCTGCTTCGGCGCCCTTCTTTTTAACGGAAAGTTGTCCGATTTGACTTATCCATTGAGGAATTTTCTCTTTGTCGGTCATGCTTTTAGCAACCTTTACTATCGTCTCTGGTTTTGGGTCTTTGGCAAATGGTCTAAAAAGTGCTGGAATAAGATTAAAAAAACGATTACTAGGAGCAGGATGATCGGTGGTTACTGGTTGTTTATATATTAAATGCGAGGCAATTCCAAACTCGGATTCATGGTGCATTTTTCTCGTACGAATTTGGATTTCCAAAATTGTTCCGTGTGTCGTCGTGACAGTGGTGTGGATTGATTGATAGCCATTTGGTTTTGGGAAGGCAATATAGTCTTTCATTCTGCCGGGTAAGGGTCGCCATAATTCATGCACAATACCTAAGGCACGATAGCAATCCTCCACAGATGATACCACTACTCGCATTGCCAAAAGATCATAAACATCATTAATATCCCAAGATTTTAATTTTAACTTATGATAAAGACTAAAGAGACCTTTTACCCGATAAGAGGTATTAAAATCAAGCAGTTTGGAATCAACTAATTTTTTCTGTAATATTTTGCGTTCTTTTTCTAGGGTATCATTAGATTTTCCGAGACGGTTTTCCAATAAATCACAGACTTTTTTATATTCAGCTGGATAAACATAAGGAAAGGCCAAATCCTCTAATTCCTTGCGGATTTTTCCCATACCGAGCCGATGAGCAATTGGAACATAGATTTCCAAAGTTTCGCGGGCAATTCTTGATTGTTTTTCTACAGGAACATATGCTAAGGTCTTCATATTGTGCAATCGGTCATTTAATTTAACTACCAAGACCCGAATATCTTGACTGGTTGCCACAAATAATTTCCGCAAAGATTCATTATGGCGGTCGGTACCATAATAACGAACCGAACTTAGTTTAGTCACTCCCTCTACTAGAAATAAAATTTCTTCACCAAAATTTTCTCTAATATCATCAGGTGTAACAGCAGTGTCCTCAATTACGTCATGCAGTAAACCAGCTGATACGGTTCTCGGTCCTAAACCCATTTCGGCAATCATATAACCAACCTCGGCCAGATGAGTCATATATGGCTCACCAGAATAACGAATAAATCCTTCGTGGGCCTTATTAGCAAAGTCATAGGCCTTGTTTATCAAAAGTTTGTCCGCTTCAGTGGGGTTTTCAAATTGGCCAATAATGTCAGTAGCTGTTTTCATAAAATCAATTGTAGAGAGTTGTTGGATAATTGGCAAGCCAAAGCGTGGTGACCCTACGGGTCACCACGCTTTGGTTTTTGTTTCTCTCAACCTTGTTTTAACAACTCAATTGCCACTTCTAGAGTAATATCTTCCGTTTTGATTGTTTCGGGAATACTAAGGCGTTTAAAACCTTTTCGTAAATAACGTCCAGATTTTGATTCAAATACATTGACCACTTTTTTCGTAACTGGATTTACCCCCAGTTCTTTGAGAAGAGTTTCACCTTTACGCATTTGTTTCGGTTTGGCATAGATTTCCAAGGCCCGTTCATAGGTAATAGTATAGGGATCATCGTCATTTTTGAGAGAACGAAAATCACCAGCATGAGCAAGATAAGGGCCGTACTGACCGGTATTGGCAATAATTGGCTCAGACGAAATTGGATGAGGTCCAAGCTCACGCGGTAAAGTCAGATATTTAATGGCATCTTCTAGGGTAACATCGGCTTGATTGACTCCGGCTGGTAGACTGGCTCGTCTCGGAGAAGGCTGTTTTTTGCCCTTTACTTTTTCGGGAGTTTCACCCAGTTGGACATAAGGACCGAATTTTCCCTTCATAAGGTAAATTGCTTCACCGCTTTCTGGATGTAAGCCAATTGGTGCTTCTGGTTTCAATTCCGAACCATCAATCATTCTGGCTCCATTACAATCAGGAAAACGATCACAAGAAAGAAAGGTGCCAGCTTTCCCGAGCTTAATAACCATGGTGCTACCACAAATTGGACACGGATAATCCGCTGGTCCAGCGCCGAGATTAGTTAGTTTAGGAATGTTCTCTTTGCTGGCAACTTCATTTTGAAATGGTCCGTAAAAATCGGTCAAAGTTTTTTTGTAAGTACGTTTACCTTCCGCAATTTCATCAAGTTCGTTCTCCATCTCGCTCGTAAAGGTGTCAGAAATATAGTTAGCAAAATTTTGCTCCAAGAAAGTTGAAACGACATCACCAGTAGCAGTAGGAATTAGAGTCCGTCCCTCTTTGGTGACATAACCACGGTCAGTAATAGTTTTCATGATTGAAGCGTAAGTGGAAGGTCTACCAATTCCACGTTTTTCTAATTCCTTAATTAATCCCGCCTCACTGTAGCGGGAGGGGGGTTGGGTTTGTTTGGCTTCTATCGTCATGGTTTTTAATGTCAAGGGGTCACCAGCTGTTAATTTTGGCACTTCAATGTCTTCACCGCGCGCACTGGTATCTACCAAAAGCCAGCCCGGGAAAATAATACGTGAGCCGTTCATATTAAAATCAGGAATTATTTCTTTGGATTGAAAAATATTAGCACTGATTTTAGTCCGTTTGATACTTGCGTCGGTCATTTGTGAGCTAACTGTTCGTTTCCAAATTAGTTCATATAAGGCTTTTTGATCAAAGGTGGCACCAGCGCTTAGATGAGCAAAATTGGTTGGTCGGATAGCTTCATGGGCCTCTTGGGCTGATTTGCTTTTAGTTTTGTAATGGCGAGGGGTTAAATATTCCTGACCATATTTCTTGACCACAAGGGCGTGAATTTGTTTTAGGGCCACCTCACTCATATTAGTACTGTCAGTACGCATATAACTAATATGGCCGGCTTCATAGAGTTTTTGCGCCGCTCCCATAGTGCGGGAAGGAGAGAAACCTAGTCTGGTAGAGGCAACTTGTTGTAGGGTGGAGGTGGTGAAAGGTGGCTTGGGGCTTCGCTTGGCTTCAGTTTCCTTGCTGGCAGTAATTTGCCATTTGTTGGCTTCACCGACTGATTTTATCCTTTCCGCTTCAGTTTTTTGATGTGGTTCTTCAGTACAAACTAATGACAAGTTATAACTTTTTGAGGTCATTTCCGCTGTCAAAACAAAATAATTCACTGGTACAAAGGCACGAATTTCACGTTCTCGTTCCATGACGATGCGTAGGGCAGGAGATTGCACACGACCAGCGGAAAGACCATAACGAACCTTTTTCCAAATTAGTCCAGAGAGATCATAACCAACTAATCTATCTAAAATCCGTCTTGCCTCCTGAGCTTCTTTTAGATTTAAATCAATTTCACGCGGATGAAGGATGGCTTCTTTGACCGCTCCTTCGGTGATTTCATTAAATACTACTCGTTTGAGATTTTTATTGGTGTCTTTAATTAGTTCAGACACATGCCAGGCAATGGCTTCTCCTTCGCGATCGGGGTCTGATGCCAGAAGAACGGCATCGGCTTTTTTGGCGGCCATTCTCAGTCCAGTAATTATTTTCTCCTTACCAGGAGAAATAATATAATGAGGCACAAATCCAGCTTCAACATCAACGGCATCCTTATTACTTTTAGGAATGTCACGAACATGGCCAACTGATGAAAGAACCCGATAATCTGGTCCAAGATATTTTTCAATCGTCTTGGCCTTGGCTGGAGATTCTACAATAACCAAAGTATTTTTTGACATAAGTAGACTAATACATACTATAGATTAGAGATGATTGTCAAATAATAGCTCATTTATTTCAGATGCTGAAGAGAATTTTTTTTTAGCTGAAATAATTGACATTTGTTTAAAGTGTTTCTGATTTAAAAGTAAAATAGTATTTTATTTTGCAATGTTGTAATATTAAAGGTGAAATGTTAATTTCTTTTGTTCTTTGCCGGAGGTGTTTGGATGTGCTTTTATAACTTTAATTTTTAATTATGAATACTTCTTTATTCCAAAGAAAGTCACTGATAGTTTTTATCAGTGTCTTTCTATTTTTGGGTGTTTTTGTTTCTTTGGCATCAGCTACTATTATCACCCTTAATCTGACCAGTCCGACAGGAGGAGAATATTGGCGTGGTTCTCAAACCATTACTTGGAATTACACTGATGATGATAGTGCCGGTGGACCAATTTCTATTCTGCTTTCCAGTGGCGGTAGTTACAGTACCTTAGTGGCCGATGTGCCGGTTAGTAGTGGTGCCTATACCTGGAACACTACCGCCTTGTCTGATGGCGCAAGTTATAAAGTAAAAGTTTTAAACGTTTCCACCGGTGTGGAATCGGCCTCACCCGTTAATTTCACTGTAGATAATACTGTTCCAATTACAGGTTATGCTATCGCTCCGCTCACACCAAATGGTGAAAATGGATGGTATATTGGAACAGCACCGGTAGTGACCCTTACTCCTACGGATAATCTTGCTGGCGTTTATAAGACATATTACCGTTTTGATGGTGGTGCTTATGCTGAATATAGTATTCCTTTTTCAGCTCCAGAAGGTGAACATACCCTGGAATATTATTCTGAGGATAATGCCGTTGATTCTGCGGGAATACGAAATGTAGAAGAAACTCATAGTCAAGTTATTAAGACCGATGTGACAGTGCCAACTGGAGCGGTAACTTATTCTAAAAATCCAGTTAAATCAGGTGACGTTTTGACTATCACGGTTGATTTTAGTGAGGATTTACAAGATAGTCCGGTAGTTAATTTAGAAATCAGTGGAGCCAATACAGCTGGTCCAGGGGCGATGACCAAGGTAACAACTACCCAATATACTTATGTCTATACAGTTGGAGCTGGTAATGGTCCCGCCACGGTTGCTTTAAGTATTGGTAAGGATGCCGCTGGAAATCCCATTACCGCTACTCCAATTACCGGGGACACTTTTACGATAGATAATACTGCTCCGACCTTAAGTGAGGTAACTCCAGTACCAACTCCTACCAATGACAATACTCCTAATTATACCTTCCATTCTGATGAAGCTGGAACTATCACTTATCCTGGTTCTTGTTCTAGTTTGGACACTTCGGCTGTAAACGGAAACAATACCATTACTTTTAGCGAACTTATTGACGCTTCATATAGTGGTTGTAGCATAAAAGTAACTGATGATGCTGGCAATGAAAGTCTGTTATTAACATCCTCACTTTTTTTGATTGATACTTTAGCTCCAGTTGTGGATGCTGGTACTGATAAAGAATCTAATGTCATGATACCGGTTCAAAATGCTACGGTAACAGAAACCGCTTCTGGCATTGCTTCCTACCAATGGACTAAAATAAGTGGTGGAGGAGCAATTACTTTTGGTACCCCAACAGCTGAAGATACTTCTATTATGGCGAGTGCGGAGGGTAGTTATGCCATTATCCTAACCGTGACAGATAATGCTGGTAACTCTGCTTCTGACGGCATGACTTATGTTTATGATGTGACAGCACCAGTTTTGACCGAAGTTAGTACGATTATTACTCCATCTAACGATACTACGCCTAGTTGGAAATTAGGAGTAGATCATGTTAGTAGTGTTTTGCCTGGTGGTACTATTGCTTATACTGGAGCTTGTGGTTCAGGTGATTTAACTACTGCTGTCGCTGGTAGCAATATGATTACCTTTTCACCGTTAGTTGATGCCATTTATTCTGATTGCTCTGTTAAGGTGACTGACGCAGCTGGCAACCAAAGTTTGTCATTGGCTCTTACTGCCTTTGAGATTGATACGGCAGTGGCTAATGTTTCCAGCATTGTCACCACTGATGAGGATGAAGATGGAAGGGTGGACACGGCCACAATTGTCTTTACTGATGAAATGAAAGATTCCACTTTTGCTCCAGCCGACTTCACAATTGGAG
>Ga0210027_1002827_pt1 | contig 14547 bp, 7 predicted proteins | sample CryGeymeta201510_FD_183978 | JGI IMG/M metagenome (GOLD analysis project Ga0210027, IMG submission 183978) | Groundwater microbial communities from Crystal Geyser aquifers in Utah, USA - Crystal Geyser metaG 2015-10 (SPAdes) (version 2) | ecosystem: Environmental > Aquatic > Deep subsurface >...
CAACACTAAAATTAGCTTTAGGATAGACCGGGTAATCTGCACTCGTGAAAATTTGTTTAGTAAACCATAATTCGCTTATGGGAAGAATAATGAGTGTTCCGAAGTCATAGCTTGTTCCTTTATACCGAAACTCTTTAGAACCGTTTAGCGTATAAAATCCTGTTAGAAGTGAATTTAGTTTTTTTAGGGAAATACCCACATTGAAGTAAGCAAAATATTTATATGAAGCACCAAGGCTAATGCTGCTGTAAGCATCTTCCGGTTCTACATCTGTCGCAATTTCACTTCCCGAATAATCCTCTCCAAACTTAATTTTTGAGTGAATAAATCGGATACCTACGGAGAAGGGGAATGAGTCATTTAATTTTTGAAAATTAAATCCAACTTGTAAACCATAACTTCTAATATTTATGGGCATGTATGAAGGTATTTCAGTTTGCGCTGGCATAAAAGAAAATGCAAAATTATTATACCGGGAAGAATAACCAAGCTGCGCCGGATTGTAATAAAATCCAAGTGCGTCAATTGTTAAGTTTGCTGTACCGGTTTGCCCTGCTGCGATCAGCGAAACAGAAACTTGATCATACAAAAAAGGTAGTGCAGTATCATGCTGTGCGCAAATACGAAATGAAATAATAATGCCAATTAGTATGGTTGAAGAAATTTTACTATTCACACATCACCTCTTTTCATTTTGTTGATAACCCAATCATAAAAAACAATAACAAATTGTTTCTAAACTAAATTAGTTTTTAATCAATTTACATAAAGTATAAAAAAGAAAACATGATTTTTTGAGTACATGTCTATTTCTTTTATAACTGTCACAATTATTTTGATGCTTCTATAAAATAATATTATTTTGTTATTAGAAATTATTATCAAATTGTTAGGGCAGAAATGAAAATTAAAATACTGAATAAAAAATCCTCAATAGTCATAGCGGCAATACTTTTTTTAGTTCTAACTGCAAATGTGTCTTTCAAGCCTGACGAAGGAATGTATCCTTTAAGCGAAATAAGAAAGTTAGATCTTAAAGCCGCGGGTTTAAAAATTGACATCAATGAAGTTTATAACCCGGATGGTATTAGTCTTATTGATGCGCTGGTAAATGTTGGCGGATGTACCGGTTCTTTTGTTTCCAAGGATGGATTAATCATCACAAATCATCACTGCTCTTTTGGCGCAGTTTCTCGCGCAAGCACGACTGAAAAGAATTATCTTGAAAACGGATTTAAAGCAAGCACAACAGAGGAAGAAATTCCTGCTCAGGGAATGATAAGCAAAATTACAGTCGGGTACGAGGATGTTTCCGAACAAATATTAGAGGCTGCCAATGAAGCAAAAAATGTTTCCGGGCGAACCGATGCAATCCGAAAAAAAATTAAAGAGATAACGAAAGAAGCCGAAGAAAAACAACCCGGCATTGTTGCTGAAGTAAGCGAGATGTTTTCGGGACAAACTTATATTCTATTCAAGTATCAAATTTTCAAAGACGTAAGATTAGTTTATGTTCCTCCGCGAAATATAGGCGAGTTTGGCGGTGAATCAGATAACTGGGTTTGGCCTCGTCATACGGGCGATTTTTCTTTCGTCCGAGCTTATGTAGCTCCCGATGGCAGTCCGGCTGAATATTCAAAAGACAACATTCCTTTCAAACCGAAAAGATATTTGAAAGTAAATCCTAATGGAGTTGATGAAGGCGATTTTATTTTTATTCTCGGTTATCCGGGCAGAACATTCCGTCATCAGCCATCGCAGTTTTTAATGATGCAGCAAAATTATTCCATGCCTTATATTCAAAATCTTTATCAATGGTTAATAAAACTTTATGAAGAGAGGGGAGAGAACGATCCTGAGTTTGCGCTTGATTTTGCTTCGAGAATAAAAGGATTAGCAAATACGGAAAAGAACTACCGCGGCAAATTAAAAGGACTTCATCGTCTCGATCTTTTAGACAAAAAACAAAAAGAAGAAAAAGAACTTCAAAAGTTTATTGAAAACGATAAGCAATTGAAAGAAAAATATGGTGATGTTCTTGGTAATATAAAAATGGTTTATGATGAAATACTTCAACTTGGACGCGTGCCTTTGTTCCTTTCACAATTAATGCGGCATGCTACTTCAATCCGCCTTGCAGCGCTGTTGAACGACTACCGGGAACAATTCAAACTATCAGAATCGGAAAGACCATCAATATTTAAGGAAGATAACCGTAAAGAATTGATAAAAAGAATCGACGATATTTATAGCTTCTTTTACCCGGAACTTGATAAAAAAATTATTACTAAAATGTTGCTTGATGCCGCATCGTTTCCTGAGGGCGAGAGACTTACTAAATTAGAAGCCTTCCCTTTAGAAGATAATACAAAAAACAGGATTGATGAAAATGTCGATAACATGATTTCTAATTCGGTAATCAATAACAAAGAAGCATATAAAGCGCTGTTTGAAAAATCGGAAGAAGAAATAAAAGATTTTAATGAGCCGCTTCTTCAATTTGTTGCCGCTATTGAAGCAGAGCGAAAACATCTCGAAGAGGCAGGCAAAGAGAGAGAAGGGAAGTTGAACTTACTTCTTGCTGAGTTTATGGATGCAAAAAAAGTTTGGCTTAATAAAGCATTTATTCCCGATGCGAATGGAACGCTGCGTTTAACTTACGGTTACGTGCGCGGTTATGCACCGTCCGATGCAGTTTATTTTAAACCGATAACCACACTTGGCGGCGTTATTGAGAAGGGTGAAGAAACGGGCGACTATAAACTTAATGAGAAAGTAAAAGAACTTTTCAAGAAAAAAAATTTCGGTCGGTTTAAGAATGAAAAACTAAACGATGTGCCGGTTGCAATTTTATATAACACAGATACGAGCGGCGGAAACTCCGGCAGCCCGATATTAAATGCACACGGCGAAATTATAGGCGTTAACTTCGACCGTGCATTCGAAGCAACGATTAACGACTTTGTATGGAGCGAAGATTACAGTCGTTCTATCGGCGTGGATATCCGGTATGTTCTTTGGGTAACACAAAAAGTAGGCGGCGCCGATTTTCTTCTGAAAGAAATGGGCGTAAAGCTTTAAAACAAGATTACATCCCGCAAAAGAGCGTCAATAAAACTTAGCCGCTCTTTTGCAGTTTAAACCCTTCTTTTGATACCCCGAAGTTTGATTGTTATTAAAGAAACCTAACCGGATAATTTCACACTCATCTTTAGTCATCTTCTAAGGTTTTCAAATACGTTAATGGCGGTGCAACTTTGTAATGAATTTTAGCAACAAAGTAATCAAAGAGTAAAATTTACCGGCAACAAATACGTGTTCACGAATAAAACATCAAAGTATGATTTGCCATCGAATGAGGAATGAAACAATTCTTGTGTAAGAATGATTGAAATGTTGTGATAATTAAGCAAAATTAAATGATGAGAATCTTTACTTCCCTTTGTTTAACAAACTTTCCATAATTTATCTGAATATTTTAATGGTGTGTTCAATGGCACTATTGTTGAAAATATTGATGGATGTTATTTGTGTGTGCGTCAGGTTTTTGTCTATGCTGCGATTTATAAAACAATTTTAATTTTTAGGAGATTCTATGGAAATATCTAAACTTGCATTTTTGGAAACCTATACACTGGAAAACAATGAAGGTATTATGGGCGCTATTCTTGTAACGGACGCCGATACTAAACCTCTTGAGTTCAGAGTTACTGCACCCATTCGTCCCACAAACTTTCAGAAAACTCTTTACGGAAATGTATTGATGGAGCACATCCTTGTAGAGCTTGTTTCGGTGCCGCTGCTAAATGCAATAAACGAGCAGATTGATTTAATTCTTGTGCGCGACCCTTTATTCCTTGGGGTAAATGATAAACAGGGAGTAAGGGTAATAAAAGTGTTTGATGAAAACGACAAAGGATTGAACGGTAAAACTAACGGAGCGGTTAAAATAGGCAGCGACGGGAACTCAACTATTTTCGTTGATACTTCCAAAAAGTTTTCCGATGAACTACCCGACATTAAAGATAAACTAAAAAACCTTGCTGACAGCAGAAATCTTATTGAACCATTTGACCGTTTGAAAATAGCGTGCGAACAGGTTCATCTTCAAAAAACCGGTGATTAGTGACTCTTACCAAATCACTTCGCAAGCGGGCGGCTTCATCAGTTTCTTCCTTTGAAGTTCCGGAACAATTTCACTGGCATAAATGGCTGCGGGGAGGACCGACTCCGGACTTTTATGAAGTAGAGCCTCTATTCACAAGGGTAATGGATACCGTATATCTTAATAAATGGATCGCTTTACCGGGTACTTCCGGATACAAAACCAAAATTTCAAAAGTCCGACTGCCCAAAGTTGCAAAAAAATATTTCCTTCAGCCGGTAAAAACAAACGCGGTATTTTTTAGTGCGGGCAAACCTTCAGTAAAAAGGTTTGAACTTTATGGAATTGATAAAGTTGAAATTTATTTTTCTTTTGTTAAAAACGAAAAAAAAGATGGTCTTTATTATTTTATAGAAAAAGAAGATCAGCAAAAAGTAATTTCGCCTCAGGCAGGAGTTGAAGAAATAAAAAATTATTTTTTTAACAAAAATATTAAATCAAAAGAATATGAATCCTCATTTACACTGCCGGAAAGTTTTAGGTATAACTTTGAATACTCCGGATTGCTGATAAGAAATATAAAACTAAAAAATAATGTTGAAGTAAATGAAATAAATAACTATAAAATAGAACAGCCAGTCGTAACCAATCAACTTGCTTCGTTTGTTACAGTTATTTATAATATAAACATTTTAACTTGTAAGGAGTTTTCAGTCCCGAAAACAACTGCATTAAACGGAATAAATTTTTATCCTTTAATAAAAATTCCGAAAATTTTCAAAGTAAAAAATTTAAATTTCAGTTCGACGTTCAACTCGTTTCCGGTTAATCGAATTGATGCCAAACTTCTTAACCTCCCCGGGCTGACACAGATTAATATTCCTTTTTTGCATAAGGTAGCTGATATTTTTACTTCATCTCGTACAGAAATTTCCTATATTAACACCTCTTTTGAAAAAATTGATGCTATTGTGGCAATAGAAAATATATTATCGATGGAAAATTTGCTGCAAGACAAATATGAACATTTATTGAAACCTGAAATCAAATTGGGAAACGAAGAATATAAAGAAATATTTAAAAGCCTTTACAGCTATCAGGAAGATGCTGCATTATTCCTTTTAGAAAACAAACATGGTCTAATCTGCGAGCAGCTCGGCATGGGCAAAACCGTTGAGATCTGTGCAGCGCTCCGCATTTTGCAAAAGAAAAAAGAGTGCAAATATGTGTTAATCATCTCCCCGGCAGAATCAATTGGTGACTCAGTATTAAGTGACGCCACGGGAGAAAATATCGGCTGGCTCGGACATCTTTTAAGGTGGTTCCCTGAAATTTCTCCCAAAGTAATTAAAGGAGACCGTTCAGAAAGAAGAGAATTGTGGCAGCGGCCTGCATTATTTAGCATTATAAGTTACAAACAGTTTATTGATGATCTTGATGAGACATTAAAGGACGGCAAACTTCTTTCCCGGTTCGACTGCATAATTGCGGATGAAGTTCAGTATATTGAAAAAGAAAATTTATTAACAAAATTAATAAGACTGGTTAATCCACAAAATTTCTGGTTTACCACGAGCCTGCCTTACGCAAATCTTTCAAAAATTTTGGAGTTTGATAAAAAAGCATCTGCTGAAGTAAACGCCGTATTAACAAATAAACACGAACGTATTAAAGAGGAAGTTACTGATTTTATTCCCGATGTTCTCCGGCAGGATGTATGGTTAGAACTTGACCCCGAACAGAAGTACGAATATGATGTTGCACTTTCAAATACACGCGATCAGATAAGTGAATTATATACCTCCGGAAATCCTTACCGTTTTCAGGCAAAAATATTTTTTCTTCTTCATCAGTTAAAACAGATTTGCAATTTTGTTGGGGAAAATCAACATAGTCCAAAAGCAAAAATTCTTTTGCGACAGCTTGAGATAATTGCAAACAACAAACAAAAAGTTTTAATTTTCACCCAGTACGATAAATTCGGAACAAAGATGATTGGAAGCCTTTTAAAAGAAAAAGGCATACGCTACGTAACTTATCTTGCCGGAATGACGGTACCCGAAATGGAACAGGCAATCATCAGTTTTAGGAAAGATAAAAATATTCCCGTTTTTTTAGCGGGGTTAAGAGCTGCCGGCGTACGTGAAAATATAGCTGAAGTTCCTTATGTTATTCATTTCGATCAATGGTGGAACCCGGTTACGCACTGGCAGATTGAAAACAGAGTTAATCACCCGGAAGATAAAAAAATAAAAGTAACCAACCTTAATGTGTTTAATTATCTTGTAAAAAATACATTTGAAGAAAAGCTAAAAATTAAATTAGCTTCGAAAGGATTACTAGTTCCAAATATTATTGAATCACTATCAGCCGAGGCGGTTACAAAATTAATAAGAGATGATGAGTGGCTCGATATTCTGGGTATAGTTGAAAAAGATGAACGGAAAAATTTCACAGAAATAAAAGAAGTTAAACGATTCTTGTCACCCGATGAATTTTATGAAAAAGCAAGAGGATTTTTTAGTGTTCTTGGATATAAAAATTTGAAAATAGATAGCAGACTTGATGAAGATAAAGTTTTAATACAAGGATCGTATTTCGGAAAGAATAAACAAATTAATATGGTTGCGGCATGTTATTTTGAACCTGGCAGTTCTACTTCATCTATGAAGGACTTTATCGATCATACAGAAAAAAATAAAAATGTAGATAAAATATTTATTATAGTGAACGGAATTTATGCAATCAAATCAAAACTAACGCTGAATAAAAATGTTACATTTTTAGACGGGGAATCATTCCGAAATTATATTGATGAGTTTCAGATAATTTGAAAACTCGAAGTAAGAAGTTAGAAGATAGAAGTAAGGAGTTAGAAGGTAGAAGTAGAATTTTGTAATATGAATTTTCTAACTTCTCAGGACTTATGACTGATGACTATTTGGGTTTGGTATAGACGATATGTGCCTACAAGGTACGTGAGAGTAGTTCATCATTAAAATAAAAGAGCAGAAAAAAAATTTTTCTGCTCTTCAGTCTTACCCGTAAAAGAATTATTCATTATTCATTATTCATTATTCATTATTCATTGTACATTCTTACTTTAAAAGCATCATCTTCCTTGTTTGCACAAAGCTGCCGGCTTGAATCTTGTAAAGATAAATTCCCGACGAAAGTTTTGAAGCGTCAAAATTAGTTTCATAAACTCCGGCAGGTTTTTTTTCATTCACTAACGTTGCAACTTCATTGCCGAGCACATCGTAAACTTTTAATAATACATTCTGTGCAGCCTCACTGCTCTGCGTCTCTACGAGGGGAATGCTGTAACGAATTTTTGTTGCCGGGTTAAATGGATTGGGATAATTTTGTTCGAGCTTAAATTCTACAGGCAAATTAAAACTTACTTCAACGGTATTGGAGTATTTAAAACTCCCATCGTTATCAATTTGCTTTAAACGATACTTAACTGATTCCCTCTCTTTAGGCTTGTCAACAAATGTATACTGATTTGTACGCATGCTGTTGCCGCTTCCTTTAACAAATCCAATCTTCTCCCAGTCAGCTGTACGCTGATCGCTATACGCTGACCGCTGTATTTCAAATCCGTAATTATTTATTTCGGTTGCAGTCGCCCAATTAAGAATAACATTATCGTCTAAAATACTTGATGTGAAGGAAATCATTTCAACGGGTAAATTAGCGTCATTTTTCTGTCCGTAAATTCCGGTTCCGGTTCCGACTAGCAGATCATCAAAATAGAGCACGTTTATTTCTGTGCCGACAGGGTATGTGTATCCGGTAGTCCACGAAGTTCCGCTGAAATGCATCATGTAAATTTCATTATCCACAGCACAGTAAACAGTATCATTGCCAAATGAAACAGCTTTGCCTGCTCTACCGGCTGATGAAGGAAACCCGGTTGTTGTAAATGGCGTCCATAAATTTGCACCGCTTAAAATTTTGTAATAAAGGATCGGGTGATTAGTCCCTGCGTCAGTGCCGCAGGCTAATAAAGTATCACCGGTTTGGGTGACGTGCATATCTATAATTGTAGCGGTTATCGGCGAGCCGGTGCTTGTGTATGAACCATCAAAATCATTTCTCACGCTCCAACTGCTGCCGTTCCATTCTGCTCTATAAACGCTCCGCGCTCTTGTAGAAATAGCTATGGAAAGATCATAAGTAACGCCAATGTATGCCACAGGACTTCCGCCTTCGGTTGTTAAGATTATATCATTTACATCAGCATCATAAACGCCGGAGGAAGCTTTGAGTAATTGCTGATTCCAGGATGAACCGCCATCAGTTGAATAGAAAAATCCTCCCTGCAATGAATCGCTGTCCGATGGCTCAGCAATTGTGTAACCGCAAACGACTAAATTCGTGTCGCCAGAAAAAACTTCAATCGCTTCAACCCGCGAACCGACACCGGGATAGTTATAAGGAGCACTTTCTGCGGTGAATACTTGTGTCCATGTATTGCCTTTGTTTTGTGTTTTATATACACGCAAATTACCAACAAAAGCCGAGTAAGGATTGTTCTTTACCATCTCAGCGGAATAGTAAGGTGAGCCGTCTCCATTTGGAAAAATTGCTGTTGACCATATTGGAGTTGAGCCATAACCGGACACATATCGAATCCCAGATTTTGCAGCAAGCCAAGCATCCGATTTACCTGAGTTCATGTCGAAGTCCTTAACTTGAACAGCTTCCATACCATCATCAATTTCAAAAATAGTTGCACCTCCGTTTATTGATGCTCCAATGCCTTGATCGGTTGTCAAATAAACAATTGATGTATTAGTAGGATCGGCGGCAACTACACCATCGTTTGGATGAGTTTCCATACCCGTATTGCCAAACTCTGCCCAACTTCCGAAAGCTTTTGTTGAAGTGTTAAAAGTCGCATAACATTTTGCAAAATAAACGATATAATCCGAACCGCTTGTTTGAAAAGCAAAATTAGGTCCGCTAACTCCGGATATGCCTGTGGAAGTAGTTGTCCACGATGAGCCGTCATCTATAGAATGGGCAACTTTTTTTTCGCCACCGGTGTCGCCGTTGTACATTATAGTCCCATCCAAACCGCATCCGAACCCATTCCAAACAATTGCACCCACAAGCGATCCTGTAGAAAGTGTTCCGAAAGTAGTAGTTCCATTAAGCGCATTATAATCGGATGAAGATTTGTAAAGAGTCATCGGTGAGACGCCAGTATCAGTTAAATACAACTTTAAGTTTGATGGATTTACTACCAACTGTGCCGTACCTAAAGCAGAAGGCATTGTTAAAGGTGAGTTCACATCTTCTGTGAATGCGCCGGTCGTTGAATTTATTGATCCCCATCTTAAATGGTCTGCCTCAGTAAAAAACAAATAACCGCCGTAAACAGTCATTCCGGAAACTCCACCCGAATAAATTGTATTTACAGTAGAAGATGAATAATGTGTGCTGTAAAGATTGTTGTTGTTTATAAAAAACAAAAAACCCGAATTAGCATCTGCCGCCATAGTTCGTATTCCGCTTCCGTAACCATCATCTGCGCCAACGCCGGGCATAACGGAAAATGCTGAAAATACCGGTGAGCCGCTTGTTGTAACATCAGCATAAAAAATTGAATTTGCACTTTCGGTAGAGATAAATATTTGAGAAGTACTCCCCGACGTTTGAATTATAGAGAAGGCATTAATTCTTCCTCCGTATACCGCCTCGGGATCGGGGGCAGACAACTGAGAATAAATTTCTGTTGTTGAAAGTAAGAGCATTAGTACAAAAACGATTCGAAAGTTTTTCATCTTGGTATTCCTTTGGTTGATTAAAAGCTAACCGAAAAATAACAGTGGATTAAAGTCGTATCAATAACACGAAAGTGTTAAGAGCGGGTTGAATTGATTTGAATCACTTTGTGATCCAGATTTTATATTAAAAAGAGTGAGAGCTTTTAGAAATAGAAGCGGATTAAATTGTTTTTTTATTAAGATACTTGAGCACGGCTTCTGTAGCGCTCCTAACCTGCAGTTTTTCATAAACTTTTCGGAGATGAGAACGAACTGTTTCTATACCAATGCCAAGTTCAATTGCAATTTCTTTATATCGCAATCCTTTGGAAAGATATCCCAAAATTTCCCATTCTCTTTCGGTTAACTGCTCTTGAACAGTTTGGGAAGGAGAAGGTATCTTGAAGTTATTTACAACTTTTCGCGCAATCTCCAGCGACATAGGGGAGCCGCCTTGTGATACTTCAATTAGAGCATCAATAATTTTTGAAGGCGGAGTTCGTTTAAGTAAGTAACCTGTAGCTCCCGCTTTTAGAGCTTCGAACACTAATTCATTATCATCATACATTGTAAGGATGACAAACTCGGTTAACGACATTTCCGGTTTTAGTTTTCTCACCAAATCTATTCCGGTGCCGTCCGGAAGGTTAATATCTGTAAGAACAATATCCGGGTAAATTTCTTTCAACTTGCCTAATGAGGTTTTCAAATCCGGGAAAGTGCCTACACAGTTAAAGTTCCTGGAATTGTTAATTAATAATTCTAAAGAAGAACTTATTTCTTCGTGATCTTCAACTATGGCAACTGATACTATTGATTCCAATTCATTCATATATAATCCAAATATTTGAATAAAATTATTCATTAATTGCTTAACTTAAATCACACATTAGTGTTACCCGACAATGCAAGTTCTATTTCAACTCGCGTTCCGGTGTTTGGCGTCGAGGCGTAATCAATCTTTCCACCGCATTGTTTTGCTCTATGCTGCATATTCTTCAAACCATTACTGAATTGACTGACACTATTTATTTTAAATCCAATACCGTCATCTGAAATTTGAATCTGCAAATGTTCTTCAATCACAAATATGCGAAGGACAACATTTTGGGCTTTTGAGTGCTTTATTATGTTATTCATCGCTTCTTTAACAATTAAGAACACACCGTGTCTAAATTCTGCATTTAATGGAACTTCCTCTATTTCATCGGGAACTGTAACAGAAAAATTTATATCGGTCAGAGAAATAATATTTTCGCAAAATTGCACGATATAAAAAATAAGTTTGTCTAATCTATCATTCTTTGGATTAACAGCCCAAACAATTTCATCCATAGCCGATGCAAGTTCAGTACCGGTTTCTGATATTTCAGTTAAGTATTTATTTAGTAAGTCGGAATTATTTGTGTTCTGTTTGCTTACCTCACTTAGCAGTGAAATTTTTGTAACTATTGCGCCAAGTTCATCATGCATATCTTTTGAAATTCTCATTCTTTCTTTTTCGAGTTCATGAGTAGCTTCAAGTTTTTTAATTTTTTTTGTGTATGATCTTCGAACCAATATTATTATGACAGCCGTAAAAAAAAGAAGCAAGAAAAGAACAACCAGAATTCTGAACAGATTAGTTTCGTGAAAATAGGGTGTAATTGTAAAAGAATATTTTAGTGTATCCGCCGTATATTTTTCCGTGCTCTTAGTTGCAATCAGCTCAAAAGTATAATCGCCCGGTGGTAAGTGAGTAAATACTATTTGCTCACTCAAGGTTCTGTGGTTAAAATTCTTATCAATTGGATAAAGCTTATAATAGAAGTAAACAAATTTCGGTTCGATTAATGTCTTAGCTGAATAGTTGATTTCAAGTCTATTAACTCCCGGACCAATCTCTTCCAACATATTGTGGTGAAGTAAATCATTCACAACAATATCCTTCAAATAAACTTTTATTTTTTCTTTACGGTTACTTTTTTTAGCGGGATCAATTACTACTACGCCCTTAAGTGTTGAAACGAGAATTTTACCCGAAGAACTTAGAACCGAGCTTTGTTTTGTAGCTCCGACACAGTTTTCTGTCAGCATTCCGTCAGAAACTCCATAAACCAGGCTATTCAAAAATTTGTTTTTCCCGTTAAGAAATAGTTCTATATTCTTTTTTGAAAGTGTAAATATTCCGTTTTGAGTTGGGAACCAAAAATTTCCAGAACTGTCCGGGATTATATTAAAAATTATATTTGAGTGGAGCCCATCCTCTAGTTTTAAATTATCAACCCGTGAATTTTTTATTCTTATTATTCCGCCTTCCAGCGCAGTCAGCCAAATAGTTCCGTCACTCTCTTCATAAATTGAAGAAATGATATTGCTGCTCAGTCCGTTTGAAGTATTGAATACCTTAATAACTTTTTTATTGCGGATAACATTTAGTCCTCCGCCGGATGTGCCGACTAAAATGTCTCCATTTACAGCCTCATGAATAAAAGAAACAAGATCATTGCTTAGTCCGCTTTTTGTATCTATATAGGTCGTACTTGCATTGTCTATGATGCATACTCCGGCGCCGTTAGTGCCTATCCAATAATTATTTTCGTCATCAACGTAAATGCTTCTTACAAAATTTACACGGAGTTTATTTTCCGCGTTAAAGACACTATGTTCTTTACCGCTAAAAACATGCAACCCGGAAGTTCGCGTTCCTATCAGCAGTTTTGATTTTTTATCACGCACAATAAAATAGATATGATCATTGACCAGCATTGGAAGTTTGTGAACATGATTTAAAGAATTGGCAATTGAAATATTGTAAATCCCGTTAATCGTTCCGACAAGAAAATAATTAGGCGAATCTTCATAAATCGAATTTACATATTCATCCGCTAAACCATCCTTAGATGACATACACTCAAGTATCGCGGGACGCAGGATGTTCAAGCCACCGCTTCTTGTTCCGATTAATGCCGCATCGTTTATAAATTTTAGAGATAAAATTTGATTATCGGACAAACCGTTTTTTTCATTTAGCGGGAAAAGTTTTTGGCGCTTTTTGCTAAAAATAAATATTCCTCTATTATAAGTTGTTATCCAGATATTGTTATCCGAATCTTCGTCAAAACTAAAAATTAATACATTTCTTAAATCGGCAAACAAATCTTCTTTAATCCTTTTATCCCCATCATAAAGCGCAACGCCTTTGTTAGTTCCTATCCACAGACTATTGCTGTCATCCATGTAGATACTTTTTATCCATTCCGAAGGAAGTGAAGGAATGATGTATGCTTCTAATTTATCATTTACAACTTTAAATAGTCCACGAGAAGTTCCCACTAAAATAGTCTTTTCTTCGAGCGTCAATTCTTTAATCGAGAGAATATTTTGTGTCGATTGACCGGTTGAAGTTTTTATGAGCTGCATTTTTTCATTGGCATATTTGTACAATCCATGCTTCAAAGTTCCTATCCAGATATTCCCATCACTATCAGCCAGCAAAGAGATTATTACCGCAGCATTATTATTTACGTTACTTTTTATTCGTTTAAATTCATCCCCTTTTCTTACGAATAATTGGTCAAGTGTATTGCCAAACCACAAATTACCGTATTTATCTAATTCTAAGTTATTAATGCTATTAGAAGAAAATTCGGCAATAGTTTCTTTATCAAATACTTGAGTTTGTAATCCGTCATATTTTATCAAACCCTTATTTGTTGCAAACCAAAAAAATCCTTCATTGTCATAAACCACATCTTTAATTGACGCAGAAGGCAAACCCTCTTCTTCGCCTATAATTCTGTAGATGAAACCGTAATCCTTTTTATTGAAATCAACAAAATTATCCTGTCCGCTTACGATTCCCACGGATAAAACGAGAAAGAGAAACAGAAAAAAAAGTGGTGGAAAAATTTTCATCTAACCTATAATAAATTTACTGCTAACTGTTGTTAAAAATTAATTTTCTTCGTTGGATAAAATAAAATATGATTAAATATATTCAGCTACAAGCTTTAATTGCAGACACAAACGAAGGAAACCAAAAGGCATTTAAACAAACTTTCCATAAAAGAACAGCACGCCTAAATTTTACCGCAAAAAAACCAATTATTCTTATTATGATTTGATTTGCCAAAACTAAAATTTATCCTTCGCTTAAGTTAATATTTGCTCTGTTATTTTCTAATTACAGCCGCCACTTTTAAAAAAATTTGCGCTAAATGCACTTGACAAATTTACTTAATGTAACTAAGTTAGCAACTCAATTTTGAGACCTTTCGGGATAAAACCCCCAGATTGTAACAGGGAAAGTATAAGAACAATTTTGGATTCCGGAATGTTTTGAAATAAAAAAAAATAATATTCCGCGATAGCTCAATGGTGGAGTCCGTTAGCCAACGGATTAACCGAAGGGTTAGTTAGGGAAAGATAAATATTCCGCGATAGCTCAATGGTGGAGTCCGTTAGCCAACGGATTAACCGAAGGGTTAGTTAGGGAAAGATAAATATTCCGCGATAGCTCAATGGTGGAGTCCGTTAGCCAACGGATTAACCGAAGAGTTAGTTAGGGAAAGATAAATATTCCGCGATAGCTCAATGGTGGAGTCCGTTAGCCAACGGATTAACCGAAGAGTTAGTTAGGGAAAGATAAATATTCCGCGATAGCTCAATGGTGGAGTCCGTTAG